>Ga0163154_10009320_pt1 | contig 11219 bp, 9 predicted proteins | sample OliLakLV19MP9P1_FD_148649 | JGI IMG/M metagenome (GOLD analysis project Ga0163154, IMG submission 148649) | Freshwater microbial mat bacterial communities from Lake Vanda, McMurdo Dry Valleys, Antarctica - Oligotrophic Lake LV.19.MP9.P1 | ecosystem: Environmental > Aquatic > Freshwater > Lake >...
CTCCTCAAGTACGCTGTAGTGAGTGCGTGCAGCGCGCCCATCGGCAGCAACCGCCATTTTTAGCCGATCAGATGGATGCCGCCCAATTGGTGCATCAATGATTCCATCGGTTTCGCGGAAACGCCCCTCGGCCACCGCCAGATAGATCTTGGTCATCGTTCGGGCTTGTTGTTGTTCCTGAAGATGGCGCAGGGCGATATCGTGGCGAGCGACGACAAGTAGCCCAGAGGTTTCGCGATCCAGGCGATGAACGATACCAGGGCGCAGATCGCCGCCAACGACAATATCGGGGTAGTGGGAGAGGAGTGCGTTAACAAGCGTTCCGGTTGGGTGGCCTGGTGCCGGGTGAACAACCATCCCAACTGGCTTGTCGATCACGATCACATCGGCATCTTCGTATACAACAGTCAGCGGAATATCTTCGGGGATGAGATCGGTTGGTTGTGGTTCTGGCAATATTAGGGTGACAACATCACCAACACGAACAGAAGCACTCGGTCGTGACTGAGTATCGTTCAGGAGGATATGCGAATCTTCGATCAGTTGGCGAGCATAGCTGCGTGAGAGGTCGGGCACACTATCTGCGGCAAATCGATCCAGCCGTAGTCCCGAAGAGTTCTCCGTAACCACCAGGCGCAGCATTTCGCCGCTCATCGGGAACTCCTAATACGCTAAAGCGTAGATGTTGCGCTATCGCGCACCGCATTATGGCGGGCTAAAGCCCTTCTAAAACCATACTATTATTTGGGCTATGGCCCTAGCGCCGCCCGCCTCCACGCGGGTCACGGCTGAGTAATTCGCCGAGCAGTGCATCATCGACAGGAGCATTGCGTTGTTCGCTATCGCCCATCAGTAGGAGGTAGCCTGCCAGCATGCCGACCCCAATGGTAATGGCGCTATCGGCGACATTGAAGATACCAGGAAACCAGGTGACGTGAACAAAATCAATCACAAACCCAAGGCGAATACGGTCGATGATATTGCCAATTGCACCACCAACAATCAACCCGATGCTGGCCTGAACCCAGGGCTGATTATGCGGCAACTGAAACCGATAGAAGATCACAGCGCCAATACTGATCAGGATTGATGTGAGGGTAAAAATCTGTGGGAAGCCCTGAAACAAGCCAAACGCAACCCCCGTATTCCGAACCAGCGTGAGCCGTAGCCAATCGCCAAGCAATGGCATGCTTGTGCCTTCGTTTGGGCCGAGGGCACGCCAAACAGCAACCTTCGCAATTTGATCAACAGCAATAACCGTCAGACAGAATAATCCGGGCCGCATCCAATAGCGTTTTAGCTCGTTATTCACACACGCTCCCGTCCCTCGATTGGCCTCGATTGGATAGTTTGTATACGAACTCAGTATACCACAGCACATCTGAGTTACGCAGTATCGACGCTACGGTAGCCACCCAATGTACCAGGTGCGAATGTTTCACCAAGGGCGTGTAGCAGCGCTGCAACGATCTGCAATTCCTCACGCAGCACATCACGCAACACATCGTCTGTGCGGTTCTCCCACATATCACTGAGGTCGGTCACATTTGTGCCAATCAGCTGGACATAGGCCAGAATTGGGCGATCACCAGTTGTGCGATAACCACGCCGCACTTCAATGGCGATATAATCCGATGGCATGGGCACATCTGGCGCAGCTTTACGTAATGCGGCACGTACAGCTGTATTGAAGGCGCGAACCAATTCAACATCAGGGCGGTCGGTATGGTTGCGAACATCGACGGTATAGGTCCAGGCCAGTTCAAGAACGCTTGGCGGTATCTCACGCCCCTCAGAAAAGAGTTGGTGTGCCGGAGTCCAGGTATATGTCAGATCAACCCATGGTGGCGAACCGCTCTCGGTCAGTGGTTCTGGATGTTCTGGGAAAATCTCAACGCGATAGATGCGTTCGAGCGCTTCTGGGTTCACACTTTCAATAATGGCGTGTTCGTGAAGCCCAGCAACCAACCAGGCATCTTCGAGTCCGGCTGCAAGTTCATCATAGGTTATCACTGATTCGATCCTTCCGCCTGTCCCAACCGACCGAGTCTCTATTCTACCGCCAAGCTGCGCCAATGGCAACCGCAACCGTTTGGGCATGGGTACTGTTTCGGAATGGCGAGCCGTGTTTCCAGAACCATCGTTGCGTAAAGGCGAACCTTGTGTTCGCCCGCATTGGGCATCACCGTACGTTCCATATGGGCAGACCCGTGTGTCTCACTCTACCCGATGGGCTGTGACGGATTGTTCTGCATGCGATGGTGCAACGACCAATCATGGCCGGAGGGGCGGTTCGTGAACCGCCCACCATGACCGGCAATGGCGCCCATGGTGGGCGGTTCGCGAACCGCCCCGACCCCATCGCCATGCCAACGCTGCCACAATACAGAACATTCCGTCACACCCCACCCGATGGGCTGTGTTGCGAGTACACGTATTTGACAGTACACTCATGCAGATTTGGATGCCCATCTCACCCTGATGCGATGGCGCAGTGTTGTGCCATATGCTTGTCCTGCAATGTTGCAATGAGGTGTTTTGATGACCCATACTGCTGAGGTTGGCTCGCCCGCCAATGAACCCACGGTTGCGCCGCCTGCTGCTGCCGCCCAACGCGCAAATCTCGCCAATTATCCAGAAATCTATCGTCAATCGATTGAAGATCCCGAAACCTATTGGGCGGCTGCCGCCAGCGAACTCGAATGGTTCTCGCCGTGGGAACAGGTGTTGGATGAGCGCGATGCGCCATTCTACAAATGGTTTGTTGGTGGGAAGACGAATATGGTGCTGAATGCGATCGACCGCCATACCAGAACCTGGCGCAAGAATAAACTGGCGCTGATCTGGGAGGGTGAGCCAGGCAATGGCGCGGAGGTGCGGACATTCACCTATTTCCAGTTGCAGCGCGAGGTCAATAAATTCGCCAATGTACTGAAGGCGCTTGGCGTACAAAAGGGTGAGCGGGTTGCGATCTATATGGGCCGCTGCCCGGAACAGGCCATTGCCATGTTGGCCTGTGCCAAGATCGGCGCGGTTCATACCGTCGTGTATGGCGGCCTATCGACAGAAGCGCTGCGTAGCCGGGTTGAGGATGCCGAGGCCAAGGTCGTGGTTGTTTCCGATGGCAGCTATCTGAATGGCAAAACGATCAAACTCAAGGAGATCGCCGATCAGGCAGTCGAGCATTGTCCATCGGTCGAAGCCTGCATCGTTGTCAAACGCACCGGCCAGTCCGTCAACATGCAATCAGGCCGCGATTATTGGTGGAGTGAACTGATGGCGCTGCCGATTGCATCAACGGTGTGTGAGAGTGTTGCGCTTGATGCAGAGGATCCATTCTTCATTATCTATACATCTGGGAGCACTGGCAAGCCAAAGGGTGTTGTTCACACCCTGGGCGGCTATATGGTCGATGTCTATTCATCGCTCAAACAGGTGCTTGATTTCAAGGAAGAGGACACATTATTCTGCACATCGGATGCTGGCTGGATCGTTGGCCATTCGATTGTGCTGTACGGCCCGCTCATGCATGGCATCACAACCGTGATCTATGAGGGTGCGCCCGCCAACCCCTACCCGGATCGCTGGTGGCAGATTGTTGAGCGCCATGGGGTGACGCTGCTGTTCACAGCACCAACAGGCGTGCGCGGCCTGATGCGCTATGGCGATTCGTGGCCGAAGCGGCGTGATCTTTCGGGATTGCGGCTGCTGGCCTGCGCTGGCGAACCGCTTAACCCCGAGGCATGGCGCTGGTTCAATGAGGTGATTGGCGGTGGGCGCAGCCCGATTATCGATAACTGGTGGCAGACGGAGACATCACGCCCGATGATTTCTGCGTTTGCGAGCATGCCAATGAAGCCTGGTTCATGTGCCTACCCAGTGCCTGGTGTGGTGCTCGATATTGTTGATGAGCAGGGCCATTCCGTGCCGCCTGGTGTTGAGGGCGCGTTAGTGATCAAACGGCCCTGGCCTGGCATGCTGCGAACGATTTTTGGCGATCAGCAGCGCTATGTCGAACAATACTGGAGCAAATACCCTGGTTGGTATCTGACTGGTGATGCCGCACGGCGTGATGCAGATGGCTTCATGTGGATCATTGGCCGCACCGATGATGTGATCAAGGTTTCGGGGTATCGGCTTGGTACCGCCGAGGTCGAAAGCGCGTTAGTTTCGCATCCGGCGGTTGCAGAAGCAGCGGTGATCGGCCTGCCACATGCGGTGCGTGGTAATGCCATCCATGCCTTCGTGATCCTGCGGGCCGGGCAGAATGGATCGGAACATTTGGCCGATGAACTGAAAGCGCATGTCAGCAGAGTGATGGGGCCAATTGCCAAGCCAGAGGCGATCACATTTCCAGGCAGCCTGCCCAAAACACGCTCAGGGAAGATCATGCGGCGGGTGCTGAAGGCACGGGCATTGGGTGAGCCAGAGGGCGACCTGAGTACGATTGAGGGGTGACGAAATAGCCGATAGCCGATAGCCGATAGCCAATACAACCGAGAATCAGGAACCAAGAACCAAAGGAACAAGCGAACAAGGAATAAGTACGGGCACAGCGCGCTGTGCCCCACAGGCTACCAACGCTAATGGATCGCAGCCGAGGCATGACCGTAGGGCGTATCGCAATACGCCCCAACAAATAGCCACAAACATCCATTTGGGGTTTGGGGTAGAGCCCCAACCGCAGGAAGGTCCAGGAAACCAGACGGCACGGTTTCCTGGTGCCTGCCGCGCAGAGCGGCAACCCAGGGATGCGTAACCCAGCAAACACGATTGCCAGATATACTGCATAATACCCCAATGAATAAAATATCTGAACTGCCCTACTACCAGACACGCGAGCTGCGTGGCACAATCGCTGGGCATGCACTGCGGGTTGTGACCAAACCGGGATTTGCGGGTTGGGAGGCAATTGGCGCTCCCACCGAACTATTGGCCGAAGCAGTTGTTTCGCCACCAGATGCGCGGGTGGCAATCTTTGGCTGTGGCCATGGCGCGCTTGGCGCTGTGCTCTCGCGGATTGTGCCGCGTGGCCGGATTGTGTTGCTTGATCCAAGTGCCATCGCATTGGCAATGGCTGAACAAACCCTGGTTGCCAATGGTGCTAGGAATGCGAGTGTGCTGGATTCGATTTCGCTACTGCCAGAGCAGGCAAACTCGTTTGATCTGGTGCTGATTGATCTGCCGCAGAGCCGCCAACTCGCCCGCCGTTGGCTTGCCGAGGCACACACATTGCTACAGGTGGGTGGGCAATTGCTGTTGGCTGGCCCAAACGATCAGGGTATCCAATCGGTGATCGATGATGCAGCAGCTCTGTTTGGCAATGCCGGGTTGGTGGCCTACCGTAAACACTGCCGGGTTGCACGCGCAATCCGCCTGGAAGCGCCACCCGATCCGCCACCATGGGCTCAGGAACCAGGCATTGCGCCGGGAACCTGGCACAATATACACCTTGATCTGGTAGGGCAATCAGTGGTGCTGGCGAGTTTGCCTGGTGTATTTGCCTATGATCGGCTGGACGATGGAACTGCCCTGCTTCTGGCACATATGCCCAATGCGAATGGATTACGGGTGCTTGATGCAGGCTGTGGCAATGGGATAATTGGCATTGCCGCTGCGCTCCAAGGGGCTGCCCAGATCGATATGGTTGATTCTGATATGCTGGCAATTGCTGCCGCACATGAGAATAGTGCGCGATATCACGTTTCTGGCGAGGTATTGGCTGGTGATGCGCTACAGCTAGTGGCCAGCCGACGCTATGATCTGATCGTCAGCAACCCGCCGTTTCATGCGGGCAAGCAGGTCAGCTATGCTGCATCGGAAGTATTTATTCGGCACGGGCGCACACTCCTGAAGCGTGGTGGTCGGCAGGTATTGGTGGCGAATCGGTTTATTCGCTATGATCGATTGCTTGGCGAAGTATTTGGACAGGTGGAGACATTGGCCGATGATCGGCGCTATCATGTACTGATTGGGCGTGATTGAGGCCGTGTGGGCGCAACACACTGCGCCCATTGCGATGATCTTGCTAGATAGCCAGGCCACGGTTAACCAGATAATCGGCAGCACGCTGAATCTGGAGTGGATCACGTAATTCCAGCAGGAGCCTGGGATGATGTTCTAGTGTGCTGATTGCTTCAAATAGTCCGAACCAGTTGATATGACCATCACCGGGAGTCCAATGGCGATCCAGGTTGCTATCGTTATCCTGAACGTGGACATGTTCGAGCAGCGCTCCAGCCTCACGAACCCATTGATCGGGCGGTGGGCCACCAATTCGATGGGTAATAGAGGCATGACCGGTGTCGAGGCTCATGCGTACATACTGGCTGTTGAATGAACGAATCAGTGCCAGGAGTGGAGCTGGATTCGTATCCTGGATATTTTCTATTACTAGCGTGCATCCAGCCTGGGTGGCAAGTTCGAGGGCTGGCCCAACCGTTTCCTGAACAACCTTGATCTGATCATATAGCCCTGATGCTGGCGTGTGAGGCAGGAATGGCGAGCCGAAGAAGATGAACGGGCTGTGCATCACCATATGAGTAGCGCCAAGCGCAGCGGCAAAGGAGACACCCTGGCACAAACGCTCGCTCACTGCTCCGCGAAGCTTACGATCATTGGCCATGATCGTCATGCCCAGGAATGGGCCATGAATGCCGACTCGGCCAGTATGGCCATTCAGCGCACTGCGTGCCTGAGCAACTAGCGTCCGCCAGTCGCTATCCAGCACATCCGGGCTGTACCCATCCTGAATTTCCAGATCGCGCTGGCCCTCAATTAACCACTCGCTATACGTTGGCAGCAGGCGAATTGGCAATGCTGCACCGATGCTTGGAGGGGTTTTGTCCGTTCTGTCCATAATTCGTTCCTTTCGAAATACAGCTCATACCGGTTACTATTTGGTACAATACCCGATCCGATTTAAATGTTGAGGGGCAAACTGTTAATAAAGATTAAGGGAGATTGCCAAGCCTAGCGTGCTATAATTAGTGAAGATAATACAGTTGAGATAACATTACAATATATGAGGCAGGATGCTCGACCAGATTGACCTGGATCGCAAGCTGAGCAAGCGCGATTATCGACGGCGTCTGCCAGAGTTGCAGGCCCGTTTGTACGATATGGAGCAGGCACTACTGGAAGCCCAGCTTCCGGTTCTGCTGCTATTTGAGGGGTGGGCCGGTACTGCCAAGGCGCGCACGATTAGTGTGCTGACGCGCCGTCTCGATCCGCGTGGCCTACGCGTTCACCCGATTGCACCACCACGCACCTACGAGAGCCAATACCCCTGGTTGTATCGTTTCTGGTTGAAGATCCCCAGCTATGGCCAATTGGCAATCTATGATCGTTCCTGGTATCGCGAGATACTGAATGAGCGCACGCGCGGTGAGCCAGATCTCCAGCAATGGCGCGATCGCCTTGAAGATGTCGTTTCGTTTGAGCGCCAACTGGCCGATGATGGTGCGGTGCTGATCAAATTCTGGCTGCATATCTCGAAAAAAGAACAGGCGCGGCGTTTTGATGAATTGCTTGAGGATAAACTGACCGCCTGGCGCGTTACGGATGAAGATCACTGGCAGCATCGCCATTATGAGCAGATCGCAACGGCAGTTGAGGATCTGATTGCCCGCACCGATACCGCGATTGCGCCATGGCATCTTATTCCATCGACCGATAAATACTATGCGCGCATTGCCGTGATGGAGACGATATTGAAGGCGCTTGAAGCGCGGCTTGGTCGCCCATCGGTGGCGCTCGATGAGCATGATTCATCCGATGTGTTTGACTCGAGTGGTGCGTCGTTTCGGCGTGTTCGTGCTGCTCTGATCTCGGCGCGGCGAGCAACTCCGCCGACTGCACCAGCAACTGCGCCAACACCACAACCAGGCCCAACGATGCTGGCGCTGCGAAATGGCTCGATAGCTGTCACAATGCCAGATCTTGTTCGAACTGAGAGTGGTATTCTCCAGCGGGTGGATCTGAGCCTGAAGCTAGATGAGAAAACCTATTCGCGTTCGCTGAAACGCTATCAGGCACGCTTGCATCTGCTCGGCTACGAAGCCTATCGCAAAGAGCGTCCGATTGTGCTGCTATTTGAGGGCTGGGATGCAGCAGGAAAGGGCGGCGCGATCCAGCGCGTCACCGAGGAACTCGATCCGCGTAGCTATGTCGTGCATGCGATTGCGGCACCAATTGGTGAGGATAAAATCCACCATTACTTATATCGCTTCTGGCGTCGCCTGCCATCGCGTGGTCAAATCGCAATCTTCGACCGTTCGTGGTATGGGCGGGTGCTGGTTGAGCGCGTTGAGGGGTTTGCACGGATGGAGGAATGGCAGCGCGCCTATGCCGAGATCAACGAATTTGAGCGCCAGCTTGTTGAGTTTGGCATGATCGTCTGCAAGTTCTGGGTACACATAAGCCCAGAGGAGCAGATGCAGCGCTTTGAGGAGCGCCAGAGTGTTCCATATAAATCCTGGAAGTTGACGGATGAGGACTGGCGCAATCGTGAGAAATGGCCGCTGTATGAAGAGGCCGCCAATGAGATGCTTCAGCGCACATCGACTCCGGCTGCACCCTGGACGATCATTGAGTCGGAAGATAAACGCTATGGTCGTGTTAAAGTATTAAACACGGTTGTTCAGCGCCTTGAAGCGGAGCTTGGTACAATCAAATTGTAGGCGAGGCGGAGTTCCAACGACGGGCACTATCCTTGCCTGTAAGCAGGAGGTTTAGAATGACCCGTACGATGTTCTTCTCGCTCATTGGTATTGGCCTGGCTGCGCTGCTGCTGATCAGTTGTATTGGGCCAGGGTTAGCGGTGCGCGCTGGGCTGCTGAATGAACTACTGATCATTCTTCCGCCACAGGCTCGCTATCAGGTATATATTCGAATTGGTGCGGATGCGCTACCATGGAGTCCACAGAATGGCCAACAGACAGCGATCAATATGTGGGTTCATGATCGCGAACGTGAGAACTGGCATCTGGTTTCGCTTGTCCGCGTTCCGCTTGGCGGTGAACCTCTGCCAGATAATCGTAGTCAGTTCAGTGGGCCGCCAACAGCCTTCCCTTGAGGAGAACAGCAATGCGACTGAGTCAGGATAAAATTCGGTGGGTGGCCGAGCGCCTCCACGATGAGATGGAACAGCGTGGGATGTTGGCCTATAAGGAAACGCCAGGCCTGAAGCCGGGAACGGGCCGCGCCCTGCGTGTGAAGCAGATCTATGATTTTATCGTTACGGATTTGGAACGCGAAGCCGAAGTCGATGCGGAAGTCGAACGAATTCTGAATACCTATTCGCGCGAACTCAAGGGCACGGAACGCGATATTATGTTCCGTAAGCATAAAGAGGAAGTTGCGCGGAAGATGGGCTATATTATATAGCTATCCCTATTCTGCTGAGAAATGGCGATCCGCAGGGGGGCGATATATCGCGCCCGTACGCCCGAATCATATCAAAATGAAGAGCAGAAAAGAGTATTCTGTATGGCTAACGTACGCTGGGCAGTTGTTGGAACCAGTGATTTCGCGCTGGATTGGATTGCGCGTGGGATTGCGCTTGGCAAGAATGCCGATCTGGTTGCGGTTGTCAGCCGTGCTGCCGAACGGGCTGCCGCTGCTGCCGAGCGGGTTGGTGCGCCATATTCCTACACATCAATTGAAGCAATCGACCGCAATCTCGTCGATGGGGTCTTTCTGGTGTTGCCAAATAGCCAGCATGCGCCATATGCAATTGCTGCGGCTGCGCGAGGGCTGCATGTGATCGTCGAGAAGCCAATGGCTCCGACACTTGCGGAATGCCAGGCGATGATCGATGCTGCGCGTGCATCCGGGGTTGTGTTGGCGGTGGCACATTGTATGGAATGGGCCGCGCCCGTCGTCAAGGCTCGTGAGTTGGTCGCTGATGGCGTGATTGGCGATCTGATCAACGCCACGATTGCTGGCTCATTCAACTTCCCACCATCGGAGCGCTGGCGCCAGGATGATTCGACCGAGGCTGGTGGCGGGCCATTGCTCGATATGGGTGTTCACTGTATTGATGCGATCACACGTATCTGTGGGCCGGTGAACCGCGTCGCCGCATTTCTTGATCATCGCGCCTATCAATATGCCGCCGAGGATAGTTCCACATTATTGCTGCATTTTGCATCGGGTGCTCACGGGGTTGTGCAATCGCACTTTAACGCTAGCCAGAACTGGCTCGACATTCAGGGCACCAAGGGCCGGATCATCTCGGAACCCTGGCTCGGGCGCGAATTTGCTGGTGCGTTGCAGCTTCGGCAGGGCAATACTAGCACATCGTTCGATCTGAAATATGTCAATGTGTATGTCCCACAGATCGAACATGTGTCGGAATGTGTGCTGGCCGGTAGATCGCCAGTGATCTCTGGTGAGCGCGGCATGGCCAATCTGGCCATCATCTGGGCTGGGATCGAATCGGCCCGTAGCGGGACAATCGTGATGGTTGGGTAAAGGCAGGAGTCAGGCTTCAGGCTATCTGGGTGTTGGCGCGTATAGTTATACGCGCCCTCTCAATCTTTGCAAGCTCCGCAGGCTGAAGCCTGGGTCTAGGGTTCATCGTCCCCTTGCCGCGTGGCTTCAGCCCGCGGATGAAAGGGCATCGCGGCGTAATTTCTCTATTATGTTATCGATCTTCATTTCGTGCAGTATTCCGACTCCTGACTCCTGAATTCTCGGTCAGCTCTCCAGCACCCGCTTGACCTCGCTGAGGAATCGATCTGCATCGGCTCCATCGCACACCCGATGATCGAAGGTCAGCGACATGTAGCTGATCGGGCGTCGGGCGGATTGCGATTGCCTCAATCCCGTTATGTTCAAGCACAACTGGCCGTTTGACAATCGCTCCAACTCCCAGAATGCCAGCCTGTTGCTGATTGATGATCGGGGTGCCGATGATACTCCCGCCAATTCCATGATTGCTGATTGTGAATATTCCGCCCTGCGTCTCATCTGGGGTAAGCCGATTCGCCCGCGCCCGTTCGGTCAGATCGCCAAGCATGCGAGCAATGCCCTGCAGGTTCTTCTCATCGGCATCCCGAACAACTGGCACAACCAGCCCTTCTTCTATTGCAACCGCCACCCCGATATGCATGCGCCGATTGATCACAATGCCCGTATTGGTATAGTGCCCGCCCAGAACCGGCACGACACGCAGGGCCTGTGCGACGGCCTGAATAACATAACTCGTGTAGGTC
>Ga0163154_10009322_pt1 | contig 11218 bp, 14 predicted proteins | sample OliLakLV19MP9P1_FD_148649 | JGI IMG/M metagenome (GOLD analysis project Ga0163154, IMG submission 148649) | Freshwater microbial mat bacterial communities from Lake Vanda, McMurdo Dry Valleys, Antarctica - Oligotrophic Lake LV.19.MP9.P1 | ecosystem: Environmental > Aquatic > Freshwater > Lake >...
TGAGCTGCCTTAGCAGGCGCAGCCGCTGCACGTCGTGCGGTGAATAGAGACGCTGGCCCGTCACCGTTTTCGGCGCCGCCACCACACCGTAACGACGCTCCCAGACGCGCAGGGTCGTCACCGGCAGGCCGGCCAGCCGGGCGGCCGTACCGCTGCGCAGCCGCGCATGGACAGGAGCCTCGTTGGCATCGACAAATTCAGACATCTATCGCAACCCTGAAAAACTCGGAACGCGATGATATCCGTGGAATGACTCGCTTTTGACGCGTTTTTTACAATGGAAAGAGAAAAAATCCGAGTCAATCATCGTTGCAATAGCTCTTCATAAACTAACATAGGCTCTTCAAAAGCTGTTTGGCGCGGAATTCGGCAAGGCCTGGGGCAAGCCAGCGCGGCAGCGGTCACACACGAAAGGCTTTCCGATGTCGTACCTGCCGCAATCCAAGTGCATCGCCGTGGTTGGCGCCGGTCTGGCCGGTTCGTCCTGCGCCGCCAGCCTGCAGCAAGCCGGAGCGCAAGTGGCGTTGTTTGACAAATCACGTGGCGTTGGCGGGCGAATGTCGACACGCCGGGCGTCATGGATCGATGCCCAGGGTTTGCAGCAGTCCGCCAGTTTCGACCATGGCGCACCCTGGTTCAGCGCACGCCAACCGAGGTTCAGGGCGCTGCTCGACCGGGCCCGGGCCGCTGGCTGTGTGCAGCCCTGGCGGCCGCGGGTGCATGCCAACTGGCCGGCCGTGCTGGACAGCGGAGGCTACGTGGCCGTTCCCGACATGCCCGCGCTGTGCCGGCATCTGGTGGCGCAGGTGCCACTGCATCTGGACCATCCCGTTCAACGTCTGCAACGTTCCAAAGAAGGCTGGTTTCTGGCTTCGACGGGCGGCGGGCTCGACGGTCCGTTCGACCACGTGATGCTGGCCTTGCCGCCAGCCCAGGCCGCGGTTCTGCTGGCCGGCCACCACGACGCCTGGGCAGAGTCGCTGCTGTCGTTGCCGACGAGTCCGTGCTGGACGCTGATGGCCGTCACCGATGACGTCGACTGGCCCTGGGACGCCGCCGAACCCAGGCGCGGCCCGCTGCAGCGGGTGCTGCGCAATGATCGCAAGCCGGGCCGGGGTGCGCCGCCCGGCTGCGCCACCTGGGTAGCGCAAGCCACTGCCGAATGGAGCGCGGCACATCTGGAAGACGATCCGCAGGCAGTCACGGCCGCCTTGTGCGAGGCGCTGTCCCACCTGCTGCCCGGCCACCCGGCGCCGCGCTGGCACCACAGCGCAGCACACCGCTGGCGTTATGCACGGGCCATCGCCGACATGCCTGCCGGGCAGGATTGCTGGTGGGACCCGACGCTCGGGCTCGGCGTCTGTGGTGATTTTTTCGGCCAAGGCGAACTCGACGCCGCCTGGCGCTCGGGCGACGAACTGGCCGATACCGTCGTCGCCTCGCTAGAGACCGTCAGAGAACCCGAGGAAGTCGCCTGACGGCCCGGTGTGCCTGGGCAGCGCTGCTGATTGCTGCGCGCCTGCCAGGTTAACGCGCGCCGGGAGCCTACGCCTGAAATGAGAAGGCTCAACTCGCCATGCACGAGCGGGGTGAATATTGATCTGTTCCGGTCGCGCGGCACAGACGCCGGATCCGCGCCTTTCCATCGCACCAGGGAGGCAGCCGAGTGGAACGTATCTGACTGCGAAACTGCGCGCAAGGCATCCCTGCCGAAGTCGACACCCACCATTTCGCGTGGCTGAACAATGTGTTGCTGGGCGGTTGCCGGCGCCACGCCAGCCTGCCGGCCTGCAGCAACATGGGCGCATCGTTCAGCTACGTGGAGCCCGAACGGTCCAGCCGTGACTTCGCGGCCTGTCTGCAGCAGACCCTGGGCCTGAAGACAGGCGATCGCGTCGCCCTCATGCTGCCCAACCTGCTGCAATACCCGGTGGCGCTGTTTGGCGTGCTGCGCGCGGGCCTCGTGGTGGTCAACGTGAACCCGCAATACACGCTGACAGAACTGGCGGATCAGCTGAAGGACCCAGGCCGGTCGCCATTCTGGTGCTGGAGAACTTCGCCCACACGCTGCAGCAGGTGCTGGAGCGCAACCTGGCGCTGAAACCGGTTGTCATCACCACCCAGGTCGGCGACATGCTGCCCGTCGTCAAGGAATTGCTGACCAACGTCGTCGTCAAGTTCGTCAGGCACTTGGTGCCGGAATGGCACATTGCGGACACCGCCGAGTTCAACGCCGCACTGCGCGCCGGCCACGGCCAGGTGCTCGAGGCGTTGCCGCTGAACCACCGCGACACCGCCTTCCTGCAATACACCGGTGACACCACCGGCGTGGCCAAGGGCACCGTACTGGCGCACCGCAACATGGTGGCCAACGTGCAGCAGATGAGCGCCTGATGTTCCTGAAGTTCTGTGCGCGGACGGTGCTGATCGGCAACCCGCGCGACATGGACAGCTTCATCCACGACCTGAAGAAGCACCGCTTCAGCGCCATCATCGCCGTCAACACGCAGTAACGGGCGCTGCTGGATGCACCAGGCTTCGCCGACGTCGACAAGCGCGCACTGAAGCTGGCCAGCGCTGGCGGCATGGCGGTGCAGCGTGTGGTGGCCGAGCGCTGGAAGCAGGCCACCGGCGTGCCCATCATCGAGGGTTACGGGCTCACCGAGACATCGCCGGTGGCGATCTCAAACCCGCTGAACATCGTCAACCGGACCGGCAACATCGGCATGCCGGTTCCATCCACCGAAGCTGTGGTGCTGGACGACAACGACCGGCCCCTGGCCGTGGGCGAGGCAGGCGAGATCTGCGTGCGCGGCCCGCAAGTCATGGCGGGCTACTGACAGCGTCTGGAAGAAACCGCCAAGGCCTACGCGCCCGACGGCTGGCTGCGCACCGGCGGGCATGGGCTTTATGGACGAACGCGGCTGCTTCCGGATCACAGACCGCAAGAAGGACATGATCATCGTCTCCGGCTTCAAGGCGTTCCCCAACCAGGTGGAAGACGTCGTCGCGATGCGTTCCGACGTGGCCGAGGCTGCCGCCATTGGCGTGCCCGATGAAAGATCGGGCGAGGTCGAGACGATATCCGTGGTGAAGGAGAACGCCGCCTTGACCGAAGCCGCGCTGCTGGCGCATTGCCGGCCGCACCTCACCCGCTGCAAGGTGCCGAAGACGAACCTGGGCAAGAACCTGCGCCGCGCAGTTGCGCACGACAGCCGCGCCGGCTTCGGCTCCCGCAGGGGCGGCGACTGACTGAGGCAGTCGTATCGGCGGGCCAGCGAGTCCAGACGTCCCGGAGGCCGATGTCCCACGGCACCGTGCGTCATGAATCGCTGACCCGGCCGCAGCGCCGTGCCCGGGCCGCGACGCCATGCCTTGAGCACGCTCAACCGCGGCAGCGCTGGCAGCCATAGCGTGACGCCGGTCTGGCGTCGGCAAAGAAGCCGGAGTGTTCCACCGCCTTCACTTCAGGAGATCCTTCATGCATATATCCCACAGCGCAGCCCCAAAAAAGTCCGCGGGTGCGCCCGAACCTGCGAGCGCTGGCAACTCCATGCCCCACTCCGAGGGCGCAGCGGTGCCGGTGGTCGTTCGCGAGGAACGCATCCGTCAGGCCGCCTATGGTTTCTACGAGCAGCGCGGCCACAACGACGGACTGGAACTCGACGACTGGCTGAAAGCCGAAGCGATGATCGACGAGGAACCCGGGGGCGACTTGCAAGCCCTCGCTTCGGCAGCGTCCGGCCACTGAACGAAGTCCGGCTCCGTCAGCGGGCCCGGACGGCAGACGGTGGTGCAGCGCGCAGTCGCTGATCGAGACTGGCCCGTTGCCCGGATCGGCGTCTCCTGGCCTCAGAGGCTCAGTCCGTGGCGAGCGTGAAACCGACGCGAGTCACGCCGCCTTGCGACTCGGCCAGCGTGTGGCCGGCGTGCATGCGTGCGATGGCGGCCACGATGGACATGCCCAGGCCGTGATGCTGCAGGCCATCACAGCAGCGTGAAGCGTCCACACGGAAGAAGCGGTCGAACAGGCGCGGCAGCGACTGCGCGTCGATTGCCTCGCCGGTGTTCTGCACCACCACCCGCACCTGCTCGGCCGCTTCGGGCGCAATGCGGATGACCACCGTGGAGCCACGCTGCGCAAAGCGCGTGGCGTTGCCCAGCAGGTTGAAGACGGCACGCTTGAACAGCGGCTCGTCGACGGCGGCCGTAACGTCGCCTTCGACACACAGCAGCAGACCGGCGTCTTCGAGAGGTGCCTCGTGAAATTCGACCACCTGACGCGCCAGCAAGGCCAGGCGTACAGGCGCGCCCCGCCGCGCCTCGGCGCCACGGTCGGCCTGCGACAGGAACAGCATGTCGTTGACCATCGCGGCCAGGCGCTGCGTTTCTTCCAGGTTCGACGCCAGCGTGTCGCGCAGGGAGCCACTGGAACGTTCTCGCGAGAGCGCCAGCTCGGTCTGCCCGATCAGCGTGGTCAGCGGCGTGCGCAGTTCGTGGGCGACGTCGGCGTTGAAGCCCTCGAGCTGCGTGTAGGCGCCTTCCAGGCGCTGCATCAGCGCGTTGAACTGCTCCACCCAGGGCAGCAGTTCCTCGGCCGGGTCGGCCAGAGCCAGCCGCTGGTCGAGTTGGCGCGGCGAGATCGCACGCGTCTGCGCCGCCAGGTCGTGCAGCGGCAGCAGTTGCCGGCGCACATGCCACAGCGTGCCGAAGCCGACACACGCACCGGCCGCGAGGGTGCCGATGACCAGCACGACGGCCCAGTTGCGGCCCATCCTGGCGTCACTGGAGAAGTCCATGGTGTAACGCGCCTTCAGCAGCTCGCCGCCGAGTTGCGGGCCGAGCACGGCGAACTCCTCGCTGCGCGTGTGCTCGGACATCGCATGCGTGCCTGACTGCGGGTCGGCATAGAAGAGCCGGCCATCCGAATGCCAGACCTCCAGCCGCGTACTGGCACGCATGGGAGCGTCGGCCTTCAGACGCGCCAGCACGGCGTTCTCGCCGCCGGCCTGCGACTCCAGATTGACGATGTCGGAGATGAGCGCGGTGCGCTGACGCAGTTGTTCGGCGTTCTTGTCCATCACCAGCAGATTGATCGATATCCAGCTGGCCAGACTCAGGCCGCCGATCACCAGCATCGCCAGCAGCGCGAGCTTTCTGGAAAGGGCCGGCTGATGGAGTGGCTGCAGACGCTGCGGGTGGGGTCGCAGGGTTTCATGGTTGGCGATCCTCCAGCACGTAGCCCATGCCGCGCACGGTGTGCAACAGCTTGGCCGGGAAAGGGTCGTCGAGCTTGGAGCGCAGCCGACGCACCGCCACTTCGACCACGTTGGTGTCGGAGTCGAAATTCATGTCCCAGACCTGTTCGGCAAGCACGGTGCGCGAGAGGATCTGGCCGCGCCGGCGCAACAGCAGCGCCAGCAGGCTGAATTCCTTGGCGGTGAGGTCCAGCCGCTGCAGGGCGCGCTGCGCCTTGCGGCTGCCGAGGTCGACCTCGAGATCGCCCAGGCGCAGCTGAGTGGCCGGCTGGGCACTGGCCGGCGCGCCGCGGCGCAGCAGCGCGCCCACACGCGCCAGCAGTTCACTGAAGGCGAAGGGCTTGACGAGGTAGTCGTCGGCGCCCTGCTACAGCCCGCGCACACGGTCTTCGAGCTGGCCACGCGCCGTCAGCATCAGCACCGGCGTGTTGCGCTGCGCGGCGCGCAGGGCCGCCAGCACGCCGAAACCGTCGACGCCGGGCAGCATCAGGTCGAGCAGCACGAGGTCGTAGTCGGCGCCGACCGCCAGGCGCCGACCTTCGATGCCGTCGTGCGCCAGGTCGACCACATGGCCGTTCTCGCTCAACCCCTTGTGCAGGTACTGGGCAAGCTTGATTTCGTCTTCGACCACGAGGATACGCATGGGGCGGGCGGCAGCAGGTCAGCAATGTGCAAAGCGCAAATGGTCGCACTTTCAGCCGCTCGGCCAGATTACGAATTTGTCATCTGGCTGTCCGGCTGGCGCGAGTCCGGGTTTCCAGAATTCTTTCTGTGGTCGGCGCTGAAGCCGGACCGCCAGGCAACCCGAAGTCACCCGAGTCACTCACCAAGGAACCCATCATGAAGACCTCCACCCTCATCGCCGCTTTCGCCCTGTCGTTCGCCGCCGCTGGCGCTGCGCTGGCCCAGGAAGCCACCTACGAACTGCCGCAGCCCCTGAGTTCGGCCACCAGCCGCGCCCAGGTGCAGGCGGAACTGCAGCAAGCCCGCGCCAACGGCACGCTGAGCGTCACCGAAGGCGACTTCCAGAAGCCCACGCCGTTCATCGCCCAGCGCAGCCGCGCCGATGTTCAGGCCGAGACGCTGGCGGCCATCGCCAGCGGTGAAATCGCGGCGCGTAACAGCGAGCACGGCAGCTACGACTCGAAGGCGTATCGCAACGGCACCGATGGTGTCCGCATCGCCAAGACCGCGCGCTGAACGTTTCGTGAACCGGGAGGACCGGGCCCGGCGGCGGCAAGCCATCGCCGGGCTCCCCTCTAGAATCTGCACATGGAAATTCCAGGCAACCTTTTTGTCGTCGCCGCACCCAGCGGTGCCGGCAAGTCGAGTCTGGTCAAGGCCCTGCTCGAACTCGATTCTCACCTCTCGGTGTCGGTATCACATACCACGCGTGCGGCGCGCGGGCAGGAGCAGGACGGCCGCGAATACTGGTTCATCGACGAGCCGGAGTTCCGCGCCATGAGCGAGCGCGGCGAGTTCTTCGAGTGGGCGCAGGTGCATGGCCACCTGTACGGCACATCGCGGCTCGGCCTGGAACAAAGACTGATGCTCGGCGAAGACGTGGTGCTCGAGATCGACTGGCAAGGCGCGCTGCAGATCAAGCAGATCTTTCCGTACGCGGTGCTCATCTTCATCCTGCCGCCGAGCTGGAAGGAACTGCAGCAGCGCCTGCAGCGGCGTGGCGAAGACGGCCCCGAGGTGATCGCCACACGCATGGTCAACGCCCGCGAAGAGGTGGCGCAGGCCCGCCACTTCGACTTCGTTATAATCAATGCTCTCTTCGAGACGGCGCTGTTCGACCTGAAAACGGTTGTCCACTCCCAGCGCCTGAAGTACGCGGCCCAGATGCGAAACCGTTCGCAGGTTTTCGCCGCGCTCGACCTGATCTGACTTGACCTCCGAAAGATACCGCCCATGGCCCGCATCACCGTCGAAGACTGTCTCGCCAAGATCCCGAACCGATTCCAGCTCGTGCTGGCAGCCACTTACCGGGCGCGCATGCTGAGCCAAGGCCACGCGCCGAAGATCGAGACGAAGAACAAGCCCGGCGTGACCGCGCTGCGCGAGATCGCCGCCGGCGAGATCGGCATCGAGATGCTGCGCAAGGTGCCTATCTGATCGATTCGTTTCACCGACTGTGACCAAAGGGCGCCCATGGGCGCCCTTCGTCATTTGTGGCCGCCGCCGGCCCGCACCGGCAAAGCGCGCTAAATTCGGGACCATGGGAATACGCTCGCTGGCCGCCGAACTGCTGCCCTCTGCGCTGCAGGGGCTGCAGCGCGTGTCGTTCGCGCCAGCGGCTCCGCCGCCCGCCGAAGCGGACTCGTTCGCGGCGCTGACCGACAAGCTCTCGTACCTGTCGAAGGCCGACCTGAAACTGGTTCGCGAGGCCTACAAATTCGCCGACGAGGCGCACCTGGGCCAGTTCCGCGCCAGCGGCCTGCCCTACATCACGCACCCGATCGCGGTGGCCGGCCTCTGCGCCGACTGGAAGCTCGACGCCCAAGCCGTGATGGCGGCGCTGATGCACGACACGATCGAGGATCGCGGTGTCACCAAAACCGAGTTGATCCAGAAGTTCGGCGCGCCCACCGCCGACCTGGTCGACGGCCTGACCAAACTCGACAAGCTGCACTTCAGCACGCGCGAGGAAAGCCAGGCCGAGAGCTTCCGCAAGATGCTGCTGGCGATGGCGCGCGACGTGCGGGTCATCCTCATCAAGCTGGCCGATCGCGTGCACAACATGCGCACGATGGTCGCGATGGCGCCCGACAAGCGGCTGCGCATCGCCCGCGAGACGCTCGACATCTACGCCCCCATCGCGCACCGGCTCGGCCTCAACCAGACCTACCGGGAACTGCAGGAACTGTCTTTCCAGCACCTGCACCCCTGGCGCCACGGCGCACTGGCGAAGGCCGTGCAGCGCGCTCGCGGCCACCGGCGCGACATCGTCGAGCGCGTCCACAAGGACGTCGAACGCGCGTTCGCGGCGCAGAAGATCAAGGTGCAGGTCTCGGGGCGCGAGAAGACGATCTATTCGATCTACCGCAAGATGCGTGAAAAACACGCCGGCTTCGCGCAGGTCAGCGACATCTTCGGTTTTCGCATCGTCGTGGCCGCACTGCCCGAGTGTTACCTTGCTCTCGGCGTGCTGCACCAGTTGTACAAGCCGGTGCCGGGGCGCTTCAAGGACTACATCGCCATCCCCAAGGCCAACGGCTACCAGTCGCTGCACACCACACTGGTCAGCCCGCTGGGCACGGCGGTCGAATTCCAGATGCGCACCGAGGCCATGCATGCGGTGGCCGAAAAAGGCATTGCCGCGCACTGGCTCTACAAGGCCAGCGAGAAGGGCGGCGCGGCGGACGCGCAGCGCCTGGGTGCGCTGTGGCTGCAGTCGTTGCTCGACATCCAGGACGAAACGCGCGACGCCGCCGAATTTCTCGAACACGTCAAGATCGACCTTTATCCCGACGCCGTCTACGTTTTCACGCCGCGCAGCAAGATCCTGGCGCTGCCGCGCGGTGCGACAGCCGTCGACTTTGCCTACGCGATCCACTCCGACGTCGGTGACCGCATGGTGGCTGCCAAGGTGAACGGCGAACCCGTGGCGCTGCGCACCGAACTGCGCAGTGGCGACGTGGTGGAGGTGCTCACTGCCGCCGGCGCACGGCCGAACCCGGGCTGGCTGAGCATGGTACGCACCGGGCGCGCGCGCTCGAAGATCCGCCACTACCTGAAGAATCTGGAACATGACGAGTCGCTCGCGATGGGCGAGAAGATGCTCGCCCAGGCACTGCGCTCCGAAGGCCTGCAACTGCCCACGGCCGAGCCCGGCGACGCCGCCGCCATGCTGCTCTGGCAGCAGCTGACTCGCTGGAGCGGCAACCGCGGCCGCTCCGAGTTGCTGGTCGACGTCGGCCTGGGCCGCAAGATCGCCGTCATCGTGGCCAAGCGGCTTGCGCATCTGATGGTGGAGCAAGGCGCCAAGCCAGACGCCGTCACCTTGACGCTGGGCCGCTACGGCCTCGAAGACGGCATGTCGACGCAGGGCGTGGTGTTCATCGACGGCAGCGAAGGCGCTTCCGTGCAGCTCGCACCCTGCTGCCGGCCGATCCCGGGCGACGACATCGTCGGCTACCTCGGGCGCGGCGAGGGTCTGCTCGTGCACACCGCCGAATGCCACACCGGCAGGCGGCTCTTCGAGCGCGACAGTGAGCGCTGGATCCAGGTCGAATGGGCTGACGACCTGACACGGCCCTTCGAGACCCGCATCGTCGTGCTGGTCAACAACGGCAAGGGCGTGCTGGCCCAGGTGGCCGCCGCCATCAGCAGCGCCGAGGCCGACATCACCCACCTCGACATGGGCGACGCGCCGCCCTCCGAAAGCGCCGAGCTGCGCCTGCTCGTCAGCGTGCGCGACCGCCAGCACCTGGCCGACGTGCTGCGCACCCTGCGGCGCAGCCGCGACGTGCTGCGAAGCTGGCGCGTCAAGCCCTGACGCCTCAAACCCCGGGCGCCGGGTAGAGCACTTCCACGACTTCGATTTTCTCCGCACCCAGCGGGGTGACAAGTTGCACTTCGTCGCCGACACGGGACTTCAGCAGCGCCCGGGCGATCGGTGAAATCCAGCTCACCTCGCCGCGCAGGCTGTCGGCCTCGTCGATGCCCTTGATGGTGACGGTGCGCTGCTCGCCCTTCGCATTGGCGTAAGTGACGGTGGCGCCGAAAAACACCTGATCACGGCCGTGGTGCAGGGCCGGATCGGCCACCTCGGCGATGTCGAGCCGCTTCGTCAGGAAGCGGATACGGCGATCGATCTCGCGCAGCCGCTTCTTGCCGTAGAGGTAGTCGCCGTTCTCCGAGCGGTCTCCGTTCTTCGCCGCCCAGGACACCACTTCCACCATCTTCGGCCGCTCGGCGTCGAGCAGCGTCATCAACTCTTCACGCAGACGCCGATAGCCGGCCGGCGTGACATAGTTGCGTGCGCCGGCCGGCAGCGCAGGCAATCCAGGCGCCTCGTCGTCGTCTTCGTCGCCTTCGGATTCGCGGGTGAAGGCTTTGTTCACCGCACTGTGTCGATGATCAGGACCGCGGCACCGAAGCCGCTGTCGCAGTCGCCGCTGGTAGGGCAGATGGCGCGCCCGACCATGAAGGGCTGCGGGCCCTTGTGGCGGGCCACCACGGCAGCCGCGTCGGCGCCGCTGGGCAGGATCTTGAAGGCGCCCTCGCGCCTGGAGGGCTCGAGTTCGGAAAAGTCGCGCTGCAGGGTCGACACCACGGCGAGAAGTTCCACCGGGCCAGGCGGGTCGGACGCGTCGAGCGCCGCGCCGTCACCACGCGGGAAGTGGAAACGCTGCCCTTTCTTGATGCGCACGGCACCCGAATTGGTGTTCGGCACGACCTGCGCCAAGGTGCCGTCGGAGGCTCGCGCAAAGATGTAGAGGTGGCCGTCGCGCTCACTCGTCACGGTGAAGCCGATCTCGTCGTGGCCGATCTTCAGCGTCGCCTTGTCGGCCGTGGCGGCAACGCCGAACCCGGGCGTCTGCGCCTGCACGACGCGCGAAAATTCGGTGCCGAGGTCGAAAGCGGTTGTGACAGACGGCGCCGTTGCGGGCGCCACCGCCGGTGCCACAACAGGTGCCGCAGCCTGTGCATCAGCGGGTGGCGACCCGGCAACTGTCCCAGGCGCGGGCACGGTTGTCGGCGAGGATGACGGCGCGGCTGTGCCGCCCGGGGCGGGCGCGGGGCCGGGCGCAAAGAATACAAATCCGCCAACCGCCAGCGCCAGCAGCGCGGCGCCACCGACGGCCACAGCGGCCGTGCCACCGCTCTTCTTGCCAGTCGGCATGGCGGCGGAGGCGGCATCAGGGCGCGTTGCCGCAGCCGCAGCCGCCGGCGCGGCAGCCGGCCTCGGCGCCGGCGCCGACACGCCAGCGGGCGCGGGCGCCGAGGCC
>Ga0163154_10009323_pt1 | contig 11217 bp, 7 predicted proteins | sample OliLakLV19MP9P1_FD_148649 | JGI IMG/M metagenome (GOLD analysis project Ga0163154, IMG submission 148649) | Freshwater microbial mat bacterial communities from Lake Vanda, McMurdo Dry Valleys, Antarctica - Oligotrophic Lake LV.19.MP9.P1 | ecosystem: Environmental > Aquatic > Freshwater > Lake >...
CTCAATATTCACAGATTAGAGGACATTTGATAAAATTAGAGCAATCAAGATGTTGGTTGATAATTCAATTAGGAGAATTTATTATGCGCTGTACTCAAAATTTCGCGAGAGATTTAAGAGGATTTATCAAAGTATCGGGACTAGCTTTAACATTATTTAGTATTTTACCGCTTGCATCTAGTGTTGTTGCATCTGCTGTTGAATCTACTGTAGCTGTGAGAGTAGGCAATGGCAAAACCTACTTCAACCAAATCCCCACTCTGGTTGATGCCTACACCACTCAAAACAGCGTAAATGTAGGTAACGCCCTCTATTATTTTAATATCAAAATTCCCAGTGATGCAGGGGAACCCTTGAAAAAAATCGAGATTAAGCAATTTCGTGCTCTAGAAGATATCGAACTAGACCCATCTGAAGCTCAAACAGGAACGGCGATCGCCATAGATAAAGATAAAAATATCTCTGTAGTTTTCAATCCCCCCATTGCGCCCGGTGAGAATATCAATATTAAGTTACGTTCGGTTCGTAATCCCCGTATTGGTGGAGTCTATCTCTTTGGAGTTACGGCATTTCCCCAAGGAGACGACCCTTACGGGCAGTTTTTAGGATATGGTCGGTTGCATTTTTATGATAGTTTCAATAACAATTGAATTATTGCCCGAACGATCGATTCAATTATCTTGAGTCCTAAAAGTTAAATTGCGGCGGGTGACAATGGCGATCGGGGTTGATGGTTCGATTACGACAACCTGAGGCGCGGTAACATTACCAATAACGCCTCCTACAACAGCTCCACCTAATATTTTTTCGGTACTAATCGAGCGATCGCCAAAAATTCCACCTAAAATCGTACCTGCGACGGCTCCGATTGCAGAATCTCCTAGAATGGATCCAATTCCAGTTTCACGGGGATCTTTAACATCATTGATTAAGTCCGATTCGCCAGACATTCTGACGTTTCCACCTCTACTGCTTAGGGTTCTTGCTATAAACTTAGAGCCACCCGATACAGGTATAAATTCGCCACTGATAATTGCCCCTTCAGGAATTAAGACGATCCCAGAATCGGAAACAACATCGCGATCGACTACGAGGTCTACCGCTTTTCTTTCGCCTGTGCCTACATAGAGAGTTTCATTGCTGTTTAATTTTAGGTCGATGGTTTCACCTGCCCTTAAGACCGCATTTTGGCGAAATAGTTGAGATATTTTAACAGTAGTTTTAGAAGGAGTTTTAGAAGAAATTTTAGAAGTATTTTTGATGGATGTGGCTGAAGCGGTTGATGAGTTTATGATGCCGCCGCCTAGAACTAAAGCCAAAATTAAAGATGAGATATGAATAAATTTAGGTTGGATAGAAGATTTCATAGAATGACCTCTTTTTAGATTACTTTTTAGATTACTTTTTAGATTATTTGTTATGGACTGTTATGACCTTAAGCGATCGCATTGAGTTCCCTATCTTCGTTACACTTAAACAGGTAGGATAGAATAAACTCCTTAGATTAAAAGATCAGAAACCCTTAGATATGTTAGTTTTTACCTCTCCTGGTGCTGTAGCCCTTCAAATAGGTGGATTTTCCATTCGTTGGTATGGTCTTTTAATTGCGATCGCCGTGATTTTGGGTACAGTTTTAGCACAAAGACTGGCTGTACGGCGGGGTGTGAATCCAGATATTATTGGCGATCTAGTGATTTGGTTGGTAATTGGGGCTATTCCTGCGGCGAGGGCTTATTACGTGGCTTTTAGCTGGGAGCGGTTTCAAGATCAGCCTTGGGTGCCAATTTTGGGGGGATTAGCCAGCGTGCCGAGGATGTTTGCAGTGTGGGAAGGTGGAATTGCCATTCACGGAGCAATTATAGGAGGAGCGATCGCTGCTGTAATTTTTTCTAAGATCAATCGAGTTTCAGTATGGCAGTTGGCAGATTTAGCTATGCCTTCTTTAATTTTGGGACAGGCGATCGGGCGATGGGGCAACTTTTTTAATTCCGAGGCTTTTGGTTCTCCGACTAATCTACCGTGGAAATTATTGATTCCGCCTGATAAACGTCCGCCCGAATTTTATGCCGAACCATTTTTTCATCCGACATTTTTGTATGAGTCAGTATGGAATTTGATGGTATTTGGGATTTTGATTGCCATATTTAACAAATTTCCCCAAGCTAAACGCGGGACATTAGTTATGGTTTACCTAATCGCTTACAGTTTGGGAAGAGTTTGGATTGAAGGACTGAGAACTGATAGCCTGATGTTTAGTTCTATATTTGGCTCGTATCGGATCGCTCAGATTATTAGCGTAGTGGCGATCGCTCTCGGTGGATTGGGATTGTGGTGGCTTTACAGGCGGGGTGGAAACCTCTGGGATACAGAAAATACGATCGGCAAACGGCTAGAAAGATAAAAAAGAGATAACAAGAGAAATAAATAATGTCTGATTTCCAACCTAATTCCAAAAAATCTCCCGCTCATACCTCTACTCTGGCAATGGTAGAAACTGCTTTTCTTGCAAGTACCACAGGCATTATATTTTTAATTAATTTCTATTTTCCGCTCGGTCCCTTTTTGCGGATGCTCTATCCTATTCCCATTGCTCTAGCCTATTTGCGTTGGGGATCTAGAACGGCATGGATGACAATGACAGTATCGGTGCTTCTATTAACTATTCTGATGGGTCCGACCCGTAGCATTCAGTTTTTAGTTCCTCACGGTTTGACAGCAGTGATGTTGGGGTTTTTATGGAAGCGGCGATCGCCTTGGCTCTTTACCATACCCCTTGGCACGATTACAGGAGTTTGTGGTGTGGGATTTCAGTTTTTATTACTGTCTACGCTTTTGGGCGAAAATCTTTGGGCATATACTACCGTGCAAAGTACCGAATTTATCCGCTGGCTGTGGCAGCTTTTCGGCTCATTAGATCAGCCCGAATTGTGGTTAATTCAAACTTGGGTAATCGCTGGTATTGCAGTTGCTAACTTCGCCTATATGGTTTTAGTCCATATTTCGGCGTGGTTATTATGCGATCGCCTCGGCAACCCAATTAGCTCGCCTCCTAAATGGATTCAAAATCTTGTAGAGTAGACTATTCAGCATCACTAATAAATCGTGCAGCTAAATCGTGCAGCAATACCAATAATCTAACAATAATCTAATTTAATGCTCATCTTATCCGATCCGATCCCGTTAGCGCCCCAAGGTTTTAAATCTGGATTTGTGGCGTTAGTCGGCAGACCAAATGTTGGCAAGTCAACGCTCCTGAACGGGCTGGTCGGTCAAAAAATTGCGATTACTTCTCCGACTCCGCAAACTACCCGCAATCGCTTACAAGGTATTCTCACTTTAGAAACCGCACAAATTATCCTTGTAGACACACCAGGGATTCATAAACCCCATCATTTATTGGGGGAAACCATCGTTCACAATGCGATTGGGGCAATTTCGGCAGTAGATTTAGTGGTGTGGGTGGTGGATAGTACTGTACCGTTAGGAACGGGCGATCGCTTTGTAGCAGATATGATTATTAAAGCTAAAACCCCTGCGGTGGTAGGGTTAAATAAAATCGATGGTTCTCCTTCCGATCGGATTCTCAGTACCTATACCGATTATGCGAGAGAATTAAATTGGCAAGCTCTGCAGTTTTCGGCACTAAATGAAACAGGTTTAGAAGAACTCAAAATCGCATTGGGCGATCGCTTACCTTTAGGTCCTTACTACTATTCGCCCGATCTAGTCACCGATCAACCCGAACGATTTATCATGGCGGAGCTGATTAGAGAACAAATTTTATTACTCACCCGTGAAGAAATTCCACACTCGGTCGCAATCAGTATTGATAAAGTGGATGAGCAACCCAAATTAACTTCGGTCATGGCAACAATTCACGTAGAAAGAGATTCGCAAAAGGGAATTTTAATTGGCAAAAAAGGAGCGATGATCAAAGAAATTGGCACTCAAGCCCGCCTCCAAATGCAAAAAATGATTATGGGTTCGGTTCACCTAGAGATGTTTGTGAGAGTTCAATCTAACTGGCGATCGCATCCCAGTCAATTGGCAGATTTAGGTTATCGCAAAGAAAAATAATATGTGAGTTAAAATCTGATACAAAAACTTACTTGTCATCCTTAATTATTGCCAAGGAAGCTTGAGTATTAGCGTTCAACACGAAGAAACTTTAATCATTCGCGCCAATGGAAATGCCGAACATATTGATACGATGAATTTAGGATTCCCGATCGGTATTGGAACGAATTGGCAGAGACTGTAAAATGGAAGGTTATTAATGATGTTCGGAATCATATTGGTTCGCAAAAGGTGTTTGATGATATCTCTTTACTAATATTAAAACGGGAGTAATTTCCTCATATTTTTAGGTAAGCAACATTAACTAAAAATATAAACAAAACTACACACTTCATAAAGTGCTTACATTAAACTTTGTTAACAAAACTCAATAAATTGATTGCAAATTATGTCAAATCGTCCTCAGAGAGCCTAAATATTTTTAGAAATAAGCAACATTAACTAAAAATACAAACAAAATTACACACTTTGTAAAGTACTTACATTAAATTTTGTTAACAAAACTCAATAAATTGATTGCGAATTATGTCAAATCTTCCTCAACAGAGCCTAATTCCTAAAATTCTTTGTTACAAATGAATTTATACATAAAGAAAGAGTATTTAAGGAGATTTTATGTTCACATCGGTGAAGCCATTAACCAATAGACGTATTGCCCCAGACTTAGATTTATTCAAAGAAAATCAGAATCGGGCATTGATGAAAGTTGTATATGTGGTATTGGAACCTCAGTATCAAAGTGCTTTAAGCGGGGCGATCGCCTCAATTAACAAAAATAATCCGAATTTAGCGATCGAAGTTAACGGCTATTTAATCGAAGAACTGCGTCAACCTGAAATCTATGAAGTTTTTAAAGCCGATGTTGCCACTGCCAATGTATTTATCGGTTCTTTAATTTTTATTGAAGATTTAGCCAATAAAGTTGTAGATGCAGTTGCCCCTCACCGCGATCGCCTTGATGTATGTATGGTCTTTCCTTCAATGCCACAAGTCATGCGCCTAAATAAAATGGGTAGCTTTAGCATGGAGAATCTCGGACAGTCCAAAAGTGCGATCGCCCAATTCATGAGAAAGCGTAAAGAGAAGTCGGGCAGTTCGTTTCAAGATAGTATGCTCAAAGTCGTGCAGACTCTGCCCAAAATCCTCAAATATATGCCAATGGATAAAGCTCAAGATGCACGGAACTTTATGCTCAGCTTCCAATATTGGCTGGGTGGATCGGAAGAGAATCTCAAGAATTTCTTGTTGATGTTGGCTAAAAACTATCTGCCCACTGGTTCTAAGGCGATTATCGTATCCGAACCTGTAACCTATTTAGATATGGGAATCTGGCATCCAATGGCTCCGAAGATGTTTGAAGATGTCAGCGAATATTTAAACTGGTTCAATGGAAGAAATGATATCTCTGCTGACATGAAAGATCCACTAGCTCCATGTATCGGTTTGGTTTGCGCGCGCAGTCATATTGTCACTGGAGATGACGCTCATTATGTGGCGATCGTGCAAGAGTTTGAATCTAAAGGAGCCAAAGTCATTCCTGTATTTGCAGGCGGATTGGATTTTTCTAAACCAGTAGATGCTTATTTCTACAGTAAAGATCGTAAATGCTTAGTCGATAGTGTAGTCTCGCTGACAGGATTCGCATTGGTTGGAGGTCCTGCTCGTCAAGATCATCCTAAAGCCATAGAAGCATTAGAAAAACTGAACCGTCCTTACATGGTGGCATTACCGCTCGTATTCCAAACTACGGAAGAATGGCAAGATAGCGATCTGGGTCTGCATCCCATCCAAGTGGCTCTGCAAGTGGCTTTACCCGAACTAGATGGAGCTATGGACCCGATTGTGATGTCTGGTCGAGATGAGATGACTGGTCGAGCGATCGCCTTGAGTGACCGAGTTGAAATGATTGCCAATCGTGCGATTAAGTGGGGAACTTTGCGCCGCAAACCCAGATTGGATAAGAAGATTGCCATTACAATATTTAGTTTTCCGCCAGATAAAGGCAACATTGGAACGGCAGCCTATTTAGATGTGTTTGCCTCCATTCATAAAGTCATCAAAGCTTTAGCTAGTAATGGTTATGATGTTCAAGATATTCCCGCCGATGCCAATGCGCTCATGCAAGATATTCTTCATAATCCCAATGCGATCGCAGGTAGCCCTGAGTTAAATATTGCCGCGAAGTTATCAGTTAGAGATTATGAAGAGAATACTCCCTACTGCGATCGCATTACCGAACAATGGGGCGCACCTCCGGGGAACCTAAACTCTGATGGACAGAGCCTCTTAGTCTATGGTAAGCATTACGGAAATGTCTTTGTCGGCGTACAGCCAACTTTTGGATATGAAGGCGATCCGATGCGGTTATTATTTAGTAAATCGGCTTCGCCTCACCACGGTTTTGCGGCTTACTATACTTATCTCAATCAAATTTGGAAAGCTGATGCAGTTTTACACTTTGGTACGCATGGATCGCTAGAATTTATGCCCGGCAAGCAAATTGGATTATCAGGTGAATGTTATCCAGATAATTTAATTGGAGCTTTACCGAATATCTACTACTATGCGGTTAATAATCCTTCCGAAGCCACGATCGCCAAGCGCAGAGGATATGCAACTACGATCAGCTATCTCACGCCCGCTCCAGAAAATGCAGGATTGCACCGGGGATTAAAAGAACTAAGCGAATTAATTGGTTCCTATAAAGAACTGCGTCAAGGTAATCGCGGCGTATCCATCGTTAATACAATTATGGATAAAGTGAAATTAGTTAATCTCGATCAAGATGTGGTATTAGGAAATCTTGATGCCAAGGATATGAGCTTAGAGGAACGGGATAATATTATCGGACAAGTCTATAACAAGCTGATGGAGGTCGAATCTCGCGTCTTACCTTGTGGACTCCATGTTGTCGGCGAAGCTCCCAAACTCGAAGACATTACTGATGTTCTCTCCAGTATTGCCAGCTTCGATCGCCCCGAAGAAAATGTAAAGTCTCTACTAAGAATTATTGGCGAAAGCATTGGTCGAGATTTAGAGCAAATCTATAAATCCAGCGATCGAGGAAACTATGCTGATGTTGAACTTCTAGCTTCGATGAAATCTGCAACGAATAAAGCAGTCGGCGCGCTAGTAAAAGCTAAGTCTGATGTAGATGGACGTATTTCCAAACTCTCAGTTCTGAACTTTTTCAATATGGGTAAAGTGGAACCTTGGCTTGAATCGCTTAGAGCATCTGGGTACGAAAAAGTTAATAAAGACGAAATCAAACCTCTCTTTGAATTCTTAGAATTCTGCTTAAAGCAAATCATCGCTGATAATGAATTGGGAGGATTAATCAAGGCATTAGAGGGTGAATATATTCTGCCTAGTCCGGGCGGCGATCCGATTCGGAATCCTAACGTGTTGCCTACAGGTAAAAATATGCACGCTTTAGATCCTCAATCGATCCCAACCAGTGCGGCAGTACAAGCGGCTCAAGTCGTAGTTAATAGATTATTAGAACGCCAAAAAGCCGATAATAATGGGAACTATCCCGAAACGATCGCTCTAGTATTGTGGGGAACGGATAATATCAAAACCTATGGAGAATCCTTAGCTCAAGTCCTATGGATGGTAGGTGTAAAGCCACTTCCTGATGCTTTAGGACGTGTGAACAGATTAGAATTAGTATCTCTAGAAGAACTCGGTCGTCCGCGCATTGATGTGGTTGTGAATTGCTCAGGAGTATTTCGCGATTTATTTATCAATCAAATGGATTTACTAGATCGCGCCGTCAGAATGGCAGCCGAAGCCGATGAACCCTTAGAGATGAATTTTGTCCGCAAACACGCGATCGCCCAAGCTGAAGAGTTAGGAATTAGCACCCGTCAAGCTGCAACTAGAGTATTCAGTAATGCCTCTGGATCTTACTCATCTAATGTCAATTTGGCAGTAGAAAATAGTACATGGGAAAGCGAAGATGAGTTGCAACAAATGTATCTCTCTCGCAAATCCTTTGCTTTTGGTTCAGAAGTTAATAACACACAGCAACGCCAAATCTATGAAGCGGCACTCAAGTCTGTAGATGTAACTTTCCAAAATCTAGATTCTTCGGAAATTAGTCTCACCGATGTTTCGCACTACTTTGATTCTGACCCCACCAAGCTAGTCGCCAGTCTTCGCAAGGATGGTAAAAAGCCCAGTGCTTATATGGCAGATACCACCACAGCAAATGCTCAAGTTCGGACTCTATCCGAAACCGTACGACTAGATTCCCGAACTAAACTGCTTAATCCCAAGTGGTACGAAGGAATGCTAAATCACGGTTACGAAGGTGTACGCGAAATCTCCAAACGCCTTGTGAATACTATGGGCTGGTCGGCAACGGCGGGTGCGGTAGATAACTGGGTCTACGAAGATGTGAATGATGTCTATGTTAAAGATGCCGAAATGCGCGATCGCCTCAAGAATATGAATCCTCACTCTTTCCGTAAGATTGTCGGAACTCTATTAGAAGTGAATGGTAGAGGCTACTGGGAAACCAGCGATCGAAACCTAGAAATGCTTAAGGATCTTTACCAAGAACTAGAAGATCGGATTGAGGGTGTAGAGTAAAATCCTCTTTAATTAATTTAATAGCCCAATGTAGAGATATAAATCTACATTGGGTTTTTTGTTTTTGAGATTAAAGTTTAGCTAAAGACCATGCCTAATAATTTATACAAGGTTAAACTTGGAGTTATAATCTATAAAATTGCGACCTTTTCACAAATAATTACTTTTAAGAAGCCTTGAGTCAATTATGCTTATCGAATTTAGTGTTGGTAATTATAGATCATTTAAGGAGACCGTTACCTTTAGCATGGTAGCGGCAAAGATTTCTGCTAAAGATAAAAAGCTAGATGAGCAGAATACTTTCCAAGCTGATGACCGCTTAAAGTTGTTAAAAAGCGCGGCAATTTATGGAGCTAACGCTAGTGGAAAAAGTAATCTTGGTAAGGCATTGCTGTTTATGAAATCTTTAATTTTAAATTCTTCAAAAGAGGGTCAAGCAACCGAAGAAATCCCCATTGAGAGTTTTCGATTGAGTACAGAAACCGAATCAAAGCCATCTTTTTTTGAAATTGTGTTTTTGATGGATGGCAAAGTCCATAGATACGGATTTGAGGTTAATAAGAAGGAAGTTATTTCTGAATGGTTATTTTATGTTCCAACAATTAGAGAAGTAACGCTATTTCAAAGAGAAAAAAATATTATTGATTCAAAGCCAGCCTTTAAGGGTGGTAGCAAATTTAAAAATAATGTTAGGGATAATGCTCTCTTTCTCTCTGTAGCGGCTCAGTTTAATATCGAGATTGCTAAACAAATTTTAATCTGGTTAAAAAATTTGAATGTAGTATCAGGATTGGATGATGGAGCTATGGGTAGATATACTATTCACTGTTTAAACAATAATAAAAATCGTGATCAAATTTTTGAACTGATCAAGAAACTAGATTTAGGTATAGATGAACTAGAAATTAGTGAAATTGAGTTGACGGAAGAAACAATACCAAAAGATCTACCAAAAGAAATTAGAGATAGGATCTTACGTGATGGTAATACCAGCGGAATTTCTATAGGAACAATCCATAGAAAATATAATGCGGAAGGTCAACAGATATCTATAGAAACATTTGAAATGGATGAACATGAGTCTGAAGGCACTCAAAAACTATTTGCTATGGCAGGACCACTCGTTGACACTTTAGAAAATGGCAGAATCTTAGTGATTGATGAATTAGATGCGAGATTGCACCCACTGATTACTCGTGAAATTATTAGTTTATTTAACTCCAATCAAACAAATCCTCACAATGCCCAGTTGATATTTATGACCCATGATACAAATATCCTTAGTCATAAGTTTTTCCGAAGAGATCAGATATGGTTTGCCGAAAAAGATAAATTTGGTGCTACGCATCTTTATTCACTTGCCGAATACAAAATTAGGAATGATGCTTCCTTTGAAAGTGATTATATTCAAGGTAGATATGGTGCTGTTCCTTTTATCGGCGATTTAAGTCATTTAATAGGGAAACCAAGTCATTTAATAGGGAAACCAAGTCAAATCAATGGCTAAGAAGCAATCAAATCCAAAAACTCGTGGTTACTCGAACCGAAAAACTAATCAAAGAGCAACTATTCCTAAATTTTTAATTGTTTGCGAAGGTGAAAAAACTGAACCAAATTATTTTAGAAAGTTTCCTGTATCTACGCGACCAGATATTATTGAGTTCGATATTCAAGGAGCGGCAGGATGTACCCTTAGTCTAGTAAAAGAGACAGAAAAATTAAAAACTGAAAAAGGAATAAAAATTGGAGGAGATTATCAAGATCAAATATGGTGCGTTTTTGATCGAGATTTTAAGAACGAAAATTTTAATGCCCAGAACTTTAATTCTGCGATCGCACTTGCTAAACAAAAGAAATTTCAAATTGCCTACTCAAATGATGCCTTTGAACTTTGGTACATTTTGCATTTTGAGTATTATGTGTCAGCAACGCATCGTGATGATTACAAGAAATTGTTAGATAAGAGGCTAGGACACAAGTATAAAAAAAATAGCAAAACTATGTATGAGGAATTAAAAGACAAACAGCATAAAGCAATTCAAAATGCCACGAAGCTCTTAGAAAACTACGATCCTGTCATGACAGGAAATTATAATCCTTCTACAACAGTGCATTTGTTAGTTGGAGAGCTAAATAAAGCAATTCAAAATCATTATCCTTAGAAGATCAAGTTTTAGGTTTGGAAAGCGATCGCTTATCTAATTTACTTCAAGTTTGAACTTCAGAGGGTTAAAATTTATCACCCAAGTTGCTTCAGGTATTAGCTTTAGATTTTCTGGATAGTATGCACGTTCGCGATCGCGGATTGAATGGATTTGAGGATAAAGATATTTGGGTGTTGAATACTAATTTTCTCGGATGATTGACCTTCGATCTCGAAGCTTCGAGTTGATTTCCTGACAAGTCAAGATATTTCGTAAAACGTTATACAAAACATCGTAATTGCTCGACTAGGGGGGTATAAGTGAAAGGGAAGAAATAGGAGAAAGAGCATTAATAATAGCCTGAAAAGCAGAGAACCCTTGCCGCTTACCAGTATTAACA
>Ga0163154_10009328_pt1 | contig 11213 bp, 8 predicted proteins | sample OliLakLV19MP9P1_FD_148649 | JGI IMG/M metagenome (GOLD analysis project Ga0163154, IMG submission 148649) | Freshwater microbial mat bacterial communities from Lake Vanda, McMurdo Dry Valleys, Antarctica - Oligotrophic Lake LV.19.MP9.P1 | ecosystem: Environmental > Aquatic > Freshwater > Lake >...
GCCAAGGGTGTCACGGTCCAGGCCGGCGGCGTGCCGTTCTTCTGGTACCCACGGTTCCGCGGCACGCTCGACAACTTCCCGCTCCGCGACCTGCGCATCGAGTCCTCTTCCGGCTCTGGCGGCGCAATCAAGACCGCGTTTGACTTCTTCGGCGTGACGGGTACGACACCGCCCGATGGGGTGGAACTCAACCTGCTCTTTGATCTGTACTTTGACCGCGGCCCGGCCATCGGCGCAGAGGGCGATTGGGAGGATGAGGATGCCCGCGGCCGCTTCCTCGCGTACATGCTCCCGAGCGACAATGGGCGCGACTCGCTCTCCAGCGGCGCAAAGATCGGGCAGGACCACGCGTTCCGCGGCATCGTCCTAGCCGAGCACCTGCACGAGTTTGACGACTTCTGGTCGATCCAACTCGAGGGCGGGACTATCTCCGATGAAACGATGGTCGATGCGTTCTTCCGCGAGTACGGCGTGAGCGGGCGCGAGTTCACCAATGCCGCGTTCCTGCGCCGGCGCGAGGACAACACGACCCTCTCCTTGCTGGCCAAGGGCGAGCACATCGACTTCACGCCCAACCAGTACCTGCTTCAGAGCCTGGGCTACAACACCGACAAACTCCCCGAGGCCAGGTACACGCGCCTTGCCGATGACATCTTCGCGGGCAACTCGCCTGGGTGGCTGACGTACTCATCAGATTTCCGCGCCTCGCGGATGCAACTGAACTTCACGGAGCCGACCGCCGCGGAACTCGGGTTCGACACACTGGCCCGCTCGCAGGCCGCGTTCGGTCTTGCGCCCGGCGAGTCGATCGGCGACCGGCTGCGGGCGCGGGGGCTGCACGAGTCGGACGTCATGCGTGCCGACACACGTCACGAGTTCGTTGGCACGTTCGATCTTGCGCCCTTCAAGGTCAACCCGTTTGTCGTCGGTCGGTTCACGGGGTACGACGAGACGTTCGAGGAATACTCCGGCGATGCCGAGCAGGACTCGTTCAGGACGTGGTACTCGACAGGCCTGCGCGTATCGACCGAGATCACGCGCGTGAATGATTCGGTCGAATCGGACCTGTTCGACCTTCACCGCACCCGTCACATCATCGAGCCCAACGCGACGGTGTGGTACGCGGGCGCGAACCTGTCGCAGAACGACATCCCGATCTACGACGACGAGGTGGAGTCGCTGGCGACGGGCGCGGCGATCAGGGCCGGCCTCACGCAGACTTGGCAGACGCAGCGGGGCGGTCCCGGCCGCTGGCGGAGCGTGGACTTCCTGACGCTGCGGACGGACTACGTCTCCAGCACCGCGGATGCGGATCGCGAGTCGCCCATCGGGCGGTTCTTTGACTACCGGCCCGAGTATTCGCTGCTGGGCGAGTTCGGCGTGGTGGAATCGACGTGGCAGGTCACCGACGCGGTGGCGCTGTCGGCCGGCACCATCTACGACTTTGACGACAGCCAGCCGGCGCGGACGACTGCCGGCGGTCTTGTGCAGCATTCACCGGAGTTCGCATCCTTCGCCGAGGTGCGGTACATCAACGCGCTGAACACCACGTATCTCGATTTCGGAGTTTCGTACAGTCTGACCCGGCGATACGCGATCAGCGCGAACGCCACCTACGACACCGATGAGGGCGAGTTTCAGCGCATCGCGACCACGATCCGGCGGCGCGGGGCGGAAGCGACGTTCGGCGTCTCGCTCGGTTACGACAACATCGCCGACGAGAGCAGCATCGGCGTGGTCTTTGAACCCCAGGGCGTCCGGCAGGACCAACTCGACCGACTCCGCGGCCTGGGGCGGTAGCCCCCCCAAAGCGCGTGCTCACTGCTAAGGCCGCATCGCGGCCTCGATGTCTTCGATGCTCTTGGGGATCGCCGCGGTGAGGTTGGTGTTGCCGGAACGGGTGATCAGGATGTCGTCCTCGATGCGGATGCCGGTGCGGCGCTCCGGCAGATAGACACCCGGCTCGATGGTGATGACCATGCCGGGCCTGAGGGGGCCATCGGGGGTGACATCGTGGACTTCGAGTCCGAGTTGGTGCCCGATGCCGTGGATATAGGCGTCGCCCAGGCCCGCCTTGTCGATGACGGCCCGGGCGGCGCGATCGACCTCCCACATGTGCGCACCGGGCTTGGCCGCGCGGATCGCCGCGAGTTGGGATTTGAGCACGACCGTGTAGAGTTCGCGCTGCTCGTTGGTGAACTTGCCGCTGACGGGCAGCGTGCGGGTGACATCGCAGGCGTAGCCGCAGAACTGCGCGCCGGAGTCGATGACGAGCAGTTCGCCGGCTTGGCACTCGGCGTTGTTGTCGTGGTAGTGCAGGACTGTGGCGTTGAGGCCGGAGCCGACGATCGAGCCGTAGGCGACACCCTCAGCGCCCGCGTCGATGTAGGCGCGTTCCATCGCGTGCTGGACCTCGCGCTCGCCCACGCTCGGGCGCAGCACTTCGAAGGCCTGGCGGTAGCCCATCGCCGTGGCGGCGGCGGCTCGCTTCATGAGTTCGATCTCGGATGCGCTCTTGATGGCGCGGAGTTCGGCGAGGAGCATGGTGCGGTCCTCGATGGCGAGCCCGGGGACTTTCTCCTGGAGTTTGCGGAAGAGGGCGAGGTCGGGGCTTGGCGAGGCGGCGGTGTACGGGGAGAAGGGGTGCAGGCAGGCGAGGCGCTTGGCGCGCCGGGCGGCCGTGCCGAGCATGCGGGCGAGGTGGGTCACGCGCATGACGGTGGCGAAACCGGTGCGCGTGCGGAGTGGCTCGCCGATCATCTCGCGATAGCCGTCCCAGCGGTCCATCTCAGGGTCCACGGGCTTGAGGAGCAGCATGATGCGGCGCTTGGGGTCATCGGCGGCAGGGTCAAAGACGACGGCCGCGCCGGCCTCGGTGTCGAGGCCGGTGAGGTAGGTGAAACTCGGTTCGCTCTTCAGTACGCCAATCGCGGGGGGCGGACCATCGCCGGCGAAGACGATGCCGACCGCGCCGGAAAGCGACTTGAGGACGCGCTGGCGGCGCTCGGCGTATTCGGCGGTGGTGATGAGCGGCTTGCTGGGCTTGGTGGGCATGGGGAAAGCGTAGTGGGATTAGTCACCAACCGCAGCGCGAAGCCGCTTGGCCGACTCCTCCGCACCCGCGGTCTTCTTGCCGAATCCGGGCATGGCCCCGAGTTTCTCAGCCTCGGCAAGGGCTTCGGGGAAGTTGCTGATGAGCATGGTCTTGGGGCCGCTCTTTGCGAACGCTTGCACGACCGAGAATCCTTTGCCATCGGCAAAGTTGCCATCGAGTTCGCGGTTGACAACGAGGAGGGCGGCACCCATGGCGTGCTGCTTCAGTTCGGCATCGCTGTTGGCACGCACGACCACAGCGTCGGGCACCTCACGCTCGATCACGCCCTTGAGCATGAATGAATCGGGAACGCAGTGGCCGACAAGAACAACTCGTTTGGCTGCGGTGCTCAAGCGATACTCCTTGCAGAAATTGTGACGCTCTTTGCGGTCAGTTCCGCGTTGATTGCGCTGAGCGTGAAGTGTCTCGGCTCGGTCGAGTCGTCGCGGATGGCCCGGACTACGGGGGCGATGGCGCGGGCGTTGAGCCCGTCGCGCCGGACATCGGCCGCGAGTTCACGCGAGGCGATGCGGATGAGTTCGCCCAGCAGCACCGCGGGCTGCCTGCGAAGGGCCGAGCGGGGCCAGATTGCCGGTCCCCGGGTGCATCGCCCTTGCCTCCAGAGTGTTTCCGCGCGCATGCGCATCATGGCCGCGGCGAAATGCAGGAGTCGTGCGGATTCGACTGCTCGCTGCGCGACGGTCGGGCGGAGGGCTTTGAGGAGGGGAACGATCTGGAGGCGGACGGCAGCGCGGAGTCGGGTCTGGTCGGCGTTGGTTGCATCGGCCTGCCAGGCCCACCCGGCGAGTTGGCAGATGCGTTCGGTATCCGCGCGCTCGACGCCGGCTTCGATCATTGGGCGGATGAGGCAGACATCATCACTTGGGGCCGGAATAGACAGGTACTCGAGCGGGCGGCTGATGGCGATGCCGCCGAGACCGCGGGGTCCGGCGCCGCGCATGAGGGCCATCAGAATGGTTTCGAGTTGATCGTCCGCGTGGTGGGCGGTCGCGATGAAGCGGAGTTTTTCGCGCTTGGCGAGCCGGAGCAGCGCGGCATAGCGGGCGGTGCGGGCAGCCGCTTCGAGATTCCCGCCCGAATCGCGGACCCGGACTTCGGCTTGGACGAACTTCGCTCCCACGCGCAGAGCGAGTGCCTGCACGGCGTTGAGGTCGGCGAGAACCTGATCGCGGGGCCGAAGATCGTGGAGCACATGGGCGACCACGATCGGCGCGGCTCGATTGCTCGGAGCGAGCGCCAGGACAAGGGCGCTTGAATCGGCCCCGCCCGAGCACGCGATGAGCGTCCCTGCCCCGGGTCCGGCCCGGCGGGAGCCCCGGGGGGAGGTCAGTTGTCGCCAGCCTTGGATGATGCATCTCGCGCTGGCATCGCGGCGGAGCGCCCCCGGGTTGGCGCCATCGAGGCGGGACATGGCGAAAAAGGTGGCTGACATGGTGGCTGCCGGTTTCATCCGCATCGACGATCTGTGCCGATAGACTCTCCGCCCCCCCTTTCCCGCCGCCGCCGACCAGACGCCGGTCGCTTGAACCACTTTGCCATGCTACCCATGCCGCTTGCTACGGTTCCATCCAGTGAAGTCCCCGCCCTCGGTGCGCTCATGGCTGGCGGCTGGTCGTCAATCGCGATGATTGTGATGGGCCTGGGGCTGGTTGCAATGGTATTGCTGCACTTCCGCAATGCCCGGCGCAGCAGGACAACTCGCCAGCCCTCGGGCGCGCCGGTGCCCGGGCCGACCGCAGATGCGCACTTGGCCGGAGAGATCGCGGGACTGAGCAGGCGACTCGCGGATGAACTCGATTCTCGGGCAGATCGCCTTGAGAAACTGATGGCGGATGCAGATGTGCGGCTTGCGAGGCTGGAACGGCTCACCGGCACGGTGGTTCACGCGGCGCCGGAATCCGCGCACGGTTTGGCCGAGGTCAAGCACTACGGGACCAGCGGGCCAGGTGACCGGACCGTACGATCCGCGGCGGCCGTGATCGCGGAGATCGACCCGATCGCGCTGGAGGTGTACCAGTTGGCAGACGGGGGCGTGCTGCCGGTGCAGATCGCTCAGAGGCTGGGTCAGCACACGGGGAAGATCGAGTTGATCCTCGCGCTGCGGCGGGGGTGACGGGAGAGATCAGAAAGCAGAAAGCGCACAGCAGTGATCAGACAGCAGGTGTCGCTTGATGTGTATTGATCGCATCGATCGTCAGAATCTCGAAGACGATGTGGGCGGCGAGAAGAGCGGTGATGCCCGCCGGGTCGCGGTCGGGGAGGACTTCGACGACATCGGCACCGGCCAGCGCCACGCCGCGGCAGGCACGGATGAGCGAGAGCGCCTCCGCGGATGTGAATCCACCGATGCTGGGCGTGCCGGTGCCCGGCGCGAAGGCGGGGTCCACAACGTCGATGTCGAACGTGAGGTATGTTGGGTCGGCGCCGAGGCGTCTGGCGAACGCTTCGACGGGCGCGAGGCCGGAACGCTGGATGTCGGCGTAGGTGAGGATGGTCACGCCGTGGTCGCGAGCGAACTGAAGGTCGTCCGCAGTGTTCAGCGGTCCCTTGATACCAACCGAGAGCATCTGCTTGGGATCGATGAGCCCGTCCTCGATCGCGCGGCGGAAGGGGGAGGCGTGCCCCCACTTCTCTCCCCAGACTGCATCGACGGTGTCGAGATGGCTGTCAAAGTGCAGGAGGGCGAGACCGCCTTTGGGCTTGCCGTGGCGCTCCCATGTTGCGCGGATGTTCGCGTAGGCGATCGAGTGGTCGCCGCCGAGGGCGAGCAGTTTGGCGGGCTTTGGTGAGGCGCCACCCGCGAGGCCAAAAGCGAAGTCGTGCTGGCGTTGGACCGAGTGCTCGCAGGAGTAAGGGTCAACGGGGGCATCACCTGCATCCGCGATGCTGAGGGATGCGCAGACATCGATCCCGTTGTCGTGTGCCAGCGAGAACCGCTTGAGGTACTGTGACTCGGCGCGGATAGCGCGTGGGCCGAACCTTGCGCCCGGTCGGTAGGTCACACCGCCGTCGAAAGGCACGCCATAGATCGCCCAATCTACCGGGCGATTCTCCGTCGCGACATCCTCCAAACGCGGGTAACGTCCGAAGGTGACCAGTCCGGCAAACCGTGGTGCCCCCCCCCCCCGGGGGTCGGGCAGGATCGTCTGCTTGTGCGGGGGGGGCGGCGCGGGGGACGGAGGCTTGGGCATGAGGGAAGTGTAATACTGATTCCCGCTGAAACGCGGGCTCTTGGGGCCCGCCGCACCAAATGTCGTTTATCCCCACTTGTTCAGAATCTTCCCACCGCTTGACAGTCTGAATCGGTTCGGTTTTACTCGTCTTTGTCGGGCTGGCCCTTGTCGGGCTGGCCCGGTAGGTCGTACCGGGCACCCCTCCAGCCGCGTCAATGGCGACGCGAGAGAGGGCGGTCGGTATGATGATGAGCAGATTCCGTTCTTTGGTGTTCGCGGGCGCAGCGCTCGCGGGCGTAGCGCAGGCCACAAGCGTTTCCGCTCAGACGAGCGTGTACTACGGAGCGATCAACGCGGCGGACAAGGCCCAGTTGGCCCAGTGGGCGACACACTACTGGGCACGCGTTGATGCGGGAAGCACTGTGACGCCAGGCACGTTCACATTCACCAAGGCCGCGATGAACGACCCTCTGTTTCTGCCCGTGCGGGGCGCGAGGCGGACGCTGGAAACGTTCGGCGTGATGAACGCGCAGGCGTGCGACGGCCTTGTTGAGATTCAGCCCGGCCTGGGCGATGTCGCGGTGAGCGATGCGCTGCGCGAGGCGATGACGCAGTGGAAGTTCAGGACCGATGCGGTCATCAATCCGGCGGGCACGCAGGCACACTTCAACCTCATCAACGCGGCACCCTCTACGTCCAACACCGTTTGGGGCATGGAAGGCTCGCATCTCGTCTCGACCAACCTGCCGTGGGAAGCGCTGACGGGCGCGAACCCGGCGGGCCAGATCGCCGCGAGCGTTTCGACGGCAACGCTGCACACCATCGGCAAACTCACGGACACCGCACCGGCGATCGCCAAGGCGGCGGCGGGCATCTCGCAGACGCAGGCGCTCATCACCGGCCAGAAGAGCCACGCCGACCGCTTCGAGGAAGGCGTCGTCCAGTTCTTGTTCGACCAAGGGAGCAACGCAACCGCCTGGCGCGTGGATGCGACCTTCGGCGTGTTCGGCTCGCTCCCACTGGTGGGCGTGACGTTCGACGACGCGTTCGTGCTGCTCGATGCGACCGACGGCACGCTCGATGGGCCGTTTGGCCTCACGTCATCGCTGGATGCGACGGTGCTGCTGGCGAGCCACAGCGGGTACACCAGCGGGACGACGGTGAGGTATGTTAACCACAGCGGTTGCGCGACCATCGCAGCGCCTCAATGGCGTAACACACCTCCGTTAGGCACGCCTGCGATTTGGCCGCTCCTCCCAGCCGTCCCGGGTGCACCCGGGGTATGTCGGCCGCCAGGTGCACCAGCTCCACCTGCTGCCGTTCCCTCATGGCAGTGCCGGTCAGCCGCGCTCGGTTCATGTATCTGCACACGCCGCGTCTTCCCGGCACCAGGCCCTGGGATCCCGTTAACGCCGCCCCCGATGCAGGACAAGTGCGTCTATGACCCGTCGTGCGGCCCCTCGGCCTGCGCACCGGTAATTCCGCCCAACTGTGCCGGGACACCCCCATCGCCGGGGGGCGGATGTCTGGCACCCACTTGCTTCCCTCAGTGGTACTACTAGCCGCATTGCTGCGTCGGCTCGCCGGGGACACTTCTCCGGCGAGCTCTTTGCATGGAATACTTCGGATGAACTCCTCCATTGACACCTTACGCAGCGTAGCCGCGCTCGCGCTGACAGCGATGTTTACAACGATGCTGTTTCGGGTGATCTTCGCCACCTGCAATGGGAATAGGCTGGAGACGGCCTGTCAAGCAGCTCGCGTTGCCGCTCAGGGAACGATGAACGCCACCGATGCCAACCCAGAGACTTGGGCTGCCGCATCCGCAGTGAGCTCTCTTGGACAGGCGGCTTTGGTCCAATCTTTGGACGAGTATTTCCGCTTCCAGAACCTCGCGTCGGGATTGCATTCGAACGAACGGGCATACTGGGGATGGTGCTGGGTTGCGGTGCTCCTGCTCGCGTCTAGTGGCGCCTGCATTGGATGGGCGAGCCCGTGGCTGACTCGGCGCGGACGAACATTGCTTGACGCCGCTCGGGGCACCCAACCACCGCAACCTCAACCAATCGCGTTCATCGCCAACGCCGCGATGTGTGGGCTGGTTGTGTGGCCGCTTCTGGCAGCACCTATCTGGTACATCACCGCTGACCGAGCATGGGATTCTCTGCAGTTCATGAACGACCGCGTCGAAGGTCCAGCCGCGCTCTCGCTTGCGATTGTCACGCTCTTGATCGCCGCGACGTCCAGTGCCCGTATGTTGCGGGCCCGGCAGCTGCTGAAGAGTGCCAGGCAGGCTGGTGCGTGCGAAACATGCGGATACATGATCGGCATTGAAGGCGCGGTGCGATGTCCGGAGTGCGGGAAGGCGGTCGCGGACGAGCGCCGAGCCCGCAGGGCCGGCTCACATCGGCGAACATTAACAGTGGGCGGCATCGCCGCGACGATCCTTGTCGCGGCGGCGCTATGTTTCGTGATGCTTCCGGATCAGCAACGTCGGTCGGTTGCAGAGTGGCTACAGGTCCAGCAGGATGATTCGTCGCGAGCGCCGTCCATGGTGCTGTTTCGGCCCGGTGAGTCCGTGTGGATGCGATGGCAAGACGCCTGTGGCGTCATCTTCGTTCAACGCGACGATGATCTCATCGGTCAGGCTCCTTCCGTAGTTGGGACTCGCTTCATTACGGCATTCTGGGCGGGGCGACGAACTCCCGGAGACTGGTCGAAGGCCGAGATACTCGCCTGCTGTCGAAACGATCCCGCAGGAACGTTTGCGAGTGCGTCCGTCATGATCGGCAAGCACGAGATCGTCATTTACCTGCGACCGTCGCAAGTAAGTGGTGAGCTTGTGATTATGCAAACGCAGCGACTGGAAGATGTTATTCGTTATGCGCCGGGCACATTGTGGGAGCCGATGCACTACTGGACCGACGATGCGGAGACCGCGTGCCCGTAGCCAAGCAGCGTCGATCCGCTGTGGCCCGGCAAATGGCTCGCTCGGCGCGGCGGCGGAAGCGAGCTCGCTCCTGCTGAGGCCGCCGGAATCGTGAGCAGCCTCCGGCCCGTAAGGCCGTCCCCATGCTTGAGCATATGAGCAGACAATGCGAAAACTGATCACCCCCAAAGCCGTGTCCGCACTGCGATGGTGTTTGACCATGCTGAGTGTATTGTCGCTGTTGGCATGGGCTTTCTCCGGGCGTTGGCAGTTGTGTGTGGGCATTCGAGATGATGACTCCATTGCATTGTGGCGTGGCTGTGCTGTGCTAAGTTATAACTATGGCGCAGAGTGGAGCGATCATGCTGGCGGGTTGGCCGCCTATGTGGGTCGCGCTCCCCCCAATCTGCCCATGCTTCACTGGGGAAGCCTTGAGTGGCAGCATCCATTCAGCGGTATGTTCTCATTGCTCATCCCGCTGTGGGCCATCGCGCTGGCGTGCGGCGTGCCCGCCGCGTGGCTCTGGGCGAAGCGTCGGCGCCTGCTGCCCACCGATTGTCAGAAGTGCGGCTACGACCTCTCCGCGACTCCAGGGATCTCGAAGTGCCCGGAATGCGGGAAAGCGACGCAATGGTCTCCGCAAACGTGAGTACGAGGAGTCCGATGTCAATTCTCCTGCGCTGCATGATCGCTGCTTTCCTCGTCGCGGTTGCCGTCGGCGCGGCGATCGGGACTTACCAGTACGTTGAATGCGAGTACTACCTGTCGACGCAGTACATCTGGCAGGAGGGCACGACAAGGCCGGATCGACTCACGGAGAGTTTTGCTCGGCGCTTCGCTGTCGGGTATTCTCTCCATAGGGGAAACTATCTGCCAGATGCGCAGCGCGAGCGGTTCTGGTTGGGCAACTGGTCAAATCTGGGAACAAGTTGGCTGGGTTGGCCGGTTGAGTGGATCACGCTCATCGGCGGGCTCGGGTGTGTGTTTGCATTGGGTCCGATTCTTGCAGCCGCGACCGAGTCACGATTTCGACGTGCGTTTACGCGGAAGAATCTTCCCGACAAGCGTTCGGCCCTGTCCACGGTGAGATGGCAGACGGTTCGACATGTCAGTTGGATCGTGATCTTTTGCACACCGCTCGCATGGTGGCTCCTGATCGATCGAGAGGTGAACTTTGAGTTTGAGTTGTTGCCGTGGGTCCGATTCGGGCCTCTGAGCATCCCCGGCGTGTTGCTGCCCGTTGCGATCGCCGCGTACTGGAGCATCGGGTTGGCACGCATCTTCGCGCGGCGCGTGGCATTGCGGTCCTCCGGCAACCTCGGCCTCTGTGCCGAGTGCAGGTACGACTGCACGGGTCAGGCGCGGTGCCCCGAGTGCGGCTTGGCTGTCGGGAGCGCAGCCACCTCCAGAGACCGGCGAACGATCATGCGTCTCGCGGCCGCCTTCTGTATCGGAGTGGGCGTGCTGGCGTTGCTCCCGGGCTCCTCGGGTTCACTTTGGATGTCATGGCTCTTCTTCCAGGGACACCGCCCGGTTTCGCCCATGATCTTTGCCAGACCACATGAGGTCCTGGAGATCACCTGTGGTGACGAAACAATCCTGGTTGCATGGCGTGTTGAGTTCCTGCCGCCTGTCGGTAGACAGGCGGTGCCCGACTCGGTTGTGTCGGCTGTACTTGAACTGGAATCCGGGAGCGAGTCTCCTCACAATGTGCGAGTTGAACGCTTGCTCGCCGGCGTGTGGAACACTTCGGGATCAATGGCTTACCAGTTAAACATTCCCAGCGGTCCTGCTCAACTCAGATCCGGCATTCAAGCGTTTGAGGCGCGGCCAAACGATGCGTTTGGCAACACCATGATCGGACTTGAGTGCAGCGGCGTGTCGAATGTCCGGCGGTGGGACCCTCAGTCGGATGACCCGGACATCCGCAAGGTCGTGGCCGCGCTCGAAGCAGTCCCCCGCGGCACCGGCCAGCCGGACACAACGGTGGAGGGAG
>Ga0163154_10009329_pt1 | contig 11213 bp, 10 predicted proteins | sample OliLakLV19MP9P1_FD_148649 | JGI IMG/M metagenome (GOLD analysis project Ga0163154, IMG submission 148649) | Freshwater microbial mat bacterial communities from Lake Vanda, McMurdo Dry Valleys, Antarctica - Oligotrophic Lake LV.19.MP9.P1 | ecosystem: Environmental > Aquatic > Freshwater > Lake >...
GTTTTCATCTTGGAAAACAGACCCTTACAGGGTGACAATGGGATACTTTATGCTTTTAGCAACCCTTAGCCCAGAACGACAGCGCGCCGCGATTGATTTTAGGCGCCGCGGCGCACGAGTTGCTGCATCAGGGCAAAGGGTGCATGCAAGACTTTAAAGAAGCCGATAATTGGCTTCCATAAGAAGTCGAAATCGCGCACCGACGAGCGCGCAACCAAAATGGTCAGCACAAGGATACTCACAGAGATGGCAAACTGGGTAACTTCGCCCAAGTGAATGTGGAAACTTTCTTTGACGATCAATTCGATGCCAATCGCCAGTACGAGCAGATAGGCCCCCGTTTGCAGCGCGGGCTCCCAGGCGACCAGCCGCGTGAAAATGCTGGCGGCAAACCGCATCGTCAGAATGCCCAGTGCCACACCGACTACCACGACCCAGAATTCATTGGACAGGGCAACCGCAGCGACCACGTTGTCCAGGCTAAAGGCCAGGTCGGCCAGTTCGATGGCAACGACGGTGGGCCAGAAGGCGTTATTCTGCACTTTCTGCAGAAGGCCATGTTCCTCTGGGTGCTCTTCTTTATCCAAGTGGGCAATATGCTCAACGGCCAGATAGATCAGATAAGCAGCGCCCAAGATACGCAGCCACGGATTTTCGTTGATGAAGGTTGCCACAAAGAGCATCAGCGTGCGCCCCAGATAAGCCCCCAGTAGGCCGACTTTTAAGGCGGCCTCGCGCTGCATGCCCAGCAAGCGATCCATCGACTGCGACATCCAACTGAGCCAACTTGGCCAAGGCACGGCTTCATCCGCCGGTAAGGCAGCGGCCATCGCGCCCAACACGGCTGCGTTGTCGATTGATAAGATGCTTTCGAGAAAAATCAGTTGGACGATGATCGTAATAACAGCTATATCCATGCGGAATACCTTTATTGTGGTTAAAACAGTGCTAAGCCTGCTATTGATTGCGTGACGATGGCAGCTAGGTGATGGCTTGGGCGCCTACAGCCAGAAGCTTTTTTACGAATTTTACCAAAAGATAGTATACCAGCCTGATACCTGGCGATCAAGTGTTGGCTGATAGAGAATCAATGTCTTTGGGGCGTCAATTTGATCAGAATATCCTAATCCCCACTCAGATTCTCGCTTGTTCTCTGTTAGCATTGATGGTTGTTTTGACAACCGGTTAGTAACCCGCTATGCTGTTCTCTGGCAATACTGCCAATCTACATCGAATTAAATAAAGGAGTGGGTTATGTCACCTAATACATCCTACATCAGTAGCACAGAGATGAACAGTACAGAGACCACTGGCATAGACAACGGAAAAATTTCGCTTAGGCGTGAATTATTGGGTGGTGAAATTTATGAATACTATCTACTCGGCCAATATATTGTCGCCGCGCCTGGCGTTTGTGGCGGGCGGCCAACCTTTAAGTATACGCGGCTAGAGGTGAGTGTGATTCTTGCCCAGCTTTCAACAGGTCGGAGTATTGAAGATCTGGTTGATGCCTACACGGAGAGCGATTTAACGGTTGAAGCTGTGCGCGAGGCTATCTTCCTCGCCAGCCAGGCGTTGGTGAACACATCCAATGCTCCCAAACTGGCTTTGGTATACGAATGATTGTCATCGACGAAAGTATCCACGAGCCTGTGATCATTCATGCGATAGCTGTGTGGTATCAGGGCCAAGTGTTGTCAATCCGTAAATTACGACCTAGAACCCTAATTAAAGATGACGGTATCCCTGCACTTCTCAATCAAGTTACTCAACCCACTTTTGTTACAATTAATGTCATTGACTTCTGGAGAAAGGTTCCGGCTGATCGTCGGTTTTGTATCATCGCCTTGGAAATTGCTCAAGATCAGACGGCAAACTTGCCAAATGTATTGCGCCGCTTACTCCGGCTTACCGAATTTCGCACCAAAGCTGCCCGCATGGGGAAAGTGATCCATGTGATGCCAACCTATATCGAGTATTATGTGGCCGACCGCCAGATTCAACGCGTTGCCTGGACTAACTAACTATGACCGGGCGCCACCAACCGCTCCGCCAAAATTTCAGCTACGTCTTTCACCTGCACACTGCCATCGCCTTTTTTGGCTGCATCGGTTAACATCGTTAAACAGAAGGGACAGCCTACCACCACGGTCTTTGCCCCGGTGGCGGCGGCTTCCGCATAGCGGTTTTGATTGACCGCCTCTGTCCCGTGCTCTTCTTCTTTCCACATCTGGGCACCACCAGCGCCACAGCAGAACGATTGTTTACCGTGGCGCGGCATCTCGATGATCGTCTGTCCCGCACTGGCCAGCACTGTGCGCGGGGCATCGACAATGCCGTTATGACGCCCCAGGTAACAGGGATCGTGGAATGTGATCGTGTCATTCTCCCCATTCAGCTGGACGCTGATCTTCTTAGCGGCCGTTAGCTCGGAAAGCAACTGCGTGTGGTGGATCACGGTGTAGTGGCCACCGTACTGGCCATACTCCTTGCCGAGGGTATGCAAACAGTGCGGACAGGTCGTGACGATCCGCTTTGGGTTGACTTCGTTCAGCGTCTCGATATTAGCCTTTGCCATTTCGTAAAAGAGATATTCATTGCCTGAGCGGCGTGCAGCGTCACCCGTGCAGCTTTCACGTTCACCCAGCACGGCAAAATTGACGCCCGCCGCGTTTAGCACCTTCGCCAATGCCTGCGCGGTCTGCTGTGCGCGCGGATCATACGAAGGCGCGCAGCCCACCCACCAGAGTAAATCCGGCGTTGGGTTCTCGTCGATCGTTGGCACGTTCAGCCCGGCGGCCCAGTTGAGCCGGTTGGCCGCGCTTTGATTCCACGGATTACCATTGCGTTCCATGCCGCGATAGGCCGTCTTCAATTCTTTGGGGAAGGTGTCTTCCATCAGCACTTGATGGCGGCGCAGATAGAGAATGTCGAACATCGGCTCGTTGCCCACCGGGCAGATGTCGATGCATGCGCCGCACGCTGTACACGCCCATACCGCCGACTCACTAATCGCATAATCAATCAAGTTCAAATTTGATATTTGGCCAGCAGCCAACGCTTCCTGGTGAGCGTTTAGATAGTAGCGCTTGTTCACTTCGAGCGCCGATGGGGATAGCTCCTTGCCAGTCACATAGGCCGGGCAGACATCCTGACAGCGGTTACACATGATACAGGCATAGGCGTCGACCAGATGGGTCCACGGCAGTTGCTCGATTTTGGCGACACCGAACTCTTCGTGCGTCTCATCGTCAAATTTCTCTGGCTCCAGTGCGCCCAGCGAAGTGCGTTGGGGCTTGGTCAAAAAGTTGACGCCCGCCATAATCAGGTGGAAATGTTTGGTGTAGGGAAAATAGGGAATAAAAGCCAGGATCAGCCCCAGCGCCACCCACCAGCCGATATGTTGGCCGGCTACTAGCATGGCTTCACTCCACCCGTTCCATAAATTGCTGACCAGGTAGGCAAAAGGCTGGCCCCATGTACCACCATGCAGCGCGAGGCTAAAGCTCTCTCCCAAGAGCCGGAACCCAACATGAAAAAGAATAAAGAGGCCGACGATCAGCGAATCGCGCTGGATACCGCCTGCCCGCACCGCATCCACCAACAACACATTGTCGTGATAGGCCAACGCTTTAGGACGCACAATGAAGCGGCGCACGAGAAAGTAAAGCATGCCGATCAGGACGGCGGCCGTCAACAGGTCGGCCAGGAAGCGATAGAAGTTGCCAATCCAGCCTTCGCCCAGGAAGATGATCGAAAAGTAACCACTGATTACATCGCCTAGATTGACGAGAAAGTAAAAGGTGAAACCCCAGGCGATCATAGCGTGAAAAACATTCGCCGTTAGCCGAGTCTTCCAAATCGGGCGGAAGGTGATCCACGTTTGCAAGGCAGTAAATGCCCGCTCAGTCATTTGTTGCAAGGTGGGGAATTTACCACCGCCGCGGCGGATCACCCCATAGACATTTTTGAAGTTGATATAGCCATAGGCGAGCGCGCCGATGACACAGATGATAAAGAGAATTTTCTCGCTGAAGGTAAGCATGGATGACTCTGTCCTTGTAGAGTTTATGTGGATCAAGTTTATATTGATCGAGGATGCGAAGTGACCCTAGATGTACAGATTTTGTTTATTCTAGCACAAGGTGGTTTTGACACCGTTGCCACGTGGTTATAAAAAGGCTCTCCTTCGCGGGGAAGGAGAGCCTTGATAACACACATTGTTGTTGATTGAATCAATTAATGGGTCGTTGCAAAAACTTCTGTCACATCAACCGCAAAGCCAGTTAGCAGCACCGAGATTGCCTGCATGCCAGACGTAAATTCGCCGCTCACAACGTATTCTTGCGCCTGCAACTGCAAAACCGTAATCAATTGTCGGTTCGGGTCAACAATCCAATATTCGGCGATGCCGGCTTGCGCATAATCGACGCGCTGCTCTTCATAGTCCCGCTTTGGATCATCAGGGCTAACGACTTCCATCACCAAATCCACATTCTCCCAGTAGCGCTCGCCTTGTTGATCAAGCTTGTCGGCGAAGATAAAGACAACATCTGGTTCACGAAATTTGCGCAGACCCAAGCGGACACGTAATGGTGCTGCTAACACCTCACCCAAATTATGTTTCGTGACAAACATCCAAAGTAGGCGTTGCAACAAAAATACAATGCGTTGATGGCGTGGGGTAGGCATTGGCAAAACCTCTACATGGCCGTTGGTGAGTTCAACAAGGTGATTGGTATTCAGTTGGAGGTAATCTTCTTCGCTCCACTCGCCTTGATCAGGAAAGAGTTTGGCAATCTCCCAGGCCGGCTCTGCGACTGGCTCGCGCACTGCATCGCGGATGGTCATGGTCATCTCCGTGTTATGCCTAGATTATCCGCAACTCTGGATCGGGCGCCATCGTCATCACGCTGATGCGGGCGGCAATTTTACGGGCCAGATCGCGGAAAGATTTCGCGGCGTTGCTTTCTGGTGCTTCGATCACAATTGGTTTGCCACTGTCACTGCCCATGCGAATACGGGCATCCAATTCGACTGTGCCGAGGAACTCAACGCCCATCAAGCGCGCCGCACCTTCACCGCCGCCGGTGCCAAAAATCTCACCCGTCATGTTCTCGATCACGCCGATGATTGGCACTTCCAGCCGTTTGAAGGCCGTCGCCCCACGTCGCGCATCGCTCACGGCTACCGCCTGCGGACCAGTGACAATGATGCTGCCGATCAGTGGTACACTTTGCGCCAGACTCAGCTGCGCGTCGCCCGTGCCAGGCGGCAGATCAACAATCAGATAGTCCAGTTCGCTCCAACGCACATCCGTAAAGAGTTGCCGGATTGCCTTGTGCAGCATCGGCCCCCGCCAAACTACCGCTTCGCCTTCGGGCATCATAAAGCCCATGCTGATCACTTCCACACCATAGGCCGTAAATGGGATCATCTTCTCGCGCTCAACACGCGGCTTGCCAGAGAGGCCAAACATCATTGGGATGTTAGGTCCGTAGATGTCGGCGTCGAGCACGCCCACTTTGGCCCCTTCTAAAGCCAGGCTGACCGCCAGATTGGTACTGACCGTGCTTTTGCCGACACCACCTTTGCCGCTGGCCACGGCAACAATATTCTTGACGGGAATGTTCAATTTACCCGCAATACGGCTGTCGGTGCGCACCTGGGCGTCGAACCGCACCGTTACCTTATCCACATCCGGCACCATCCGCTTGATCGCAGCGATGCTCTCGTTTTCCATTTGGCTGCGCAACGGACAAGCCGGCGTGGTCAACATGATCGTAAAGCCAACTTGGTTGCCGCTAATGGTAATATCGCGGATCATGTTGAGTGAGATGAGGTCGTTATGTAATTCGGGCTCTTGCACTGTACTGAGTGCCTTGCGCACCGCTTCTTCTGTAATGCCACTGCCTTTGCGTCCAAACATGGTCTTTGTCCTTTTATTTTGTTTCGTAGCAATTTGTGCTACTTTATTATACACAACAGCAGAGACTATACAAGTTGGAAGCTTACTTTTAGACCGACTGGGCGCGATCCTCGCTGATCATTTTGGCGACATTACGCCCCATTTCAACAGCATAATTCGTGCCCCGATCCCACGGATAGACCTGACTCATCGAGGCAAAGTAGAGACCTTGTAACGGTGTACGAATGGCGGGAATCAGCTCAAGATAGCCTACCGGTGGCACTGGCTGCGCATATTTGGCTTTATGGACCCAAGCCCCCTTTATCCAACTTGGCTCAAAGTTCGGATTGAAACGCAACAAGTGCGGGGAAAATTCCGCCAGCAGTTCGTCGGCGCTCAGGTCAAAATAGTGGTGCTCCGGCTCCAGATAGTTGCCCAAGTAGAGTAAATGATCACCAGCGTAATGGCTTGGATCGATCATATTGGTGTGTTCGACCAGCGCCAACAGCGGAATCCCTTCACGCTTGGGCAGGCTAATCCAATATTGATCGGCTGTCAATTTGCGGTCCAGCGCTACGGTCAACACGACGGCGCCCATACTGCGCAGCTGGCTTAACTGACCTAAGTAGGCTGCGGGCAAGTCTGGCGCCATCTGTTGCATCAGCCGCGGGCTAACCGTACTCAACACGCGGTCGAAAGTGGCGGGTGGTCTATCGTTGGTGTGGATCTCAAAACCGCCGCCCGCGACTGGTTTGATCAACCGGATCGGGCTCTGCGTCTGAATTTGGACACCCTGTTGGCGAATGCGTCCGGCTAAATGCTCGATAAAGGCCTGAAAGCCGCCATCGAAATAGGCCAGCTTGGTAGTGCGGGCAAAGACGCGCGCCCAAAGCCAGGCCATATTGATCTCTTTGTAATGATCACCAAATTTACCTTCCAACTGAAATTCCCAGGCCGCTTCATAGGCCCGTTTGCCCATCCATTTGCGCGCCCATTCATCGGCGCGCATCCGGTCGAATTGACGCCAGGGCCGGCGCGGATTGTAGCGCAAATAGGCGATCGCCATGCCCATGCGTAAGCGATCGATCAGTGGAATCAGAGGAAAGGTGAGGACACGGGTCACACTATCGAGCGGATAATTTTTGCCCTGGTAATGAATGGCTGTGTTGGGCCGGTAAATTTTCAGCGCGTGACCGAATCCGATCTCACGCACCAGATCAAACATGGCGCGATCGGAAGTAAACAGATGATGGTAATAATGTTCGAGCGGCCATTCCCATTCTGGCCGCCCTTTAAAGCCAGCGGCTAGACCACCGAGATGAGGACCAGCCTCATAGACAGTAACCGCAGCCTGTTGATTGCGGCTCAGATCATAGGCCGCGGTCAAGCCAGTAACGCCACCGCCAATAATGGCAATTCGTACGGGGTGTTGAACTTCCATAGGTGGCATCACGCTTACGCGGCCAGGGAAAGCGCACCGGGGCGTACACCTTGTTGCAAGTGCATGCTCAACTGGCGTCTGGCCCGGCTATACATTTCCAGCAGATCGGTGTCATTGCCTTTGTACGATTGTACGGTCTGTGTGGCACACAAGAAACAACCGCGCAAAAACTTATAATTGTTGCTGTTGCATTTCAAACAACCGTCTAACTCGATCATCATCAAGACAAAAGCCAGGCTATCGGGGTGGGTTTCGGGCAAAGCTGAAACTCGATCCACCAGTGAACGCCACTCTTCACCGCGCAAATCGCGCAGGCTAGAGATCAAATGGGCTGGAAAGAGCAATTCGGCTTTGGCATGGACCACATAGTAATCATTCAAATCGGACATGAATACCTCCATAGAAAATTCGCTCATCAGACGAAATTGTGCAAACGCAATATTTTGCCGCTGGCGAAAACATCGGTTTGCACAATTTTCTTAGCTGAGCGAGAAAATTATTACAAACTTAATTCCACGTTGGGAATCTTCACCGGTTGGAGGGCGCCATTGCGTTGCGCATACCCACGCTCAACCAACAGATTTAGATTTTTGAGCAGCACATCAAGTTCCAACCCACTATTGGCGGCCACGGTGGCCAATGTTTCATCGGGTTCCACTGCGCAACTGCTGCATCCACCCAGATGGAAGCCAGCCAAAATCTGTTGTGCTTGCGGATGGAGCAGTTGCGCCTCCCGCACCGTCATTTCGGGTTGGAAGGCAATTGTGCCAGTGCGTTGCTGTAACTCCACGCGTAATTTGGCCCCTGTCGCGACTAATTCTTCACGCAACTGGCGCATCTCATCGTTGGCATCAAACAAAGCACGATTGTAGCGATCTAAGCGCCGCGTGGCGGTATTCAATTCTTGTTGCAATTTCCAGGCATAGGCAAGCGCAATACCACCGATCATCAACGCCAGCCAACTGATCACTGTTCCCATTATACACCTCTTTCTAAAGCCAGTAATCAGTAGACATTATACCGATTTAATTCCGTGGTCTGACAGGATGACGCCGACCTGCGGTCGGACGATGACAGGATGAATAACGCCTGGTCATCCTGTCATCCTGTCATCCTGTCACAGGTGTACAAAACAAATCGGTATAAACTCTAATGTACATGGCGTCCGACTACTCACTGATTACTGTTCACCGATTACTAAATCGTATACTCTTCTCCCGGCGCCAACACGGTACAGTCGATCTCTGCTGCTCGGCGCAGCTTCTCGGCAAAAGCAAGCCCATCTTGCTGGATTGGCGGGAAGGTATTGTAGTGGGCGGGAATTACATGCTTGGCCTGAACAAATTGGGCCGCCAATACGGCATCATCCGGCCCCATTGTAAAGTTGTCGCCAATCGGCAAGACGGCCAGGTCTACACCACCCATGTCGCCGATCAAGCGCATGTCGTAGGTCAACGCCGTATCACCAGCAAAATAAACATCCGTGCCGTCATTGAAATGGATCAGATAACCCACTGGATTGCCTGCTGGCGTGCCGTCGGGCAACGTACTGCTGTGATGCGCAATAGTCATCTTGACACGCCCAAAGGGGAAACTATAAGCGCCGCCCGTATTCATGCCATGACCATTGGTTACGCCTTTGGTTTCTAGCCAGCTAATAATCTCAAAATTGCTGATCACCAATGCGCCAGTGCGTTTGGCAAGGCTCACAGCATCGGCCATGTGGTCACCATGTCCATGCGTAATCAGAATAAAGTCAGCTTCGACAGCATCTGGGCCAACCGGCGCGAGCGGATTGTTCGGCGCTAAGAAGGGGTCAATAACCAACTTGATCCCATCCGCATCTACGGCAAAGGTGGAATGACCATAATAAGTAAGGCGTAGCGGCATAACCTATTTCCTTTCCCCGGGGAGGTATAAAACCGTTATCGGACACAATTTGTAGTGCTTACAAACATTGTACAATCTCTATTATACACACGCCTGCAAATTTTTCTAGGGCAGTGTGAAAGTTAACAGATCTATGGCGTCACCACCGGTGACTAATACGGTACGCTGCATTGTATCTGGATCATATAAAATCAACGTCAGCTTATACTCGCCAGCAGTTAAGTTGCTTGGCAGCAACAAGACGAATGGCGCTTGTGCGCTGGCTAGATCGGCGTCTTGTTGCGCCACCAGCGCGCCATCTGGCCCCAACAATTGCAAAGAGACCTTTTGACCCACCGCGTCTCGGTCGCCCCAAAAGAGACGCACGGCCAATGATCCCTGCGGCTGAATCGCCGTTTGATCGAAAGCCAGCCCTTGTAACTCGACGCCCAGTTGCCACTGTACGTCCAGGGTGCGATTGGGTGTGGTCGGCAGCACTTGTGTGATAAACGGCGTCACGCGCAGGGCGTTGATCCAGGTGTCTGGACCCGCCATCAGATGAGCGCGTAGCCAGGTTTCAATCGCATTGGTCGGATCGACGACGGACGCATTATGGCTGAGGAGGAAGATCCGCTTATGCGTTTGCGCCAATTGCGCCAAAGTTTCTTCACTACTTTCGCCATCCGTGGGCAACGGCACGATTGCATTGTTACTTTCTGCCGGCAACGACAGCCCCATAATGTAGGCTTGATCGGGCGCGGTCAGCACCAGAGCATCATCTGCCCCCCAGTCGTCGCCGAATTCGTGCAAAAGCTGCTCATAATTGGCGGGCGCAAAGCCTGGTTCGGTGGCAGCGAAGCGCCGTTCGTAAAGCCGCACCATTTCTCCCGCTGGCAAGGTCCATTCGCGCACCGGTCGAAAGGCCAAATTGAACAAATCTTGCGGCTGGGTCAAAATGCGGTCTACCACCGCGCGGCTGGTGTCACTAGTACCAAAGGTATGCGTGTCACTGAGCAGGATAAAATCCATATCAAACAACTGATTATAGGCCGGCTGGTCGCGCCAGTTGCGGGCTAATTCGCGCAGTAGCACGCGATGATAGGTGGTATAGATTTCGTACAGAAAATGCTTTTCGTGTAACTGGGGCAGGTTGACCAGAATACCCAGGTTTAGTCGTTCGCGATTCTGCCGCACGCGGTCGTGTTCGACGATATTTAATACCTCTGGTGCGAGCGCATAGCTGGGATCTGTGCGTTCGCTGGCCGGATATTGAATAAAGAAGCCGTGAGCGAGCAGGTCCACGGTGCCAGCGGGCGTGTTAACGCGTAAAGGCGCCCGCCCGGCGGCCAAGCTATCAAATGAAAGCAGCGCATATTGGCTGATCGCCACAATCAGCACCAGGCTAATCACAAACTTGCGGCTGGCTGGCCGGGGCCATTGCCACAGCCCCTGCGCAATCCAGATTGCAAACGGGGGCAGGAAAGGCATGACGTAGCGCGAATGGGGTGGACCGCTGCGCGAAGGGAAGATGATGTAGGCTGTCAACACCCAGATGATCATCACCCAGGTTGTGTCATCTAAATGGCGGAAGAATTGGCTGAACGTGGCGCGCCGGCGCCATCCGAAGATCACAGCGCTGATAATCAAAACAACACTATAGGCGGGGCTCAGATGTTCCGTGAGCAGCGCGTACAAATATTCGCCATAAATCTCAATGCCGCCGCCTTCTAGCCCATAGGCATTACGCCAAAATCCATCGAGAAATTCTACATTGGGCAGATACCAAAAAGACATAACCCAGAGCGTCACTGCCCCTGCGCTGAGCACGTTGAGCAGCGGACGCAATGCCGCTGGTTTATCATTTACCGAACAGAGCAGCGCATAGATGAAGCCGGTGGTGAAGAGAACAAAACCAGGGAAAATCCAATCCCCCAACGGACTTTGCACTGCGGCAGCCCGCGCCGGCCAATACCAGATCGAGGTCAATACCGTACT
>Ga0163154_10009331_pt1 | contig 11212 bp, 4 predicted proteins | sample OliLakLV19MP9P1_FD_148649 | JGI IMG/M metagenome (GOLD analysis project Ga0163154, IMG submission 148649) | Freshwater microbial mat bacterial communities from Lake Vanda, McMurdo Dry Valleys, Antarctica - Oligotrophic Lake LV.19.MP9.P1 | ecosystem: Environmental > Aquatic > Freshwater > Lake >...
ATTGAAGTCCACTTATTACGTCAGGCTCACTCGTCATTTTTAAGGTATCACCCAGTTTTTCAACACGGTACTCGTCAGCGTCAAGAACACGGTAAGGAGGCCATCCCCAATCGCTTTGAGGAGATGTCCATAGCGTTGAACCAAAATTTTCGTGTTCACTTTTATCGGTTATTAATTCTTTGTTGCCTAAGCGGAATGAAATAATTCTGCCACCATTGGCAGAAATTTTCATTGTAGTATTTCCGGCATTTAACTCAAATGTTTTTTCTGATTTACTGCTGCCTGCAATATCTTTTTGCAACACAAAAGCGGATGTTGCAATTAAAAAAATAAGTAAAAAAAGCCTGTACATGATAAAATGAATTGTGTTATTGTGGGTTAGTCTGCGCTGCAGGGTTTTATTGTAAGCTGCCTTTATTTACTTTCTTAACACCCAAAATCGAATAGGGGATTGCGCTTTGGTTAGTAATAAATACGGTGCTTTTTAAGATGAGTGAATTTCCGTCTTTGCAATCGAAAATAGGTAAGGTGTCATTTTTTTGAATCGTAACTTTTTTAAGCTTTATCTGGTTGAAATTGATTGCACTAAAGAATGCCGTGGATTGTATTTTTACTCCCTCAAATAAATCTGGTTTGTAGATGGCACCTTCCCTAAAAGAGAAGGTAGCGTTTTGGATAGAAAGATTGAATCGGCGTGCTGTATCGCCTGCGATATTAAATGCACTCAGCAGGTTGGTTGCCTTTATATTTTTAAACCGGAGGCTGGTGGCTGGCTGCCCGGTTTGCCAAAGGCCGTCTATAAAATTGTATCTATAAAAATGATCTACATTTTCTACGGTTACATCTTCTATCAGCCAATTGCCACTGAGTAATTTCGGGTTTTCATCTGCCGGAGAAAAATGAACAAAAGCAGCAAGCATATTATTTCGTTTCGCAATTTTATGAACGTATTCTCCCGGCCCGTAAAGCTTGCATCTTTTCACAGTAAAGTTGTAGCATCCTATTCTGAACCCGTTGCAGGAAGTATTGATTGTACAATCGGTAACTATAAAATCCTTATTATCGTTACCGGCAAAGGCATCATCGCCTGTACGAAAGTCGCAACCTGTTACCGTGAAATTGTTACAGAACCTTGTATGCAGGCCATCATGACCAGCACGAATAGAAACATTTGCTACAGTGGCATTACTGCAAAGCCTGCAGTTAATAGCCCAGTTGGCAGAATTTTTAATGGTAATGCCTTTGATGGAAATATTGCGGCAATTGATTAGCCTTATGCAATGGGGCCCACGAAAACCTTCTTCGCCTTCCGGATTTTTGCAATCTACTCCGTCAATAATTCCTGCTCCCAGGATAGCAATATCTGACAGGTTTTCGCCAAAAATAAAAGCATCATTTTGATAGTCATTGTATTGATCGCTTCCATAAATAATGGTACCTTTTTCAGTTAGTAAAGTCACGTTACTTTTTAACTGTATGCCACCTGTAGTAAAATTTCCTGCGGGGAAAAATACCACGCCGCCACCGTTTGCGCCACAGGAATCAATTGCTTTTTGTATAATGGAAGTGATTAACCCAGGTTGATTGGGTGCAATGGTGATTTTTACAGGTGCAGGGTTTGCTGATACCATGACAGTTACAAAAAAAGAGCTGACTATTAGCAAACACTTCACAGGCAGTAACGCCCTTAACTTTCTTAGTGTGCTATTCATTTTGTCTTTTTATTTTTCTTTAGAAATTAGTGTAACAAACTTTACTTCCACACCAATAAAGTATTGCTTGTTATACCCTACTCATCATTTGATGTGAATATTAAAATGACGTTCTTACCGTAACCCCATAAGTGGCAGGATTACCTAAATGCACCGCACCAAAATCGTAGGCATATTCAATATATTTTGTATTGGCAATATTTCTGGCCCAGAAAAATAAGTCGAGCTTTTTGCAACTTATGCCTACCCTTGTATTGAGCAATTGGTAAGATGATTGCTCAATGGTATTGGCCAAATCAAAATAGCTCCTGCCTAAATAAAACCACTCACCTCTTGCCACCAGTTTTATTTGATGCCGGGTACTTACCATGCAACTGTATTGCAATGCCAGCATTGATGTTACATCGGGTGTAAATATTTGCCGCTTGCCATCGAGGTTTACCACAACTCCGTCGGAGGAAACTTTTAGTGTTTGATATTTGGCATAGGTATAGCCAAAATTGTATTCTATCTGCAAGCCTTTAACAGGTGTAGCGGCCAACTCCAATTCCGCCCCACGACTGTTGAGTGCACCGGTATTTCTTGTAACGGTAATGGCATCTGGTAAAATAAGCGTGGGTACCTGGGCGTTATTTACATGCGTTGCAAAAACGGCAATATTTACCCGAAGCCGGTTGTTGAAGAAATCGTTTTTGAAACCCACTTCAAAATTGTTGCTATACTCCGGCTGGTAAGGATACAAAGGCGGCTGCGAGGGATCGGAAGACAATTGCGTAAGACCGCCTGTTCTAAAACCACGGCTATAACTGGCATACAAATTACTGTTAACCGCCAACTGGTATTGCAGCCCCAACTTTGGTGAAACCGCAGCGAAATTCGCCGCCCCACTAGTATCCGGCGTAGTTACAAAAGCCGCATCCCCATCCTGCTGGAATTCGCCCTTAACAGCCAATTTTTTATTTTCATAATCGTAACGCAAACCACCAATCAGCGATAGCTTTTGTGTAAGCTGGTAGTTGATTTGTCCGTACAAAGCAATGCCCGTATTTTTTCCGGTGGTGGTATTGATGGTCGCAAAGTCGGTGCCCGGTACGCCCAGCAATCCGGCATCTTTACCAAAATGAGTTGCTTGTTTAGTAGGATTGTTTTGATGAAATAAATAAGTGCCTGCAGTCCAGCTAAACGAGGATGATTTATTGGCAGGTGAATTAAACCGCATTTCATGTGTGAGCACTTTTACATTGTTCCAGGCTTTGCCATAATCGTTGATGACCGTAACTGCATCCAACGGAGAAAAATCTCCATCAATCGGATCCTTATAATAACGGTGATTATTTTGCCAGGCCAACTGCGAACTGAAATTTATTTTATCCCCGCTATGATTTACAGACAAAGATGCATTCAAAGTATTATCAATCATCTTGCCTATTGCATTTTGATTTAATTGAAATGGATCTTTGAATGCATCTTCCACACCATTTACCATGGCAAAGGCGCCATTATTTCTATTATGCTGATGTTTTACATTTAAAGTTATCGCCCATTTTTCAGCGGGCAAATACTTTAAATAATAATTCCCCGACAACTCACTTTGTTTGTCAAAAGAGCTGTTGGTAAACTGGTTGGTGTAGTAACCGTTTCGCTTACCAAACACCCCCGATGCACCAAAATATAATTTGTTTTTTACCAACGCCGTGCGGATGCCGGCGTTATAGCGCTGCTGGTTATAGTTGCCAAAATTTACTTCTGCAAAACCATTAGTGTTGTTGGTGGGTTGCCTGGTGATGATATTGATAACCCCACCCATGGCGTTTCTGCCATACAAAGTACCTTGCGGCCCACGCAACACTTCTATCCTTTCAACATCCGATAATTGCGGAATGTAGGTATCCAGACTAAACTGGTTTACGCCATCAATATAAGTGGCTACAGCAGGATCGTAAGAGGTGGTGGTGATACCACGGATAGAAGTTAGATTTCTTCCATCACCCGGCGTTCCTGAATATAGACCTGGAACAATACCGGTTAAATCTTTGCTGTTCCAAAGTCTGTAATCGGCCACCTGCCTGGATGAAATAGATGTTACACTCGCCGGAATATTTTGTAGCAATGCTTCTCTTTTCTCAGCCGTTACTGTCACTGCTTCTAATTGTAACAAACTATTTTGCAGTTGAAAATTAAATGTATTTTCTTTTGCAGTCACCTCTATTTCGCTGGCAATGGTTGCATACCCAACGCTGGATAGTTGAATGGTATATTTTCCTGCGGCTACATTTTGAATACTGAAACTTCCTTCTTTGTTGGTGAGGGTAGTTACCTGCGTATTGAGTAAATGAATGCTCACATTCAAAACCGGTTTGGACTGAAGATCGGTTACCTTTCCGGTGATGTTTTGCTGGCCGTTTACTTTGATAGCCGTTAACATTATTACCCACACATAAAACACTTTATAATTCATATTTCTTTTTATTTTTTTTCTTTAAACCGGATGCTATTTAGTGTAAAATTAAACTGAATCACTTTTGTTTTAAATGCGCCAGGAGATATTTGCTCAATATCATTGGCTGAATAATATTATACTCTCAAAAGCTTAATGTAACGCTAGGCGCTTCTTACGGCCTTTAATAAAAAGTGCTGAAAATTCTCAACATAAGTCGGTAAGAAATTGAGCCTGCCTGCCTGATTGCAACAAGCAGACAGGTTTGATTTTTCTTTGTTTCATACAGAGCGAAGCCGAAGGCTTTTATTAAAAAAATAGAAAAATTGAATCTAACTGTTTCAATCATCGATCGCTAAGGGAAAAACCCTTTGTACTTCTACTTTATTCATTCTCATTTTTCACTTTGAAAGACACGGCTTATCCTGTTACTTTTTAAAACAGACTGCTATCGGATTTTAACATAATTCATCTGCTTCATGTTTACTTACGACAAATTTAAAGAGCAATTGAAATTTCAAACAGCTTAAGTAAACGACATTTATGATGCATCAACTATCAATTACCAAATTATCAATTCCCAGTTATAAACTATCAACTACCAATTATCAATTACCCATTCCCCTCTCCTCTACTTCCCCCCACCAAACTGCACCGACACCACACCAGCCTGCAACGTTTCTGCCGCTTTGTAAATAAAATAAACAGTATGAAACTTCCCATCGGCCACAGCCTTTATCGGAACTCTTAAAATCCCGCCCTGCTGGCCTTTAGCAGGTACCGGCATCACTCCTTTACCCAATAATTTTCCACCCGGTGCATCCAGTCTTACTTCAAAACTTACGCCTGCTTTTGGGGCTGTTTGCCATCCCATTGCAATATTTGTAGCACCTACGCCGGTAAGATCAATTGAGTCCATTGCAAACCAACCTTCGGTGGCAGGAAATACCAATACATTGTTGCCATTGAATTTAATAAATGTAAATCCATTTAGTTTTTCAGTGCCACTTACTGCGATGCTGTTACCCCGCAATGAAAAAGTTTTACTACCGGTTAATGCCTTGATATAATTGCCACCCTTATCTGTGTAACTGGCCGACAGCACCAATAAACTATTTGGCTTTGCATCTACCGGAGGAATGATGCTACCGGTTGCAGGTAACGACTTTTTAACCGCCGCCTTGTTGGTGAGCGACATGATCCAGCCAATCATCTGGTGTGCATCGTCTTCTGTAAGTGTTGGATGCGCCGCCATGGCAACCTCTCCCCAAACACCACCACCACCTTTGATCATTTTTTGGGTGAGATAATTAACCACTTTCGGGTCTTTTGCGTATTTCTCCGACACCTGTACAAACGAAGGACCTATAGATTTTTCTGCTTCCTTATGGCAACTTTTACAGTCCATTGAAAAGATGAGATTTTTTCCGCTAATATTTGCGGTGCCCTGCTGGTGGCCCATTGGCAAAGCCGCTTTATCAAAGCCTTCCATATAATCGACCGACACAAAAAGATTGGCTGGATCAATTGCCGCTGTATCCGTTTTATCGGTTACGGTAACGGCATAATTCAGTGCTGTGCCTGGCAAGTAAAAGGATTGATTACCTGCTGTTAAACCAATGTTCACCACTGGTGTTTCATTGCCTGCATACACATTCAGGACGCTGCTTTTTGATGTTGCCTTTTCGCTGTCTTTCGCCTCTACCGAAATTTTAAAATCGCCTGTAGTGCTGTAAGTATATTCCATTTCGGGCACAGTCGTTTCCTTTTTTGTACCATCGCCCATATCCCAGAAATAAGTTATGTTATCTTTCTCGGGGTCGTTGGCATCTACCTTTACTTTTACTTTAAAGGGCAAAACTCCGGTGGTTTTATCAACAACAATAGCTGTAATTTTCGGCGGTCTGTTTCCCCCATTAAAATCGATTCTGGCCAGGCCTGCATCTGCATTTTTTGAAAACCAGCCACTGCCGTATTCCAACAAATACAACTTTCCATCCGGACCAACTTCCATATCAATTAAGGAGTTTACTTTCAGCGAAGGAAAGAAAGGTTCCATCTTATCAAAGTCGCCATTGGGCAGCATGGTAACTGCTTTTATCCAGCCACGTATCCAATCATAAATAATTAATTTATTGTTATAATAGTCCGGCAGTCGGGTTTCTTTTGGAAAAAGGTCGGTGTAATAAACCGGTCCGGCCATCGCATTTCTACCGCCGGTTCCTACCTGCGGAAAATCGGGCGACGCGGCATACGGATACCAGATAAATGCTGGCTGTGCCGGTGGTAATTCCGTAAGGCCGGTATTGTGTTTTGAATTATTGATGGGCTTCAGCGGGTCGAAGGTTGATCCACTTTTACCGGTACCATAATCAAATTGACGATATGCATAATTGTTACCAACAAATAAGGGCCATCCAAAATAGCCAGCTTTGCGTGCCTGGTTTATTTCATCGAATCCACGGGGGCCACGGGTAGCAAAACTGTCGTTGCCTGCATCCGGACCAACTTCGCCCCAATATAAATTACTGTTCTTTTGATCAACAGAAATACGGTAAGGATTTCGATTGCCCATTACATAAATTTCAGGTCTTGTTTTGGGCGTACCCTTTGCAAACAAGTTGCCTTCCGGTATTTGGTAGCTGCCATCATCATTGATTTTGATACGCATGATTTTACCCCGCAGGTCATTGGTATTACCGGCAGATCGTCTTGCATCATATTGCGGACGAGGCGAAAAATCATTCAGTGGTGCATAACCACTGTTTACATATTTAACGCCACCTTCATCAAAGGGCGTTGAGTTATCACCTGCAGAAAAATACATTAATTTGTCTGGTCCAAATGCAATGGAACCACCTGTGTGACAGCAAATATTGCGATCGGACTTTATGTTGAGGATTACTTTTTCTGTTGCCTTGTCGAGTGTATCATTCTTAAACGTAAATCTTGATAAACGATTCACCGCAGTATCCTTTGGACTGTAATAAATATAGACCCTACTGTTTTTTGCAAAGTCCGGATCTTTTGCCAGACCAAGCATTCCTTCTTCTGCGTTTACCCCGGGAGTAGACGCCGTACTATACACTTCTAAAAAACCAACCTGCTTCACCTTTTTGGAATCGTTTTTATACAACATTATCTCACCCCGGCGTTGGATCACCAGGATATCCATGTTGGGTAAGATGGTCATTTCTGTTGGCTCAAAAAACTCGCCCTGCGAAAGCTGGGTTTTGGTAAAACGATTATCATCCGGAGGCAATTGTGATTTTACTTTCGCATAATCCAACGCTTTATTATCACCGATTGCATATTTAATGCCACCCAAAATATGGTTTAAATAATTGGCTTCGGTGAAAGATTCTTTGGTATGTCCCAGCCCAGTATAAAAGGCCCGGCCGCCATCATACTCATGATACCATGCCATTGGATGATTGTCGCCATTTTTTCCACCACGATAGGTTTTTTCATCAATCGTCATGATTACTTTTATATCCCTGCTAATCTTTTTAAAACTATAATATTCATCCGTGCGTTTCCATTTTAGCGGTAACCCTTTTGTTGCCAGCGTATTTGTATCTGTCACATTCAACACGCCTTCCTGTATATTTGGAAAGGTGTCATTCATACCAGGATGATCTAAAAAATAAGCTCCGGCCAGGCGGCCATACCAGCCCCAATCATATTCACAATCCGCTGATGCATGTATGCCCATATAACCACCACCTGCCTGTATAAATCTTTCAAAAGCCGCTTCCTGCTTGTAATCCAGCACATCGCCGGTGGTACTTAGAAAAACAATGGCCGAGTATTTTTTCAAACTGTCTTCTTCAAACATGGCTGCATTGGAAGTAGTATCTACATCAAAATTATTCTGACTACCCAGTTGTTGAATGGCAATATTTCCATTGGCGATTGATTCATGGTGATAGCCGGCTGTTTTACTAAACACCAGTACCCTGGGCTTACCGGATTTTTTTGTACAGGAAAAGATGCAGAGGATGCCGGTTAACAACATCAGGCTTCTCATGATAGCATGCGAACGATTCATATTTTATAATTGGATTTTAAATTTTTTGTTAAAGAAATCGAAAGGTAAATGGTTTCTGTGTTATTACAATATTGTACTGCAGTACATGTTCCGTTTTAAATGTACCGCCGGGATGCCGAAAGTGGGCAAGTACCGTGGCAGCACAAAATTCCGACCCGGGATTAAACACGTCACAACGATGATGACCATACTTCGGTTACGCTCAGTACTTTCTTTGCCCAGTCAACATATTTTATAATAAGCATTTATATAAAATTCAATATTATGGCATCTCTAAAAACTTACCTTTTCCTTTCTTTTGGAGACTTTGTGCCGTCCTTTCGGGAGGCAGGATGTGGAAGATATGCAGGTAATTAAAGATGCCAGTGCGTCTGCTATTTATGGTGCTTCTGCAGCAGGAGGAGTAATACTAATCTAAGCATGCATTAATCCTCTGTTGTAATTGCCAAAAAAAAAATTCATTGATGGAAGCTGTCACGATGAAGGATAAAAAACGATAACGCATCAAATGGGTTCAATTCAAATTGTCTCATCAATGATTATAAAGTTAGGTAACGAACCTCCATTTTTATTATGACAAAAGAGCAAATGAATACATCAGTACCTTTTGCCCAGCATAGCCTTAACCTGATAGAAGTAAGAAAAAATAATGGCTGTAATAAAATTATTTACCTGGCGAGGCAACTGAAAAAAGCTGCCGCTTAATTGCGACAATATGAATTACACCCCGGCTTTAACCGTAATTTAAGAACGTTTTTAATTTTGTAAAACGATAAACCAATTGCTTTTTGAAAATGCACTGCTTTTATTTTTAATTTCCTGCTTATATTCACCAAACACAAACAATATATTAATATGCATCAACCAATAAGCACCAGTAATTTTAAAGCCTTTAAAAAGATTTTTATAACGGGTTTTGCCCTCTGTGCTTTAATGGCAAATGCCTTGGCACAAACTCCCGTTGCACTTACTGATTTTTCTCAATTTGAAAAGTCCGGCCCTACCTGGCACAGTGCCGGAGATGTAAATGCGGATTTGGAAAAAAATAATTTATTCAATACAAAACCTGGCAGCGGCATTTTAGTTAACATGCCCGATGAAAATAATCATGGACAGGATTTGCTTACCCACCTGCAGCACAGTGATGCGGATGTATCGTTTGATTACATGATGGCCAAAGGAGCTAACTCAGGCGTGTACCTGCAGGGTCGCTACGAAGTTCAATTGCTAGATAGCTGGGGCATAGCAAGGCCACGCTACGGTGATAACGGTGGTATTTATGAGCGCTGGAACGATGCCCGTGGAAAAGGAAACGAGGGCTACGAAGGGTATGCTCCCCGCCAGAATGTTAGCATGGCCCCGGGGTTGTGGCAGCATTTAAGTATTTCTTTTCAGGCTCCGAGGTTTAATAGTGCAGGCGTAAAAACAGCAAATGCACGCATTTTACGGGTAGAGTTAAATGGTGTTACCATTCATGAAAACGTAGAACTGATGGGCCCCACTAGAGGATCAATGGATTTGGAAGTAGCAGCAGGGCCTCTGCGCTTGCAAGGCGATCACGGAGCGGTTGCTTTTAAAAATATCAGCATTAAAAACTATGATAAACAAAAGCCTGAGGTTACAGGCTTAAACTATTTTATTTACAAAGGAAAGTTTAATGCCGAGCCAGATTTTAAAAAGCTACCTCCGGAGGGCAGAGGCAATTCGTTAATACTTACCTCTAACATAGATAACAAAGTTACCTCAGAATACCTGGTACGCTATAACGGTACTTTCTCAGTTAGGGAACCGGGAGAATATATTTTCAATATGAATGTGCCGGGTGGTGCAGGGTCAATGAAAATAAATAATAGCGTGGTAGTGCCCATTGGTGGCAGGTCAACCGGAAAAATAATGTTACCCGCCGGCAATCATACGTTGGAATTATTATATGCAAAAACAGAATCCTGGGGCAAGCCGACACTGGCACTTACTGTTGCCGGGCCAGGCATACGTGAATTTTTAATCAGCGATGCCAATATTGCGATGTCTGATGAAGCAGATCCTATAATTGCAGAAGCAACTTCCAATACAATCCTTAGAAGTTTTATGGATATACCACAGGGTGGCCGCATTACCCATGCAGTAAATGTAGGCAGTGGCAAGCAATTGCATTATACGTATGATATGGATAAGGGGAACATTGTGCAGGCCTGGAGGGGTGGGTTTTTAGATGCAACTCCTATGTGGCACGACCGGGGCGACGGCTCGTCAAAACCGCTGGGCGCTGTAAAGATTTTTGGCAATGCATCTTTTGTGCTAAATACACTTTCTACAGATACCCAGGCCTGGGCTACCGATTCTGCAGGTACCGCCTACCGGCCAAAAGGTTATTCGCTTGATGTTGAGGACCGGCCTGTGTTTAGTTTTCTAATGTATGGTGCTACTATTAAAGATGCCATACGTGTAATGGATGACGGGCATGGGCTTAAACGGGAAATCACTATTGAGAATGCACCGCCCAATATGTACCTGCGCCTGGCAACAGCATCCACCATTGAAAAGATGGGCAATGGTTCTTACCTGATAGACAACAAATCATATTTCCTGAAGCTGGATAATAACAAAGCATTTATAAGGGATATCAACGGCGGTAAAGAACTCATGGTACCTATCCAAAATAAACTTACCTACGACATTATTTTTTAACCCCACTTTATTGCAACATCATGTTCTCATTCAAATATATTTCACAGGTATTTAAAACTTGTATCACTGTATGGGCACTTGCCATTTGTATGCAAAATATACAAGCACAGGAATCTCCCAAAGAAGAAGATTTTTTTAAAATAATGAAAGTAAGTTCACCGGAAGGAACCTTGCTTGAAGTGGGCGGGCTTGCACTTATGCCCAATGGCGACCTTGCAGTAGCTACAAGGCGAGGCGATATTTTTATAGTAGAAAACCCAGCCAGTTCACGCCCATACTTTAGAAAATTTGCCAGCGGCTTGCACGAAGTATTGGGGCTCGCTT
>Ga0163154_10009336_pt1 | contig 11208 bp, 9 predicted proteins | sample OliLakLV19MP9P1_FD_148649 | JGI IMG/M metagenome (GOLD analysis project Ga0163154, IMG submission 148649) | Freshwater microbial mat bacterial communities from Lake Vanda, McMurdo Dry Valleys, Antarctica - Oligotrophic Lake LV.19.MP9.P1 | ecosystem: Environmental > Aquatic > Freshwater > Lake >...
TTGGGCACTGCTTGGTATTGGACATCACATCAGGTTTACGTGAAGATTTATAGAAGCATTAATGTTTTTTGAATAAATTCAACTTGCCACCTTTCGGCTTCTTTTTAGGGACACGAACCTTAGGAATTGCTTTGGCGGATAGAGTGGACTTGCCTGTCTCAAACGTCGTCGCTCAGTTTAGCCTGCTCAACTTTTAGTGAGATCGTTGGTTGCCTTAGGCTGGTTTCACGACAGGCAACCCAGCTTTGCTTTTCTCTAGTAGTGCTGAGCAAAAGCGCGATTCACAAAGTGATCCCTTCGGGAATCGCATGTAAAGCTGTGATTTGTGATTATGGACGCGATCGCCAAGGTGAAATGAGAATGACATCGTTTCCTTTGACCAATCCCCAGAGGAGGAGATTCTCACATGCCATTAGTTGAACTCATGTCACAAATCCAGGAACTTCCGAAAATTGACAAGCTTCGGCTAATGCAGTTTTTGGCAACAGAGCTTGTTAAAGAAGAAGAAGCAAATTTCTTTATTGCAAAGCAAGAGTATCCGATCTGGTCGCCCTACAATTGCTCTGAGGCTGCTAATGTCTTGATGAACCTTCTGGCGACAAAGCAGCAAGAAAAGAATGGCTCACCCTACTTGGACTGGATAAGGGAATCCTAGCTACGCCTTTCGAGCCATGCTTTCATCTTGCCGGGATTGAGCAACCCCGCCGGATCGACCCTTTCCTTAAAGTTCAAATGCTGGATGTCCACGGTTTTTCTGCCGCCTTCTTCCAAAATGTAAGTATGAGGATTGAAGATGTAGGCATCGACCGATTCGTGATACTCCATGATTTCCTGGAGGCGATCGCGCGTCGTGTAGCGCACCACCTGCAAGCCAACCGGACGAATTACTCCACCCACTCGAATAAATTCCAGGTGCATCATCACTTCATCCCCATAATGATGATACAAATGCTCAAGTACCTTAAGCGCTTGATCATCAGGAAACAGCGTTTGCAGATAGGTCAAAGTCGGATCAAAGCTACGAGCGTGGAGCGTGGTGTGGTTCCAGGAATATTCCACCAGGGTGATGCCTTTGCTTGCCTCCTGCGCCGATTTTTGATAGCAAACTTCGCCGCCAAATTCTCTCACCAGTTCTGCAAACGGCTCTAGGCTGCATTCTGCGATTAAAACCATTGCCACATGGCTACCCGTGGAAATATTGCCCTTTAAAGCGGCAAAGTAAGTCGGCAACGGGTCGGCACAGATGCACACCATTTTTTTGATGATGCCGTCGCTGTTGCCTAATGCCTGCCCAAATCTGGCGCTGGTCATGAAATCGCCAAAGGCAACGATCGCCTCTGCCCACGCGTAAGCTGGCGCTAAGGGAATTTCTAACTCGGTGATAATGCCATTGGTGCCCCAAGCGTGCGCCACTTTATAGACATCATCGCCTCGCAGTTCCACCACTTTAGGTTCCTCTTCCATGGTGACAACCCGCAGCGCCAAGAGATTTCCGCGATCGCGCAACTGTCCGTAAGTCACCGAGCCAACGCCGCCACTGCCGCCACCAATAAACCCACCAATCGTTGCTTTACGATAAGTAGAAGGAAACATGCGAATTTCCCAGCCGCTTTCCCGCGTGTGGTTATCGATCGCCGCCAGCTTGGCTCCCGGCTCCACACAGGCAATCCCCGGTTTCACCCATTTCACCTGCTGCATTCCAGATACATCCAGAATCACACCGCCTGCTAAGGGCACACACTGACCATAGTTTCCTGTGCCTGCACCTCTTACAGTTAGAGGAATCTTATGCTTGACGCAGGCTTTCGCCACTCGCAGCACCTCTGCCTCACTCGTGACTTTGACAACAATATCCCCCCGCTTATCGCCCAGAGCCTCTTGCAAAAGCGGACTGTAGGTGTAGTAATCCTGAGACAACTTGCTGACTTGAACCACATCGGTGACGATCGCTAAACCTGCTAGTTCAGCGATCAAACTTTCCAGGTCATATTGGGGTGGGTCAAACATCATTGCAGGCTCTCACAGGTCAGTGGATATACAGGCACTAGCGTTGCTGAATCTGGGCGTGAAATCGCAGAGGCAAAATGTCTTATAGCGAACCGTTTCTCACAGCGAAGGTAGGCACAGGTTGCTACATCCATCAGGGAAATCATGGCTGCCTTCAGTCACGTCGAACATTACAGCATCTTAACATCTCTGTTTGGCGGAAATAATCACGCGATGTGCGACTTTCCCGCAGGGTGGGCTGACTTTAGCTGCACATCAGGTTTTCCATTTGTAGACTATTCCAGGCTATCTGGGTCGATGCCTAATAATTTCAAGCGTTCTGCCAACTGGTTTGCTCTTGCTTCTGCCTGGTCTGCGCGGTGCTGTTCTTGGTTTGCACGCTGTTGTTCTTGGTTTGCACGCTGTTGTTCTTGGTTTGCACGCTGTTGTTCTTGAGTCAGACGTTGGGCAATTTCAACATAGCTAGTAAATCGCTCTCCATCAGGGCGAATAATTTGCAATTCCTCGCCAGAGAGATCAAACCGAATGCCTAACCTGGGGCTGACCCAGTCGTGCAAAGGGTTGATTACTGCCAACTGGGTTCCAGTCCGCAGCCATCCGCTAAAATCATTGCGGTCAGGATCGTATAAATAATATTCTTCAACGCCATAGCGATCGTAAAAAGTTAGCTTTTCATCCATCTCAGTTTGGCGATTTCCTGGAGATCGCACCTCAAATACCACTTGAGGTGCTATGTCGCCCTCTTGCCATTGCTGGTAAGAACCCCGATGTCCTTTGGGTCTGCCGATCGCAACTAACACGTCAGGCGCGGCAGCAACGCGATTGCTACCCTGAACCGGATACCAAAGCAGATCTGCTGCAATAAATACCATTAAATCTTCTTGAAATAACCATTCCAAGCCTTCTTTAATCAACACAATCCAGAGATATTGTCGAGTGTTGTCTGCCATGGGCTTACCGTCACTCTCTGGATAAAAAACTTCTGATTGCTCTGATTGGGGCGATCGCAGTTGAACCATACGCACCAGCCTTATGAATAAAACCTAACTTCAGTCTAATCTTCTTCCTCTTCGCCATTCAATTCATCTGTAGTCCACCTTAAAGTTCGGTGATGATTTTGAAATAGCTCTTTAATATAGGAGGTGAAATAAAAGGAAATGAATTTTGGCAAAAGTAGCGATCGCTAGCGCCAAAATCGCCCACCAGCGGTATAAGAAGATCACGCCCTATAACTTCTTGTCTCACACACTCACTTCATACCTTTCAGTTCGCATTTTCAATAGCTCTCTATCTTCACTCAGTCGCCCATGGTTACACTGCTCGAAAATCCACTCCGCACTGGTTTACAACAAGACCGCGTACCAGAACCGCAAATTCTGATCATCTTTGGTGCTTCCGGTGACTTAACCCAGCGCAAACTAATTCCGGCTCTCTATCAAATGAAACGAGAGCGGCGACTTCCACCCGAAATTACCATTGTGGGCTTCGCGCGCCGCGAATGGACGCATGACTATTTCCGCGACCACATGCGTGAAGGGGTTGAGCAATTTGGTAGTGGATTAGGCTCCGAAGCCACTTGGAACGAGTTTGCCAGAGGGCTTTACTACTTTGCAGGCGATTTAGATAATCCAGAAAGCTATCAAAATCTAAAAACCTTTCTTAGCACCCTAGATGAACAACGGGGCACTCGTGGCAATCGAGTCTTTTATCTTTCTGTCGCTCCTCGCTTTTTCTCCGAAGCCATTCTCCAGTTGGGTTCCGCTGGAATGATTGAAAATCCCAAAAAACAGCGAATGGTGATCGAAAAGCCGTTTGGACGCGATCTAAGTTCGGCTCAAGCGCTGAATCGAGTGGTAAAAAAAGCCTGTGATGAAACCCAGGTCTACCGAATTGACCATTATCTGGGCAAAGAAACCGTTCAAAACTTAATGGTGTTTCGGTTTGCCAATGCTATTTTTGAGCCACTTTGGAACCGTCAATTTGTAGACAACATTCAAATCACCGTTGCCGAAACAGTGGGGCTAGAGGGACGGGCGGGCTACTACGAAACTGCGGGTGCCCTGCGCGACATGGTGCAAAACCACCTGATGCAGCTATTTTGCTTAACCGCTATGGAACCGCCTAACTCGCTGGATGCAGACAGCATTCGGGGTGAAAAGGTCAAGGTGCTGCAAGCGACCCATTTGGCAAACGTTGACGATATTCGTTTGACTGCGACCCGTGGGCAATATACTTCCGGGTGGATGAAGGGCAAACAGGTTCCTGGCTATCGAGAAGAAGAAGGTGCGGCGATCGAATCCACTACGCCCACCTACGCGGCACTCAAACTTTCCATTGACAACTGGCGTTGGAAGGGCGTTCCTTTTTATATGCGGACTGCCAAGCGGATGCCCAAGAAGGTTTCGGAAATCTCCATCCAGTTCAAGGAGGTGCCGTTTTTCATGTTTCAATCGTCAGCCCAACAGGTGAATCCAAATGTACTGGCTTTGAGAATCCAGCCGGATGAAGGCATCTCTATGCGGTTTGATGTGAAGACCCCAGGAAATTCTCTCCGCACTCGCCCTGTGGAAATGGATTTTCGCTATGAGTCGGCGTTTGGTCAGCCTAATACTGATGCTTACGCTCGTTTGCTGATTGATTGTATGTTAGGCGATCAAACTCTATTTACTCGCGGCGATGAGGTAGAAGCCTCCTGGCGCATTTTGACCCCATTGCTAAAAGTATGGGATGCACCTGCCCCTCCAGAGGTGATTCCACTCTATGAAGCTGGAACATGGGGTCCTGTGGAAGCTGAGTTGCTACTCCAGCGAGACGGGCGCAAATGGCGCAGACTGCTGTAGACGTAAGAAAGAAGGACGAAGAGAGAAGAGGGAAAAATGACGGATCATTACTTGTTAATTACTGATTACTAAACAAATCACCAAAATCTGACCTATGACCACTACTCCCCTTGTTGCCATCCAACAGCCGAAAGATATTACGCTGCGTGAGATTGAGGCAGAATTAAACGCGATGTGGAATAGCCAAAGTAGCGATGTTGCGGTCACGACTACTCGCGCTTCTACTTTTAGCATGATTGTTTATGAACCAGAAGAGTTTCAGCAACTATTGGCAGTTTTGGGGTTTTACCAGGGCGCGATCGATGGCATTCATGGCTCTATGACTAAAGCGTCGGTTGAGAAAGCTCAAAAAGCCTATGAGTTGCCAATTACAGGGCGTGTTGACCCCGACACACTGACGCGGCTGCGAGAGGAAACAGCGGGGCTACCGAGCGATCGCTTAAAGGTGTCCAATGTCAATCTGCGAGGGGCAAATTTGAGTGATGCGATCGCGGTTCGCAATCCCCGCCGCATTATTACCCTTAGTCCTGCTTTGGGAGAAGATCAGGGCGTATCAGTCGTTGTTTCAGCGTATTGCCCCATTCAAAAAGCCACCAGCGAACATCTGATCTGTAGTGAGTACATTACGCTCAGTGGAACAAAAACCGCCCTTAATCGCATCGGAGATGTAGTTGCCTCCCTACTCATTCCCGATCTGCCCAAATTTTTGTGGTGGAAAGCAACCCCAAACCCTGAGCATGAGCTATTTAAACGTTTAACTGAAGCGGCTCACTGCATTATTTTAGACTCTTCCTATTTCAGCGATCCTGAAGCTGAGTTTGTCAAAATGCATGATCTGGTTGATTCCAGCATTTCAGTTGCTGACCTCAACTGGCACCGACTGCTGCCTTGGCAAGAGTTGACCGCAGAAACGTTTGATCCACCAGAACGCCGGACATCTCTATCCCAGGTGGATCGCATTGTGATTGACTACGAACAGGGCAACCCCGCTCAAGCACTGCTGTTTTTAGGTTGGGTTGCTAGCCGACTAGATTGGACACCGACTGCCCTCATTGAAATTGGCGGCGATTACGACATTCGACACATCAAGTTTGTCAATGCCAACCAGTTAGAAGTGGAGGCAGAACTGGCTGCGATTCCCACTGCTGACGTTGGCGAAATTGTAGGGGATTTAATTGGCTTGCGGTTAGGGTCTACCGATCCCAACGCGAACTGCGGCACAATTTTATGTTCTGAAACGACGGGCTGTATGCGACTGGAAGCAGGCGGCGCGGCTCAGGCATCCGGCGGCTACACCGAAATGGTAAAGGCGATTAATGACCAAAAAGCTGAGTTTTTGCTGAGTCAACAGCTTCAACGCTGGGGACGGGAAGTGCTGTTTGAAGAAAGCCTTGCGATCGTGGTTCAAATTCTGTCCTTGCGCCCGCAAGGGGAGTAAAAGAATCCTAGCTGCAATTTTTTTGTTGATTTGCAGATTCTTGTAAAGGCGTGGCATTGAGACAATCACCTTAACGACTTAATCGAAATCTGACTGCGGAACGCTACGCCCCTACACAAGCTTCTCTAAAAGAAGACTATCTATTTACTTTTTTTGCGACGCTTCAGCCACAAACTGCCTAAACCTGCCAGCGCCATACCAGTCATGGTCGTGGGTTCTGGAATCGCAGCATTGCTAGTGGGAGCCACATAGTTACCGAGTTCAGCCGCAGTTGCAGTAAACCCATACAGGAAGGAAGGCAATAAGGTCGAACCAGCCGCGCAAGGTGCATCAAGAGCAACCTGTTTACCATCGGTACACACATCAAATTGTAGACCCGCCGCATTCTGAGTCACGCTGAAGTCATTATCGGTTGCAACCAGAATTGAGTAAGAGCCATTCGCCAGTTTTGGACCGATCGCGAAGCCTTCAAACTTATCTGGAATGGACTGTCCGGCGACGGCTAACAGCGCTTGAATATCAAAATACAGAGATTTGCCGACCGGGGTCACTCCAGCGATCGCGTTATTCGAGCCAGTCAGGCTGATATTGCTGACATCGGTTGCGCCTGTGATGTCGATTTTGAAGGTGCGCTTGCTGCCCACTGGAGCCTTACCCGTTGGATCATCGACTCCAATTCCCCGATTATCGCGCTCTAGCACAATAAATTCGTGGTCGTTAAGCGCGACGATGGAGCTAACCCCAATGTTGCGACCTTGCGCCGTAGAGGCAAAGTCGTTTGCAGTACCGGGAATGCGATCGTTAATTTCTGCAACTGTTTCTAACGGATAAACATATTGAGCGGTACTCTTGCCCGTTGCCGCATCATATACCACCAATCTAACGTTGCGGCTAGAGCGTCCGCTAGGCGTGCCCTCTTGAGTAAGGGGATCTTGCAAAACAGCAATCAGCTTAGAGCCATCTGGGGTGATTGCCAAGCCTTCGTAACCGCGATTGGCTTGCCGTCCCTGCGCCACAGTCACAGAACTGGCACCTGAGAAAACTGGGTTGCCTTGAGCATCTTTAGGCAGAATGTTAGCAGGTGTTTCAAATTCGCGAACGAGCTTGCCAGCAGGTGTAAATTCTTTAACAGAGGGACCATACTCATCCGATACGTAGAAATTGCCATTGGGCGCAAGGGCAAAACCCTCTGGATCAAGACTACGACCCAGCACATTTGCAGCACCATTGAGCAGCAGGGGATCATATCCATCAAAGTTTTTGCCCGACTGATCGGTGAACAGGATAGTAGACAAAAGTTTGAAGTTGCTGATACTACCGCTATTGGAATCGATATCCACCGTGAACTTTTCAACACGAGTGCTGTAGGGGATGGTGCCGCCGCCGGGTCCACGATCCACAAGTCCATAAAAGACATTGTTGTCGCGATCGTAGTAAAGGTCGGAGCCAAAACCGCCTAAGCGATTGGTGTTAACACTGTTACCATTAGGAGCCGGTGCCAAATCAGTAGCATTACCAGGAATGCTTAAGGAATTAACGAAGGTGAATGCCTGGGCTGATTGAGCGCCTGTAGCCATTCCTAAAACCGATAGGGTTAGAGAATATGCCAGCGCCGATCGCCGAGTTTGAAAGAAGGTTGCCATTGGAGTATGTGTAAAATTACTGACCTTACTGAGAATCAAGCACTAACATTAAGAACAGGTTTAGAGAAGTTCAACGTAGCTTTAGCGATCGCTGTCTAGTTCATATCTTCATTAAGTAAGTGCCATCGCTTAACAAAAGCTTCACACAAAGTAGCCTGATCCACGATCTACTCACTCAACGTTTTCGTGATATTTCTGGGTTTATCTACATTTAGCCCTCGTTGAACGGCGATATGGTATGCCAGCAATTGCAATGGAATCACAGAGAGGATGGGGAAAAGAGGATGGGCGATCGCGGGCAACATTAGCGCATGATCAAATAAGGCAGCGGTTTCGGGGGGAGCGTCGTCTGTGAGGATGCCAATCATCGGCGAACCGTGGGATTTGACTTGACGCAGGTTGGCAACCATCGCAGTATGAGTCGAATCGGTGGGAGCGATCGCAATTACGGGCACATGAGCATCGAGCAAGGCAATCGGTCCATGCATAAATTCGCCAGCGCTGTAGCCTTCTGCATGGAGGTAGGTCGTTTCCTTTAGCTTTAATGCACCTTCTAGGGCGATCGCTCGATTGACTCCACGCCCTAGCACAATGCAGTGCTGCTGATTGACTAATTCCTGGGCAATATTTTTAATTTGGGTTTCTAACTCCAGCACTGCACGAATTTGTGCGGGTAATCTAGATAACTCAGTCCAGTAAGCCTGAATTTTTTCAGGTAAAACGGCTTGGCAACCTAGCGCCAGTTCTAGCGTTAGATAAAAGCAAACTATCAACTGATTCACAAATGTTTTGGTAGCAGCCACGCCAATTTCCGCACCTGCCAAAGTGGGCAATGTCGAATCCACTAACTTGCTTAAAGAACTAGCGGATTGATTGGTAATACCTAGCAAGCGAGGCTGAAATGCAGCAGCCTGAGCTAAGCGACGCTGTTTATCTAAGGCGATCGCGTTGAGTGTATCAGCCGTTTCGCCCGATTGTGTGATGCCAACGGTCAGCGTATTGGCAGTCATCGGCAGAGGCGCTGCCTGAAATTCTGAGCCAGATCGAATCCGCACAGGAAGACCGACCAGTTGCTCAATCCAATACTGGGCAATCAATCCGGCGTGGTAGCTAGTGCCACAAGCGAGAATGTGGACTTCGTTAAGGTTGGTAAGAATGGGCGGAGTGGCGGCGGCGGGGGAAGTGGGAAAGTAGCGCACAAGGCACGTTTGCACGGCTTGAGGCTGCTCGTGAATTTCCTTGAGCATATAGTGAGGAAATCCACACAGATCGTCAGGAGCAAGCTGATTGGCTGGGTCAGCCTGAGGCGGATTGGAGTTCACGTTTGTGACGGGTAATGACCTCTTCAGTGTGCCTTAGGCGATCGCTCTTCTAAACTCTCCCAGTTGACCATCTAAATCATTGATAAGTCACCCGATACTTCTAGACGGGTAGCTGTGCCTGAACTCATAAATATTTCAGACAAATTTTCGGAGACGGAGGGGCTAATCCAGCCCATTTGTCGAAGTAAATGAACTGCAACGGCGTGTTTTGCTCGTTTTGCACCATCCATCACCTTAATCGCCAATCCCATGCCTTCACCCACGCGCCCAACGCACTGTATCCCCTCGGCTCCAGATTTACTCACCAGTTCTCCTTCAGTCAGGCGCATTAGCTCCGTATCAAATTCTCCGGCTCCTGCAACGAGCATGGGATGATGCACCATTGCTCGAATGATTCGTTCCATATCTAAACTGTCGCCAGAGACAAGCCGAGCATACAGAGTCGCCATCTGTCCCATTTGCAAAAAGTAAGTGGGTGCGCCACAATCATCACGAGCGGCAATTAATTCTTCTCCCGGCATACCCAAAAGTTCTGCAAGCTTTTGCAAGATGAGTTGCTGTACAGGGTGATTGGGTTGCAGGTAGCTGTTGAGCGTCCAGTTGCGCTGCTGACAGACGGCAAGCATCCCAGCGTGCTTACCAGAGCAATTGTATTCCAGTGGGCTTTTCTTTCCCTCTGGAACCGGGCACTGTAGCGCTGAAGGATCGATATCTGCACGCCAAAGAATGTTAAATGCCTGCCTAACTTGCTCTACAGTGCCCCGATGAGAGCTACAGATAATTGCCAAATCGCGATCGCTCAATCCATAGCGTTCTAGGGTGCCTGTAGTGGTCACCGCCAAAGCCTGAAAGGGTTTTAATGCCGAACGAATAAAAGTTGCTGTTTCGGCACTGCCAGCAACCGATAAAATGCGCCCGCGATCGTCACTCACAACCGCTTGCACTCGATGCATTGATTCAACAAGCCCTTCGCGCAAAAGTCGCACTACGAGTTCTGCTGCTTGTGTTCGTCGTCCCCGTGGTGTAGTCATGGTGCAACTCTATCATCAGACGGGAACGGCGACACATTTTCTTTGAAAGCGGCAAGAAAAAGAACATTAATCTCGAATACCAGATCAAGCTTTAAGCTCAGTTATTTTCATTTATAGATTACTCCACTGAAATTCGGCTCAAAACTAGACTAAAATTTCATGGGAAATAGCCATTTATTTAGCCCATGCAGCCGCGATCGCTTAAACCCTGGAAAACCATCAACACAGAGCCAATATTTGAGGCTCCACCTTGGCTGACGCTTTCTGTAGAAGAGGTTCAACTGCCCGATGGTCGCCTTGTTTCTGATTACTATCACATTCAGTTACAAGATTATGCGGTCATTTTTGCTCAGGTTGCTGATGATGACGTGATCCTGCTGCGGCAGTATAAGCATGGCGTAGGAAGGGTTAGCCTGACTTTGCCCGGTGGTGGTTTGTCAGCAGGCGAAACTCCCTTAGCAGCGGCTCAACGAGAGCTATTGGAAGAAACTGGATATGAAGCTGAGGATTGGCGGTTGCTTTGCCCCTTTGTAACCAGTGCCAATTATCGATGCAGTCAAGGCTATATCTTTGCAGCGAACAACGCTCGCCAAGTCGCCGAACCCAATTCAGGCGATTTAGAAGAAATGGAAACGGTGTTAATGCCCCCTGAGCAAGTGATTGAGGCGGTGCAGCAGGGTGAAATCGTTGTGTTAGGGGCATTAGCCGCGATCGCCCTAGCGCTGAACCCCAACTTTAGCCGTTAAGGTATTCTCAGATTAGTAAAACACTTGAGCAACTTTTCTTTTTCCCTGAACGTCAGCAGAACCAAGCGAATGAATTCACAGGTTGAGACTATTATTGCAAGGAAAATTGGGCGCTGAAAAATGATGAAACGGATATTTAGCTGGCAGGGAGCGCTGCTTGCGGCAGCAATTGGGGTTGTAA
>Ga0163154_10009337_pt1 | contig 11207 bp, 9 predicted proteins | sample OliLakLV19MP9P1_FD_148649 | JGI IMG/M metagenome (GOLD analysis project Ga0163154, IMG submission 148649) | Freshwater microbial mat bacterial communities from Lake Vanda, McMurdo Dry Valleys, Antarctica - Oligotrophic Lake LV.19.MP9.P1 | ecosystem: Environmental > Aquatic > Freshwater > Lake >...
TTCAGTGGGGTGCGCCGCCGGCCTCGGCCGCCATCACAGGGCCAGCCATCGCAGCAAAGCTCGGCTTGCCGATCAGCGCCATGTCGAGGTCGGCCTGCGCGATCCAGAAATCGCGCAGCGATTCAATGGCGCTGTTGACGCTGGCAATCTGCACGCGGGCATCGGCCAGCAACTCGAACACGCCGATCAACATGCCGTTGTAGCGCAGCACATTCTCTTCGGCGATGCGCTGGCGCAGCGGCACGATCTCGTCGCGGTGATGGCGGGCAATGTCGTAGGCCGAGCGGTAGTTGCCGTAGGCTTCGCGCACTTCGGAGCGCGCGTTGATGGCGATCTCTGCCGTGCGGTGCAGCGCCTGCATGTAGATGCCTTCAGCCCGCGCCATGCGTGCACCGCCCCAGTCAAACAGCGGCAGCTCGATGCCGATTTCCCAGCCGCGCTGCGTGGGTGCCTCGTTCGACGAATTGCGCATCAGCCCAACTTCGAGCACGTTGACGAAGCGCGTCACCTTGGTAAGCCCCAGGTTCTTCGCCGTCTGCTCGGCCGCCAGCCGGGCGCCCTGCACGTCGAGCCGCTGCGCCATGGCGATGCGCTCGATGTCGGGCTGATCGGTTGCTTCCTTCGGCAAGTCGGGCAGGCGCTCTGGCAGCAAGAACCGGGTTTGCGCGCCCCACAGGCCCATCAGCCGCGTCAGGCGTTCCCGCGTGGCTCTCTGCGCCTGTTGCGCGCGCGCCAGGTTCAGGGTCGCGTCGGCGTAGAAACCCTGCTCACGTGCCTGCTGCAGCTTGTTGAAGTTGCCGACCGCCGCCATGCGGCGCGCGAGTTCAGCGCTGGCTTCGGCCGCCTGTTTGACCTTCTGCGTGTAGCGCACCCCTTCCTCGGCGCCAACCGCCATGTAGTACGCCTTGCGCGTGTCGGCGGCGACGGACAGCACGCTCATCGCCACCATGCCCTTGGTCTGCTCGAAGCGCCGCGCTTCCATCTGGTTGATCAGCGGCATGGCCAGCAGACGCGCCAGGTTGAAGTGCAGGCCACGCTCGATCTCGCGCTCGTCGCCGCGGGAAGAGCGCCCGAAGCTGAAACCCGGGTTGGGCAGGCGGCCAGCTTGCACCACTTCGGCTTCGGTGATTCCGAGTTCCTGCAATGTGGCCTGCAGGCCGCGGTTGTTCAACAGCGCAACCTGCACGGCATCGTCGGCGGTCAACGGCTTGGTCAGCACTTCGCCGACGCGCTGGGCGATGGCGTCCTGGTCGGCGTCGGACTTGGCCATGACCAGGTCTTTGCCGAGGCGGGCCTTGGCGGTTTGCTGCACAGATCCGAAGCCGCCATCCGGGCTGAACGACGCACAGCCGCTCAGCACGGCGACGGCCGCGAGCGAAGCGCCCAGGCGCAGATGGTGCGTGTGCACCGTTCGGTGGTGAAAGAGAGTTTTCATCTGCACGTCCTCAGTTCATCTTGTGGCCGGCGTGCGGGTCTTTGCTGCCTGGCCCGGGCGCGGCTGTGGTCGGTTCCGTTGGCTTCACGCCAGTTGCGCTGACGCCGCCGGCGGGACCCGACGCGGCTTGCGACGCGGGCTGGGCGGCTTCGCGGGCGTAAGCCCGCCAGCCGCCGATGCGGGTGACCGTTTCGTTGGCATCACGCCAAGAGCCAACAGGCACGTCGGTCAGGCGGCGGTACTGCGTGAAGGCGGACTCGTGCAGCAGGGGCGGAACGCCGGCTTGCGCGTTGAGGGGATCAGCGCGCACGTTGCTGGCTTGGCGGGCCTGGGGCCCCTGGGTCTGGGCCTTGGCAGCGAAAGGCGCAACCAAAGACACCAGCGTTAGGCAAAACGTGACAGACGCGGCAGCGGCGAATGGCGGCAACGGCTTGAGCGGGGACCCAGCGGCACGCCGCGAGCCAGATTGATATCGAAACATGAAATCCTCGCGTGGACAGAGTGAAAGCGCTGGTCGCCAGGGCAAACCAGGTTCAAGTCTTACGGGGCCGACTCCGGCAGCAGTGAATGCTGCTGGACTGGACAGCTCAGCACCCCGTGCTGACTGCCGATACGGCCGCCGCTTACACGCGGAGGATTCGGGGTGGGCGCTCAGGCCCGTCGATCACGACACTTGCTGCCTCGGGCAGCGACAACAGGGCGACTACACCAGCGGCGTCGATGGTCGGCGGCATGACCGCCGTGCTCGGCAACGCCAGCCCAGCGCAGCAGGACGCACAGGCGCTGCACTTTTGATACGTCGCCTTGGCGACCTTGGCTGGGTCAGTGACCTTGTCGGCTTTCGCTATGCCAGTGCCGTCTGGCGATGTTGCGTCGTGTCTGGTATCGCTTGCCGCGCCTGGATCGGGAGCATGATGGATTGCATGCCCGTGGGATGCATGTTCCGCAGGTGATGCATCGGGCAGCGCATTGAGATTGGACTGCACAGCCTGCGCGCCGTGGTGCGCTGGGCCGCAATGCAGCATCGTGATAGCAGCTATTCCCTGAGCGGGAACGGCGAGCGCCACAAGCCAAATTAAAACTATCCTGAGCAATTGCCCCATCCAAAGATTTTACATCAGTTGCCTCGGACAGGTCGGCGCCCAGGCGCTGCGCGGGCTGGGTTCGACAGCGCCTGCAGCAGGGCTGCAGCCGCCCGATATGGTCGGGTTGCTGTTCGGCGTCACCTGAATCAGCGTAGGACTACTGGCAGCACACAGGTTATGGCGAGCTTCGCTGAAGCGGGCAGCCGCGATTGACAGGAGCTGGCCGTCAGGAAGCCGCCACGGCCGTCCGCTGTCTGGTGAACTGATGTGGTTGCCACTGGCGGCGAAGTGTTCAGCAGCCAGTGGCCGCCGCAGAAGCCGTGAGTGATTCGGAAATTTCCTATCCTCAGCACCGCCACAGCGGCATCCGCTACGTCACCGCTGGTCAGCGGCATTGCGGCGAGGATCACGCGATCCTGGCCGCTCGACACGCGCTTTACATCAAGGCCCGTGAGTGCAACCCAGCGCGGTGGTCGGGCACCACGCGAGACTGGACGCCGATCGGTCCAGTGACCCTCTACCCCGAACGCGACTCGGTCGTCGCGGACCATTCGAAGCCAGAAGATAGGCAGCCGATGGCTGCATGAATGAGGCGACAACTAGCTTGACACGCGCCGGGCTCTCCAAGTCCTGTGCACCTCGTCGAACGACATCGAGGGCTTTCAATAACTCTCGCACACAATACCTTGATGATAAAAACCATCACGGACTGACAGCAAAGCCCGCGCGCGAAAGCAGTTCGGTGACGATATGGGTTCCTCCCCACAACAGCAGGGCCACTGAACCCACTGCCGCGAGACTGATCAGATAGCCGGCCATCAGCAACAGGCCGTCCCGCAGCCGCAGACCCCATGCGATCAGGACAATGGCCAACGCGGGCATGACATTGTCAAAACTGATGATGGGGACCGGCATCATCATGGACAGTCCTGCCGCAGACAGCATGAGCGCATTGAACACCCGGGCAGACGGGTGGGTCAGGGACAGCATGCGGGGCCGCCCCACCCTAGAGATGACGCGGGTAACCCGGCTCACCATAACTGTCAGCAGCGCTTTGATGCGGCCATTCAGTTCTCGCTTGGCCAGCCAGGCGGGCAGCGGTACCGACCGACCCACGCAAATTCCATAGGCGGTCAACAGGCAAAATGTGCCCACGGCCGTGGCCATGCCGGGCAGCGCCACTGGAAAGAGCAGTGGCATGGCCAGCAACGACAACCACACCAGCCGCTGCCGGTTGCTTACTCCAACGGTTTCAGACAAGGTGCCTTGCATCGTGGCCAGATGTGCAGCGGCCATTCGTTCGACGACAGCTCGCCGTTTGTCTTTCCTTGACTCGGAAGGGGTCGGCCGTGGCGGTCTGGTGCGTGACATGATAGTTTCAAAAACTGGGCAGTCGATTTGCTGATCGATAACCAATCCGACTATGAACGATGGAACCAGATGCTGACCCGCCTGACCCTGGGTCAGGAGCAAGCTCGAACTTGAGCGCCACGTTGGCGAAGCCACGTGTCAGCCAAAGCCCTGCAGTCGCCGCGGCGGTTCATCGGCCGCATCGTCTATGGGTACATCCGCAGAACCAGGGTGCGTTTGCCTGATTCAGAATGCCCTGGATGCAGGCCTACCCGCAGTCCCGAGAAGTTGGGGCGATGGGACGGAGACCATCGGCCCATGGCTTTTCGTCGGTGGTTCCGCTGGCGAACATCCCAATGACAAACATCAACTGAAGCGGGCTCACGATGCTGGAAGAAGTATGGCAGACGGTCGGCATGGAGTTCTCAGATATTCCAGACGTTGAAACCGTGACCAAGATCACCCTTCGAATCTTGATGGCGGCAGTGCTGGGCGGCCTGCTGGGATACGAGAGAGAGCGCAGGGCGATCAGCGCCGGGATCAGGACCCATATGCTGGTGGCAGTCGGTGCAGCCATCTTCATGATCGGGCCGACCCAAGCCGGCATGTCCCTCGAAGACCTGTCGCGCATCATACAAGGCACGATTCAGGGCATCGGGTTCTTGGGTGCCGGAGCCATCATCGTTGGAACCGCCACCCGAAAGGTCCAGGGATTGACCACCGCAGCCTCTATCTGGGCAGCTGCAGGCATCGGCGATGCGGCGGGCCTTGGACTCGAAGCGACCGCCGTGCTGTCGACGATCATCGTCTTGATGGTTCTTGCGGTCGTGCCACTTGTGGTCAAACAGTCACGTGAGGTTTCGGTCGATGGCGACGACGGACCTTCGTCGCCAGCCGAGACCGTCAAAAAATTGAGCACCCGGAAAGTGGGGTTTGCCCGTATCGGTGCCGGGCGCTTGCGCCATTGGCGCTCAATGTGGCTGACACGCCGCTCATGGGTGCAAAGACCTGCCGCGCTGGGCTTGCGCTCTGGAGTCTGAAAATCTCATGGCCGAACAGTTGTCGAGCAATCGAAGCCTCGGGGCAACCATGCCGCAGTCACAGAAACTTTGCCGCGGTTTGCCAGCAGCTGGCATGCAGAAACGGAGCTGGCGCGGTTCTGAGGTAGGCGTTCAGGATCAGACCCCCAAAGCCACGAGGAGGAGCGCGGCCAATGTCATCAGCCACCAACCGCCCGTGCGCAAGACGGCCGCGCCTGGACCCCGGCGCCGCAGCAGCGCGGCGTCGTTGCTATTGCTGTTGCTGCTGCTGCGGCTGCTGCGGCTGCGGCTGCGCAAGCTCGTGGCCAAGCCTGCGGCTTGCCGCAAGCTGGGTGAGGTTCACGCCACGGGCGTTTGAGTTTCCTGTCCGCGCCACGCCACTCGCAATGAGCGCTCGAGCGCAGTCGGCTTAGCGCGTCGCCTGCAACGTATCAGCGGCGGAGCCGCGTGACGTGCCTTACCAGTTGCACCCGGTTGTCGACACCCAATTTGCGAAAGGCGTGGCTCAGGTGGGTTCGCACTGTGCAAAACGCGATGCCCAGCTTTTGGGCGATGGCCTTGTCCGGCATACCGAGCGAGGCGAGTTGCACGATTTCGCGCTCGCGCTCGCTCAGCGCGGCCACGTTGACGGGGTTTTCCTTCACGGGTTCGTCGAGCATTTGCTCGGCGTGCGGCAGGCCTCGACTGCGCCGCAGTGCAGCCGCGAAGGCCGGCTGGATCAACTCCAGCAGGTCCAGCGTGTCCTGCTCGAAATTGTCGCGCCGCCGATGGCGCCAGATGCGCATGTCGCCGACGTTGCAATCGTCGTCCCAGGCGTAGAGGTTGACGCCCCAGTACAGGCCATCGCGATACAGGAAGTCATTGAAGAACTCGGTCCGCACCAACTCGTGCTGCGGCATCACCTGCACCACCAGGGTCGGTTCGCGCCGCTGCTGCATGGCCGGCGTGATCGGGTCGTGGTACTGGTAGTAGCTCTCGTAGGTGGCCAGGTTGCTGTCGGCCATGTTGAGCGAAACACGACTGCCGAAACAGTGCTCGGCGTCGTTCCAAACATACGAGGCGTAGTAGTCGGCGTCCAGCAGGCTCAGCAGCAGCGTACCGACACGGCGGCGCACTTCGTCTTCCGCGTGCGGTTCGGCCAGGGTGCGCATCACGCGGGACAGCACTTGCGTCTTTGCGGCAGAGAGATACATCGCTCTCCTTTTGGTACGGGTCAACCCGGGTGGCTCTCAGCAATCATGAGGATAGCAGCGCAGGCCCGGCACCGCCACGATTGGTTTTGGCTGGCCGCACGCCCGGAGGGAGCAAGGATGGACCCACTTGAACTGACGCTCATCGAGGCCCGCGCGGCTTTAAGCAAGGGCGAGTTGGGCTGCCTGGACTACGCCGATGCCCTGCTGCAGCGGTGCCACGCGGCGCAAGCCTTGAACGCCTGGGTGAGCCAGGACGGCGAGGCGCTGCGGCGTGTCGCGCGGGCGGTCGATCAGTCCGGCGCGGCACGCGACGCCAGCCTGCTGCTGGCCGGCGTGCCGATCGCGCTGAAGGACAACATCGACACCGCCAGCCTGCCCACCAGCGGCGGCACCCGCGCCCTGCTGGGCCGCGTCACTGCCGCCGACGCGCCCGTGGCCCAGGCACTGTTCGAAGCCGGAGCGTTGCTGGCCGGCAAGGCCAACATGCATGAGCTGGCCTTCGGCATCACCAGCCACAACGCCGTCACGGGCAGCGTGCGCAACCCGTGGAATCCGCTGCTCATTCCGGGCGGCAGCAGCGGCGGTTCGGCCGTCGCCGTGGCCGCGCGCATGGTGCCTGCGGCCATCGGCACCGACACCGGCGCGTCGGTGCGTCTGCCGGCCGCGCTGTGCGGCATCGTCGGCCTGCGTCCCACGGTTGGGCGCTATGACGGCCGCGGCATCGTGCCGATCTCGCACACCCGCGACACGCCAGGCCCGATGGCGCGCACAGTCGCCGACGTGGGCTTGCTGGACAATGTCATGGCCGGCCATCCGGCCGCACTCTTGGCGGCGCATTCGGTCGTCGAGCTGCGCGGGCTGCGCCTGGGGGTGCCGCGTGCCTACTTCTATCGCGGCGCTGACGCGGCGGTGCTGGCGGTCATCGAACGGGCCCTGGCGCGGCTCGCCGCCGAGGGCGTGGAACTGGTCGAGGCCGAGATCCCTGAACTGGGGCCGCTGAACGATGCGGTCGGGTTTCCGGTGGCGCTGTACGAGCTGACGCAGGACCTGCCGGCCTATCTGCGCGCCAGCGGCTGTGCGCTGACGCTGGCCGAGGTGGCAGAGCAGATCGGCAGCCCGGACGTGGCGGGCATCGTCGGCTCGCAACTCGGCGACCAGGCCATGCCGCGCGCCGCCTACGAACTGGCGATGCGAACCCGGCCGCGCCTGCAAGCGGCCTATGCCGAGTATTTTCTGCGCCATCGGCTGGACGCGGTGGTGTTCCCCACCTCCATCCTGCCGGCTCGCCCGATTGGGCAGGACGAGACAGTCGAGCTCAATGGCCAGCAAGCGCCCACCTTCGCTAGCTACATCCGCAACACCGATCCGGGCAGCAACGCCGGCATCCCCGGCATCAGCCTGCCTGCCGGCCTCACCGACGACGGCCTGCCGGTCGGGCTTGAACTCGATGGCCCGGCCAGCAGCGACCGCCACCTCATTGCATTGGCCGCCGCCATCGAAGCGGTGCTGCCGCGCCTGCCCGCACCGACCGCGTGGCGCGAACAGCGATCAAATTGACCCTCGTGCACAACCCCAAGGAGCCGACCATGCGTCGACGAACCGTCATTACCCGCGGCCTGAGCGTCACGCTGGGCGCATCGCCCGGGCTGGGCGCCTTGCTTTCGGGCGCCGCGGCAGCCCAGTCCGGCCCGATCAAGGTTGGGGCGCTGCTCCCGCAAAGCGGCCCGGCCGGCTTGTTCGGCCCGTCGAGCAAAAACTGCGCGATGCTGGCGGTCGAGGAAATCAACTCGCGTGGCGGCGTTGCCGGGCGCCCGTTGCAGGCCTTGTTCGGCGACGCCGGCCAGCCGCCGGCCGAAGTCGCGCAGGCGGCGCTGCGGATGTGGCGCAGTGACGGCTGCGAAGCCTTCGTCGGCATGCACGACTCGGCGGTGCGTGGCGCCCTGATCGGCCTGTTCAAGGGCCAGGTGCCGTATTTCTACACGCCGGTCTATGAAGGCGCCGAGTGCTCACTCGGCACTTTCGTGCTCGGCGAAACGCCGCAACAGCAGCTCGAGCCGGTCATTCCGTGGCTGGCCAAGGAGCGCAAGCTCAAACGCTGGTACCTCATCGGCAACGACTACAACTGGCCCCGCGACAGCAACGCGCAGGCCAAGAAGTTCATCGCTGCCAGTGGCGGCGCGGTGGTGGGCGAGGAATACCTGCCGTTCACGGTCGACAACTTCGATGCCAACCTGGCCAAGATCAAGCAGGCGAACGCCGACGCCGTGCTGATCACGCTAGTGGGCGGCGCCTCGGTCGGTTTCAACCGCGCCTTTGCCAGCTTCGGCCTGGCCGACAAGGTAGTGCGTCTGGGCACCCTGATCGAAGAGAACACGGTGGCCGGCATCGGCGCGCAGAACACGCTCAACCTGTACGCGTCGTCCGGCTACTTCGCCAACATCGACACCGCAGAGGCCCGGGCCTTCGCCGCGCGCTACGCCAAGAGGTTCGGCGCCGACGCGCCGCCTCTGAATGCCCTGGCGCAGTCCTGCTACGACGGGCTGCTCCTGCTGCAGGCCATGGGCAACAAGGCCAAGGGGCTGACCGTGCCCAAGCTCGAGGCCGTGGCCGAAGGCATCACCTTCGACGGGCCGCGCGGCAGCAGCAAGCTGGAGCAGCGCCATACGCGCAAGGACATCTTCCTGGCGCAGGCTCGCGGCACGGACCTTCGGGTGGTGCAGACCTTCAAGGCGGTCGGTTCCGGCCAGACCTGCAAGATCTGAGGCGCGACCCACCGCGCCTTCGATGGACCCGCTCGCGACCACCTATGCGCTGAACCTGCTTTACCAGTTGGTGGTGCTGGCGCTGGCGGGCCTGGGCCTGGCGATCGTCTTCGGCTTGCTGGGTGTCATGAACATGGCGCACGGCGAGTTCATGATGCTCGGCGCCTATTCGATGGTGGTGGTGCAGCGCGCCGGTGCACCCCTCTGGCTGGGCATTCCGCTGGCCATCGCGGTGTGCGCCGTGGTCGGCCTTGCGGTCGAGCGCTGGTTGATCCGGCCGATTGCCGCACGCCCCTTCGACACGCTGCTCGCCACCTGGGGTCTGAGCATCCTGATGCGCAAGGCCGTCGAGGCATGGTTCGGCCGCGGTTACCAGAGCATCGAGCACGGGCTGGCCGGCACGCTGTTGGTGTTCGATACGCCCTATCCCGGCTATCGCCTGGCCTTGATGGGCGGCGTGCTGCTGGCGTTGCTGGCGCTGGCGCTGTGGTACCGGCGCAGCCCCACCGGCGCCCGGGTTCAGGCCATGGTCAACAACCCGGCGCTGGCCGAAGCGGTGGGCATCGACACCCGGCGCATCGCCGCCTTCGCCTTCGTCATCGGTGTCTGCTGTGCGGGCCTTGCAGGCGCGTTGCTGGCGCCGCTGTCGCGTATCGAACCGGGCATGGGGCTCGACTCGCTGCTGTCGAGCTTTTTCGTGCTCGTCGTTGGCGGGCTGGGCAGCCTGGCCGGCATGCTGGTCGGCGCCGGCGTCATCGGCGGCACGCAGGTGCTGGTGTCGAGCCTGCTCGACCAGACCTACGGCTACCTGGCAGTGCTGCTGGTGGCCATCGGCTTTCTGTGGCGCAAGCCCAATGGCCTGGTCGCGCGGGGCTGAACGGGCGTGGCCGCTGGGGCTGCTGGCCGCTGCGCTGGTCGCCGTGCCGCCGCTGGGCGGCGACTTTCTGGCTTACCAGGTCGGCTTGTACCTGCTCTACGGCATGGTGGCGCAGGGCATTGTGCTGGCCTGGGGGCGCTGCGGCTTCCTGCCGCTGGGGCAGGCGCTTTTCTTCGGGCTGGGGGCCTATGTGGCAGGCCTGGCGTTGAAGGGCGCTGCAACCAACGGTTGGTGGTGGCTGGCACTGCCCCTGGCCGCGCTGCTGCCCGCCGCCCTGGCCTGGGGCCTGGCGCGTGTGCTGTTTGCGCGCCGCTTCGAGAACGGCCCGTACTTCTCGCTCATCACTTTGGCGTTGTCGATGCTGGGCTTCCAGATCGCCAACCAGTGGAGCAGCGTCAGCGGCGGTTTCAACGGCCTCGGCGGCATTCCCGAACTGCCCGGGCTGGACCGCTACGGCAACATGTACTGGCTGATTGCAGCCACCTGCCTGGCCAGCACCGCCCTCTTCGTTTGGTTGGAACGAACGCCGCTGGGTACCTTGTGGCGCGCCGTCGCAGACAACGAGAACCGCTTGCAATTCTTCGGCTTCGCGACCAACCGGCTCAAAGCGCTGGCCTTCGGCCTGAGCGGCTTCATGGGCGGGCTGGCGGGGCTGCTCTATGCGCCGCACCAGGGGCTCGTGACGCCGCAGACGACGAGCTTCCAGTTGTCGGCCGAACTTGTCATCTGGACGGCAGTGGGTGGGCGCAGCAGCCCCTATGGCGCCTTGTTGGGCGCCGTCGGCATCGGTTTGCTGTCGGCCACGCTGCGCCAGCATTTCGCCTATTGGGAGGTGCTGGTGGCGGTGCTGTTCATCGCCGTTGTCTTGCGCTACCCAGGGGGCCTGGTTGCGGCGCTGCAAGCCCTGGCGCAGCGCCTGGGACTGGTTTTGCAGGCGCCGGCCGCAGCCGACGCGGCCCCTGTGTCGGCGCCCGCGCTGAGGGCCATCGACGAGGATGCCGTGCTCGAATTCGATGCCGTCGTCGTGCGGCAACGGGGGGTGACGATCCTCGACGGCCTGAGTCTGCGCATCGAAACGCGCGGCGTGCACGGACTCATCGGCCCCAACGGCGCCGGCAAGACCTCCAGTTTCAACGTCTTGACCCGTCGCCTGCCGCTGGCGGCCGGTGACATCCGCTGGGGCGGGCGCAGCCTGGCCGGGCTGACGGCCGACGCGGTGGCACGCCTTGGCATCGCACGCAAGTTCCAGATTCCGTCGGTGTTCCCGAGCCTGAGCGTGGCCGACCATCTGCGCATTGCGTTGTGGGCTCGGCGTGCTACCGGCGCCGACCTGTTGCGAGCTGGCACGCACGGCTGGACGACGCCGACACGGCAGGCGATGGAAGCCGAGATACCGTTTCTCGTCAGCGAGCAGCGCCGCGCCGCCGGCGAGTTGTCGCAAGGCCAGCGCCAGATGCTGGAATTG
>Ga0163154_10009338_pt1 | contig 11207 bp, 8 predicted proteins | sample OliLakLV19MP9P1_FD_148649 | JGI IMG/M metagenome (GOLD analysis project Ga0163154, IMG submission 148649) | Freshwater microbial mat bacterial communities from Lake Vanda, McMurdo Dry Valleys, Antarctica - Oligotrophic Lake LV.19.MP9.P1 | ecosystem: Environmental > Aquatic > Freshwater > Lake >...
GATCCATGACTGCACCTAACGATACGCTTGGAACAGCGCGATGCCACCCGCAACGAGTGCGCCCAGCAGCATGATCAGCGCGATGCGCCTCATAAGCGAGGCAGCGCCGCGGTCTCGCGACTTGTCGATGTCGCGTCGTGTCCTCACCGGGGCGTGCGAGGCGTGTTGCGTACGCCCGCCCCAGATCAGGGCAGCCATCTCGCGAGCAAGGCGGCGGTGACGCCGCCACGCATCGATGAGATCACTGAGCTGATTGTCGCCACCGACCCATCTGGACGCGATATCGCGATCGACATCGCCGAGGACCGGACGTAGCATGGCGAGCTCCTCGTCACTCAAAGAAGCCATACCGTTCAGGCGCTCGTTTGCCGCCGCTTGAACAAGGGAGGCGCCAGTCAAACCCGTCAGCCAGGTTGCGTCCCAGAATCTGATCAATCCGTCGTCGGATGTCGTCACCATCAACGTGCCGTCTGGACTCTGAATTACATCAGACATCGGCGCCTGGTAGCGCTCATGGCGGGCGATCTCAATTTCGCTGGCGACATCCCAGACCCGCATGGCCCCGCCGGCGAGGGTCGCCATGATCCGCTCGCCATTGCTTGAGAAACTGGCACTGGTGAACGGTGAGGCGTCGGTGAAGCGCGCCAATTCGTCTCCAGTGTTGGCGTCCCAGATACGAACTGTCAGGTCGTTAGACGCGGTGACAACGCGATCGCCAGCGGGACTGAAGGCGGCTGTCGATACCCAATCGTCATGGCCGTTGAAACTGAGAAGTTGTGCACCAGTCGCCGCGTCCCAAATGCGCGCACTGCCATCACCGGAAGATGTAAGGATGCGGGCGCCGTCGGCGCTGAAGCTTGCTCGCGACACCGCTTTTTCGTGTCCTTCGAGGCGCGCGAGACAGCTGCCGCTCTCGACCTCCCAAATAAGGGCACGTTTATCCGCTGACGCAGAAACCAGGCGCGCCCCATCTGGGCTGAATGCCGTTGCATAGACCGCGCCTTCATGGCCGGTGAAGCGACGAACCTCCTTGCCGGACTTGGTTTCCCAGATCCGCACCAGGCCGTCGGCAGATGCGGTGACGAGATGGTCGCCGGCGGGATTGAAGAGCGTGTCCCATACAATCCCGCCGCCAACATCGAGCACTGTCAGTTCGGAAAAATCCGCGACCGACCAGATCCGCGCTTTGCCGTCATGAGAGCCGGCGCAGAACCGCGCGCCGTCGTCGCTGAAGGCTGGCCCATGCCACTCGCTTCCTTTTCGCTCACCAAGAATTGCCAGTTCGGTTCCGGTCGCGGGGTCCCAGATGCGGGCGGTGTGATCATCGGATGTCGTGACGATGCGAGCGCCGTCATCACTGAGCGCGAGGGAAGAGAGCTGGTTGTCATGGCCAGCCAGGCGCAAGAGCTCGGTCCCGCTCGCCGCGTCCCACACGCGGGCCGTCATATCCGATGAAGCGCTGACGACGCGCGCTTCATCAAGGAACGCCACGCTTTCGACCCAGCCTGTGTGCGCCGCAAAGCGCGCCAGCTCTGTGCCCGTCGCGGTGTCCCAAACTCGCGCTGTACGGTCCTTCGAACCTGTGACGACCCGATCGTTGCCGGCGCTAAGCGCCACGCAGCTGACTGGGCTCGTATGTCCCCGCAGCACGACCCGCTCCTTGCCCGAGGCGACGTCCCAGAGCCGCGCTGTACGATCGGTCGATGCGGTGATGACGTTGGCGCTATCGGCACTGAAGGCGCCGGTCCAGACGCGTCCGGTGTGACCGAGAAGGCGCCGCAACAGCTTGCCCTTGACGCTCCAGATGCGTGCGCTGTCATCATCCGAGCAGGTGAGCACCTTGCGGCCGTCAGGGCTGAAAATCGCGTGGACAACCGCGCCTTCGTGCCCCTTCAGGCAGGCGCGTTCGCGCCCGGTCGCGACATCCCAAATCCTAGAGGTGCGGTCAGCGGAGGCGGTGAGCAGCAGCGCGCCGGTCGGATCGAAGGCGATGCCTTTGACCATGTCGCTGTGGCCAGAGAGCGTAAACAGCAACGCACCATCGACGCTCCAGATGCGCGCCGCTTTATCAATGCACGATGTCGCCACCAGCCTCGCGTCGGGACTGAAAGCGGCGGCCGTCACCCAATCATCGTGCGGCAACAGCGCAAGCGCGGCGCCGGTCTCGGCATCCCAGATGCGGGCGCTGTTGTCTTGCGACGCAGTGACTATCCTGGCGCCGTCTGCGCTGAACGCGGCGCTGCTTAAGCTTTTCGTGTGACCCGCCATGCGCGCAACGCAGGCGCTGGCGTGGGCGCTTGCCGCAATATGAGCTCGTCGCGCCGGCTCAGGAACGTCACCACTTTCGCCGGCGAGCGCCAACCGCAAGGCCGCATCGAAACGCTGCGCCTCGCGTGCCTGCTGCGCCAGAGCCGCGACTGCGAGTTGGGTTTGTTGATCGATCTTCTGTTCGCGCGAGGCTTTCTCGTGACGAATGCGCTTCTCGTAGGCGAGGCTGGCGGCGATATAATCTAAGAGCTCATGCGGAATTGCCTTATTGGCGGGCCGGTCGTTCGCCCAAGACTGGACTGCAGCGACATCGTCACTCGGCAGCAGCTTGCCTTCTGGCCGCCCGACCCGATGCCACTCCATGGCGCGACTAAGCCATTTCGTGTGCTCCCGGACCCAGAATACGTCAGCGACTGCGAGCGCTTTTTGGAGCGTTGCAAGCGAAGCTTCGAACGCTGCGACGTCCGTCATTTGAGAGCGTTCGTAGACGTCGAAGAAAACGTAGTTGAGCGCGGCTAGGCCTTCGGGCGCATCAATGTCTTTCGCGGGGCGCCACAGCAACGGCGTGAGCGTTTTCTTTAGCTCAAGCGATCGCTTCACTTCCCATGTGCAATGCACCGAGCGTAGCGATTCGGGAGACATGACGTAGACGACCGCGTCAGCGTCGGTGATCAGCGCCTCTAGTCGCGCTTCCCAGGGTTCGCCGGGGGCGATGTCTTGCCGGTCAAGGTTGGCTTCATACCCGCGATCGATCAAGGCGACACGCAATTGCTCCGCGAATGGGCTATCCACGCGCGAATACGAAATGAAGACGCGCATGTTGCGGGCAGCCGGCTCGGGTGTCGTGGTCATAAGCCACGTTACACCGTCGTTCGAGAGTCTGCCCGCGTTAATGACCCGACGGGTAACGACCGCAACCGGATGTTTCTTCGGGCAGGCGTGCGCGAGAACCGCATCGCCCGCGCGTCCGTCCCTGTCGATGGACGCTGCGCTCTAAAGCCCTCGACAGGGCCGGCCTGAACGCGGGCGGAAGGGAAGGGGTCGCGCACGCGGCCCCGGCGAGCAATCACGCGAGCCGGGAAAGCCAACGAGGCTTTCCATGACACAAGCAATCGCAACACATGAAGAGCATGCCGTCCAAACTGGCGTCGTGCTGATCCCACTCAACAAGCTGAAGAAGTCGCCAGCGAACGCACGCAAGACGCCGCACGCAAAAGCGGACATCGAAGCGCTCGCGGCCTCGATCCACGCTAAGGGCATTCTGCAGAATCTGGTTGTAGCGCCAGAGTTGACCGATGCCGGCGCCTCGACCGGCTTCTATTTCGTCACCATTGGCGAAGGCCGGCGTCAGGCGCAGCTCTTGCGCGTTAAGCGCAAGCAAATCGCCGAGACCGAGCCGGTCCGCTGCGTGATTGACATCGGCAACGATGCGGCCGAGATCAGCCTCGATGAAAATGTCACCCGTTCCGCCATGTCGGTGATGGACGAGGTCGAAGCCTTCGCGGGCCTCGTCGATGGCGGCATGAGCGTCGATGACGTCGCGCGGCGCTTTGGCTGCACGGTGCGGTTGGTCGAACAGCGCCTTGCCTTGGCGCGCCTCTCGCCCAAGATCCGCGCCGCCTATCGCAAGGGCGATATCAATCTCGATGTGGCCCGCGCGTTTTCCATCAATGACGATCACACCGTCCAAGAGCGCGTATTTCGTCAGCTCGCTAAGCCCATCACGCATGCTGCGAGCGTTCGGAGCGCGCTCACGGTTGGGCGCATTCCCGCGCACGACCGCTTGGCGCGTTTTGTGAGCGCCGAGGCGTACGAAGCTGCCGGCGGGCGATTGGTCCGTGACCTCTTCGAGCCAGACATCGTCTTCTTCGACAATGGCGAGTTGCTGCAACGGCTCGCCGTCGAACACCTCGACCAAATGCGTGAGGCGCTTACCGCCGAAGGGTGGGGTTGGGTCGAGACCCTGACAGGTCACGGCCAAGTCGACGGCTGCGCCGGTGAACGGCTCCATCCGACGCAGCGCAAGCTGAAGCCCGCGGAGAAAAAAGAGATCGCCGCATTGGAGGCGCGACTCGAAGCGCTGGACGAAAAACTGGAGGATGCCGAGGAGGACAATCCGCTCTGGGCTGAGCGCGATGAAGTCGAGACCAAGGTCGATGCTTTTCGTGAAGCGGCGCGGGTCTTCGATCCGAAGCTAATGAAGCACGCGGGCGCGGCGGTCGCGATCGACCGCGACGGACGGCCCATCATCACCAAGGGCCTCATTAAGCGCTCCGACGCAAAGACCATCGCTAAACTGCGCAAGCCGGCGGCATCGACGGCGGACGAGACGGACGGCGACCACACCGCCGAGGCGGACGAGGAGGCGGGGCCGCGTTTGACCAAGGCGCTGACGGAACGACTGAGCGAAGCCCGGACCCGCGGCCTCCGCGCCAGTCTCGCGGCCAATCCTCAGGTCGCTCTGGGCCTCATGGTCTACACTTTGATGCGCCAAAGTGCGGATCGTTCGAGCGTGCCTGGCATCGGCATCGAGGCGCGGCCCGTCGGGTTCGACGATGACGACGCTATGGAGAAGGCGCGAATCTCCTACGCCGAAAAGGCTGAAGAGGAAGAGCTTGCGTTCTTCGCCGCATGCATCGAGCTGCCGGCGGACAAGTTGCTTGGCATGCTCGCCGTATTCGTGGCCGAGACCATCGATCTAACCCATGGCGGCGTCACGTCCGAGGACAAACGTCGCCAGAGCATGGGCGACGCGCTTGCGAGTGCGCTCGATCTCGACATGACGCGCCACTGGGAAGCTGATGAGGAGTTTTGGTCTGCGGCGCCGAAGGCGCTCGCGATCACGGCACTCGAAAGCGCGCCGGCGATCGCCTCGCTCGGTGAGAAAGAGCGCAGCGGCATGGCTGCGGCGTTCCAAAAGATGAAGAAGGCCGAACTGGCGCGCACGGCGGCGCAAACCCTGAAGGGCGCTGGCTGGCTCCCTGACCTTCTGATCACGCCGCCGCGTGAAGGCGCCTTCGCCGTCACGGCGCAAGGCAAGCGCGCCTTGGCTGAGGCGCACGGGGCCTAATCCAAATCTCACATCAATTTCGCGCCGTCGGCCCCGCGTCGGCGGCGTGTCTTTTTCTGGAGTCACTCTCATGACTATCGAATGCACGCGCGCTGGCGCGCGCCGCGACATTGCGGCCGAAATCACCGCAAAGATTCTTGTTGAGCTGGAAGCGGGCGTCATGCCGTGGCGCAAGCCTTGGGATGGCGCACGCACCGGCGTGGTGCTTCCGCGCCGCGTGACCGGTGAGACCTATCGCGGCGTGAATGTCGTGCTCTTGTGGAGCGCCGCGATTGAGCGCGGCTATCTCTCGCCTTATTGGCTGACGTTCAATCAAGCCGTGAAACTTGGAGCACAAGTGCGCAAGGGCGAGCGCGGTGAAGTGGTGGTCTATTATGGCCAGGGCACACGCACGCGTATCGACAAAGCGGGCGCCGAGATCGAGGATCCGTTCCGCTTCTTAAAATGGTATATCGTGTTCTGCGCCGATCAGATCGACAATCTGCCGGCGCGGTTTCATCCAGAGCCGGCAGCGCCCTCAATTGCGCCCATCGCAGCGCACGAGGCTTGGTTCGAGAAGCTTGAGATCGCGCGTATCGGCACGCGCGACATCGCTTGCTACATTCCGAGCAAAGATGTCATCGGCATGCCTCCGATCGCGGCGTTTGACACCGCTGAAGACTACGCCGCAACGCTCAATCATGAGAGTGTGCATGCGACGATGGCCAAGCACCGCGTCGGACGCGACATGGGCAAGAAGTTCTTGAGCCATGCGATTGCCGCCGAAGAACTCGTGGCCGAGATCGGTGCAAGTCTCTTGGGCGCACATCTGCGGTTGCCGCCTCATCACATCCACGATCACGCTTCCTATATTGGTCATTGGATGAAGCTCTTGGCCCATGACAAACGCGCGTTTCTGACCGCTGCGGCGCAGGCGCAGGTCGCGGTCGATTGGCTCTTGGCCAAAAGTGCTTCTCCGTTTGACGAGGAGGCGTGTGATGTCGCGGCTTGAGCGCATCGTCGCCGCCTGCGGCGGCATCCTGCTTGATGCCGGCACGCGCGCGCTTATCCCTGGGCCCAATCACAGTCCCAAGGATCGCTCTGTCTCGCTTGCCGAGACGGAGGAGGGGCGCATCCTCATTCATTGTTTCAGCCCGAAGGACGATTGGCGTGACGTGCGCCGCGCTTTGGCCGATCTCGGCCTGCTGGATGATGAGCCGAGCGCCATCGGCGCGCGCACCCGCTTGTCGTCGTCGAAGATCGTGGCGCAGCCGCTTAATGAGGAGCGCGTCGCACGCGCCCGGCGGATCTGGGACGAGAGCGGTTCACTCAAACATTCCGCCGCAGAAGCCTATTTACGCAGGCGCGCAGTCCCAGCAGGACTATGGGAGAACCCCGCGCTTCGCTTTCATCCAAGCATGACGAGCCTCGATGATCGCGCGAAGCGGCCAGCACTGGTCGCGGCGATCACCGACGCGCAAGGCGCGCTTCAGGGTGTACAGCTTACGTTGCTCAGCGTGCACGGCACGACTAAGGCCGCCGTCCCAACGCCCAGGCGCGTGATCGGCAAGTTGATGGGTGGAATCGTCCGCTTGAGCGACCCGCAAGACGAACTCGTAATCGGCGAAGGTGTGGAAACAATGCTTACCGCTTCGGACGTCTTCGGTGTTCCTGCTTGGGCAGCGCTCAGTGCTGACAACTTAAGCCGCGTGGTCATCACGCACACGCTGCGGCGCCTCATTATCGCAGCTGACAATGACGATGCTGGCATGCGCGCAGCCCAGTCCTTGCGTGCAGGGATGACCAATTCAACGATGGTCGAGATCGAAGCAGCGCCGCCAGACTTCAACGACTGGAACGATTGGGCGCGCGCGCAAGCACGGAACTGATCATCGGTTCTGGTGCAGCCATCCTCGCTAACCCCCTGCGCGCGCAGCCGCGAGCCTCGCCCACGCCGTCGCCAGTGACGCCCGGCCGTCGCCGCCGGCAAGGCGAAAATCGTTTCCCCGCCCGCTGACGCGGCTGCGGTCCGCGTGCTTGCGCTCGCGGACGCGGGCCCCACCATTTTCACCTTGCCCGCGCCGCCTCATGGCCGGGCTCGAAGAGCGCCGTCGCGGGCGAGGCCCGCGGCTCCGGACAACCGGGAAACGCTTATCGAGGATGCTTCCATGACCAACCGCATCACCATCACCGGCACGCTTGTCGACGATCCCAAGATCCGTTCGTTTGAGCAAAAGGGCGGCACTATCGAGATCGTCTCGCTCTGGCTCGAAGTCAAAGACGAGAACCGCACCGACCGCTTCACAGTCGAAATCAATGACGGCAAAGCCGCTACCGCCGCCAAGGCGATGAAGAAAGGCGTCATCGCCGAAGTGAACGGCAAGCTCCGTCACGATCGCTGGAAGGACAAAGGCACCGGCCGCTGGACCGGAAAGGTCTTCGTCGCCGTCGATCCTGGTGACGGTGCAGTCAAATCGCTCGGCAAGAGCAACGTAGCCGACGCCGCCTGATCGTAAGGCGCCGCTTCCAGACCTCGGAAGCGGCGTTGCTCAGCTCTGATCATTCCCAATCAATTTAGGAGACACGACATGTCTTCATCGACGCTCCGCGCCGGCGATCTGGCGCAGTTCACCGGCAGTGAATGCTGGTATCGCCATCCGCTTTATCCTTCGATCACCTACACGGACGGCGCCCAATATGTGGCCGAAGCTGGCGGCGCCTATTGGCTGCTCGACGCGATCGTTTCACACCAGCACGACGCCCGCGTGCGCGGTGAACCATTCCAGGTTTGGACGCTGAGGGTGGCGCAAGATCACAGGGCCATGCTGACCTGCGAGGACGGCGATCATGTCCTCATCGCCAACCAAGCCATCGCCTTCACGGATTTCCCGCTGCCAGAGATCACGCTCTGGCTTCAGAATGATGTGATCTTTCTACCTAGCGAGTATTGAAGCACTGTTGCACCGTAGCGGGAGCGTCAGCTGGCCTTCGATCACTTCGAGGCTAGCGTCAGCTGCAGTATTACCTGAGCGTTTCAGTCATCGAACCATTTCACCGCGTCATTGCCGTGATGCGTGGTTTGATTGCGCGTCTCGCCAGCAATTGATCGCGCAATCGCCGCGCGCAAATTGGCCTGCAAGTCAATAAAGCCTGGCTCCTCGGCGAAAGCCCCAGCGATCTCGCTCAAACGTTCAAGATCTTCGTTGAGTTTGCTTGCATCAAGTCGGCGCTGGCGGACTTCGTCTGCGCCCGCATAAATGATGTGGGCGACGGCTCTGGCGCGTTCAAATTCAAAGCGGCCATGGCCGCGATAGCGCGCGAGCGTTTCATCCATCTCTGCGCAGGCCTCGCGAGCTTGACGGAATTTGTGACGATCGGCCAGGAATCGCACCCATTCAGGATAGGCGCGCGCAACTTCGATGGCGGTGCGCGGATGGTCAAGCGCGCCGCCGCGCTCCACGAGCTGTCTGAGCGCTGCGCGCACCAGGGTCGCCGGTCCATCGGGCAAGCGCGCCTGCGCGGTGACGAGGTCTCGCATGGCGCGCACTGTGTAGATCGCAAGCGCGGGGTCGACTGCGCCGAGTTGGTCGATCATTTCTAACTGACGCTTGGTCTCGGCAACGTCGTCGTCACTGATATCGGCTTTGCTGGCGAAGAAATATGCGACAGCTCGGTGCGCGGCGGCGAGGTGGGGTGTAGCGATACGCCCCGGAGTTTGGTTGGCGCGTGCGCGCACCCGCTCCAAGAGCTCCATCACCTCACTCGCCGTGCAGAAGAGTGCACCGGATGCGTTCGCCGCCACGCGGGCATGCAACAAATAGCGGTCAGCTTCGAGCAGCGCCTCAGCGGCTGCCTCATTGGGCTCAAGATAGAGCGTCTCGACAGCCGAATGATGTCTCTCCGCGCCGAGTGCGTCGCCGCGTGCCGCGCACAACCATAAAAAGGCGCGCGCCAGATCCCGCTCAATCGGCGTTAGCATAGCCGGAGCGACGCCGGATTGGGTTTTCCAGCGAAAGAGTTGTTTGCGGCAAAGATCGAAGGCGTCGCCAACTTCCGTGAAACCTAAGACGTCCTCACCACCCAAGGTCTTGATGGCGTGGATCATGGCGATGAGCCGACCCTCCTGTTCGGCACTGTATCGTTCGCGGTCAACCACCGCGCGTTCAATCATGCGCCTCCGCTCCTCCCAATCTTGGCGGCGCAGCGTGCGTTGCATGGTCTCGGCGATCGCCGCTGTGAACGGCGCCTCGATCTGTTTGGCGCCGTCATAAGCAAACTCGAGTTTGCGCTGCAAATCCACCAGCACATCGAGCGCCTCACCTGGATCTAAATTGCTCAACCGCAACGCCTTGGTTAGCCGCGTCGCGCCCTGCCGATGTTCGCGCAAATCGGCCAAGGCGAGTGTCTGGGGATCGAGTTCTCCAAAGGCGGCGCGCCAAGCGCCGATCGCGCCACCGGGATCGTGCTCTGCTTGGACGGAGAAAGCTGCATAGAGGAGGGCGATGGGAGAGCGATCGCTCATGCTCTCGTCTCCTGCTGGGCCGCGATCTGACGCGTTGCAAGCGCCCAGGCGCGTGCAAGTTCGCCAGCCGCGACGCTCGCGACCCCTTCCGGCAGCCGCTCCGCCAAGGCTTTGAGCACGAGGTCGAATAGCGCTTCATGCCCAGAGGCTCGCCAGGCGGCGCGAACCTCATCGATGGGCAAGTCAACCAGCGCTTCGGTGACAATGCGCAATTCATGCGCTTGCAGAGATCGCCGCCACAGCGCGCCGTGTCCACGTCCCCCTAGCACGCAGGTCATGCCGCAATCGCGCACGCCATCGAGCAGCTCCGCGAGCGCGCGCAGATTGTGATCAAACACCGGATCGTCCGTTTCGACTTCGTCGGCGGCTTCCAGCACCAACATTAGACGGCATTCATCGCCGAGCGCGCGGCTTACATTGGCGAGGGCCGCCGCCATGATGGCTGGCATTTGGCTTGCTAGCGTATCGGCGTTGACCGCCTGCGCGACGGCTAAGTCTTCGGGCAGTTTAATGTGCGGCAACAAGAGCGGCAGCGCCGCTTGCACCAATTTGCGGATACGCGTCGCAGTCCATCCTTCCGCGCGCGCTTCTACGCCCACTTTGCCGATGGCAAGGCTCGTGTCATTCACGGCATGGTCGAGAAAGCCAAGCAATAAATCGAGTGCTCCAAGCGTGGCGAGCGAGACGCCCTTCTTGGCGGCGAATTCGGTCAGCGTTGCGCCGGTGGAGCTTCGCAACAATCGGGTTGGCGTTTGCCGGCCGAACTCCAGGCCAGCCCAAAGATACCAGATGGCGTCGAAGGCCAGGAAGTGGCGATCCATCCAATTGACCTGCCGCTTTTCGGCAGCCAGGCGGTTGACTTCGACGACGACGCTGTTGCGCAAGTCCACCAGCAATTCTGGTAGGAAGAGATGGGCGTGTTGCGACAGGTCAAAGACTACAGGGGCGACATTGGCGACGCCGCTGATCCGCGTATCCGGCAAATGACGTACGAATTCTTCGAGCGTGCGTGTGACGCCGTTTTGGCGTTCGCCCTGCAAGAACAGCACCTCCTGAGCGCCGAGACGCTCAAGGGCCGTATATAGCGCCCGTTGCGCGCCGCTGCGCGGCACGTAAGGCGCAGCACTCTTGGGCTGCAATAAGGAAAAAGGGCGCCGTGGCATCGAACGCCTAGGTTAGGGCGCCGTGCGTGGGAGGAGAAGGGCTTGGAGCGGAGCCCCGGCCAAACGCGTGTGCGGTGTTCTTGCCGCAAGACGCCGCATTTTCGTTTTTTGATTGTAAGGGCGATCCTGTCGGCTTCGTCGACGGGCCGGGTTGTCGTGCTTCGCACCGAGCCCCGAGGGTGTCGGCCCTCCGGGCTTTCATCCC
>Ga0163154_10009340_pt1 | contig 11206 bp, 10 predicted proteins | sample OliLakLV19MP9P1_FD_148649 | JGI IMG/M metagenome (GOLD analysis project Ga0163154, IMG submission 148649) | Freshwater microbial mat bacterial communities from Lake Vanda, McMurdo Dry Valleys, Antarctica - Oligotrophic Lake LV.19.MP9.P1 | ecosystem: Environmental > Aquatic > Freshwater > Lake >...
CAAACAGGCCCAGACTGACGTAGAGACCCTAGACACAGTAGGCAATTACTCTTTGGTGATCGCCAAGCCACTTACTGGTAGAACTCATCAGATCCGAGTACATTTAAGCGAAGCTGGCTTTCCCTTGGTTGGCGATATTAAATATAAAGGTGAGTTGTCCACAAGACTGATGTTACATTCCTGGAAACTAAAATTGAAATTGACTCCAGAGGGAGTAACTAAAACTTTCATTGCAGCAATTCCCAGCGACTTCCAAGAATTATTGGCAAGCAAAGGCTTCAATCTGCATGAGTAGAACTGCCCGATCTAAGCCTAAAAAATCTCAAGTCAACAAGCGCGATCCCCTAGTCAATCGGCTCTTGGGACGTATACTCATCTCCGGTAGTGTGCTTTTAGTAATTTTATTAGCCCTGGGAACAGCTGTTAGTGTGGGACGCATCAATACTTGGCGCTTCAATTATACTCCGCTCAGTGCTGATTCCAAGCCTCAGTGGAATGGACGAGATAATTTCCTGATAATGTTGGCGCGCCTGGATGACTCACAACCAGGCTTAGCTTACGTTCAAAGCTTGCAAGTATTAGCAGTATTTCCTAGTACTTCAGCAGTAGTGCTATTAAATGTACCGACTGAGCTAAGTGTCAACATTTCAGAAGACAATGTTGTAGATGCAACAGTCAAAACCACCTATACAATTAAACAGTTATATAACTATTACCAGGGACAGAAAGATTTGAATTTGCTCAAAGATCCTGAATTGGCATTTCGAGATCAGGTGGAAATTGAACTGGGGATTAGTTTTGACCGATTTGTAATGGTAAATAATACTGACTGGTATAACTGGCGGCAAGATACAGGGTTACCGCAGTTTAGGGCCGATTCGACCGCCAGCAGCAACGCTAGTATTCCTGACCTAGATATTGAACAGCGGCAGCAAGTTCAGTATCTAAAGCAATTGTTGCTGAACGCTAATGACTTAACTAAAGTAGCAGCTGTTGGACTATATAATTGGCTCAATCCCAATGTTATCGAAACTAAAGTTTCTACTGATCTTGCCGGTGAGGAACTTTGGCGATTATTCCTTTTTGTTAGGAATTTGCCCGATTACAAAATTAGCACCAAAATCATTCCTCTCTCACAATCTAGCTACATTGGTAATTTCCGCTACTTGAATAAAGATGAATTTGATCAAGAAGTGCGTAAACTATTTAAAAATCAAGATCTGCAATTAGAGCAAGCTAGAATAGATGTAATTAATGGTACCGGACGCAATGGTCTAGCGACTCGTACTAGAAGACTATTGCTCAATCAGGGTCTGAATGTGGTGCGTTTAGACAATGCTGCTGAGCCAGTGGCACAAACACAGCTATACGTACTTGAAGGGCAAAAGTACCTAAAAACGATTGAAAAATTGCAGCAGATCTATCCTGATCTGAAAGTAATTACTGAGGAATATCCCTTACGCAGTACAGGCGATTTAATCCTGGTAGTAATTTAGGTAGTAATTTAGGTAGTGATCTAGATAACAATATAGATGCTAGATGTTAAAATGTATTACTAATTATCAACTTCTTTAGTAATGTCAGGACATTCAAAGTGGGCAAAAATAAAAAGGGCTAAAGGAGTCACCGATCAAAAGCGTGGAGCTTTGTTTACTAAGTTAGCTCGAGCAATAACTCAGGCAGCTCAAGACGGCGGAGGTGATGCGGGGATGAACTTTAGTTTGCGCTTAGCAGTGGACAAGGCTAAGTCTGCAAATATGCCCTTAGATAATATTGAGCGGGCGATCAAAAAGGGGACTGGTGAATTGCAGCCCGACGCAGTCTTCCGCATGACGTACGAGGCGATAATGCAATCTGGGGCTATGGTACTGATTGATTGTGTAACCGATAACTCTAACCGTACTTACTCTGAGATTCGCAATATTATCGAACGTGCTGGTGAAAAGCTGGGTGCTGCTGGTAGTGTCTCTTGGCAATTTGCAGAAGAAGGCCAAATCGAAGCAGTTGCGGCAAAGCTGCAGAAGTCCACTAAATATGGTGAGAAAGACAATTATAGCCCTGCGAATGGCAGTCAGTTGGAAGATAGTTTGCTAGAGATTGAGGGGATTATTGACTACTTGCGGGAGGAATACGACCCAGCAGAGCCATTTGTGGATGATTTAGGCAATCCGATCAACGCAGATTTCTTTACAATTCGAGCTGAAAAGAGCAAATTGAAAGAGATAGCTGACAAGCTTAATAAAGCTGAGTGGCAGCTAATAAGCACTGCTGTGGTGAAAAATACCAGCAACAAAGTCAATATTACACCTGCTCAAGAAGATAAATTGCAAGGAGTGCTGGAGCAACTAGAGGAGCGAGATGACGTAGATAATGTCTGGACAAATGTTGCCTAAAAGATGCGCATATTAGGAATCGATTGCGGTACTGCAATTACTGGTTGGTCTATTGTGGATGTCCCTATTGGTCAGCAATCCTCGAGTCAAGGAGTACCAAAGTTGATCGAGCTAGGAATTGTCGAAACTCACAAACTTACCCCTGAGCAGTATCGCCTCCAAGAACTTGGTATAGGAATTCGCGAGCTAATTGCAGAATTCAAGCCACAGCAGATTGCAGTGGAAGATATATTTTTCTTTAAGAATGCTAAGACTGTCATCAAAGTGAGTCAAGCCAGAGGGGTAGTCATTTACGAAGCTATGTTGGCAGGCCTGGAGTATTTTAGCTATACCCCTCCACAAGTCAAACAGGCCTTAACTGGTTATGGTCGAGCAGAAAAGACACAGATAATGTCAATGCTCAAAGTAATCTTTAAACTTAATGTAGAGCGCATACAAGACGATGCCGCTGACGCAGTTGCTATAGCATACTGCCATTGGTTAACATTGAAATAAGAGATCGTATAACTCTATTGCGCATTAGATTCATATTCTACGAATAGTAGATGACTAGATAAGAAGAGTTTGATGTAGATACGTACAATTTCATTGTACGTTATTAGCAGAATTACGACGATTAATCCGAATATTTTATATCTGTTATCATTAGATATGATTACACAATTAACTGGCAAAATTACTGAAATGCAGTCCGATTACTTAATCTTGGATGTGAATGGGGTGGGTTACAAGGTCGAGTCTTTTGCACCATTTAGATTAGGATTGGAGGGGACTGAAGTGCAGATTAGAACATACACCCATGTGCGTGAAACTGAGTTGAGGCTGTTTGGGTTTGCCAACGCAGCAGAATTGGAATTATTTGAAAGGCTTCTACAGGTCTCAGGAGTGGGACCTAAAACTGCGATGCTACTAGTTTCTAACTTCTCTGTGAAATATATTATTCAAGCGGTGCAGATTGAAGACCCTAAAGCACTTGCTGTTAAGGGCGTGGGTACTAAAACCTTAGCCAAAGTGGTGATTGAGCTGAAGGGCAAATTAACTGATCTGGCTTCGAGATTGGGCACTGATAATGGCGAAAGTTACAGCACTGGAAACTCACAGTTGACCTTGGAAGCTAAACACTCAGATCTCAGTGCAGCCCTGGATTCACTTGGCTATAAACCACTAGATTATAAGGATATCCTAGAGAAAATCGATTCAGATGGTACCTTGGCCAATCAAGTCAAACAGGCTTTGCAGCTACTGCGTTAAGTTAGTGTAGAATGGATTTATGTCTATAAGTCGTTTTGCCAATACCTATCAAGCCCAGGAATCCGAGCCAGAGGAAGAAATCTTCGAAGCTACGCTTAGACCACAGAATTTCAACCAGGTAATTGGGCGTCAGCGCGAGAAACAAGCCCTGCAAATGATGATTAAAGCTGTAAATACTCGCAGTGAGCCGCTGGATCACATCCTATTTCATGGCCCACCAGGTTTAGGGAAGACTTCCCTAGCACATGTGGTGGCCAAAGAAATGGGGACGACTATTCAGATTACTTCTGGTCCAGCTATTGAGAAACAAGGCGACTTGGCAGCGATTCTTACCAGTTTGCCCCGAAACGCGATTCTTTTTATTGATGAAATTCATCGCCTCAACCGCACTGTGGAAGAGATTTTGTATCCTGCCATGGAGGATAGAGTACTAGATATTATTGTGGGCAAAGGAGCTGGCGCTAAAACCTTACGCGTAGACCTGGAGCCCTTTACCATCATTGCTGCCACCACACGTGTGGGCCTGATTTCCAAACCACTGCTAGATAGATTTGGCGTTGACTTTAGGTTAGATTTTTATTCTATTAGTGAAATGACGGAGCTGGTCTTGCAAAAAGCCAAATGGTTAAAGGCTGAGATTGATCTTGACGCAGCACTGATGATTGCAGAACGTTCCAGACGTACACCCAGAATTGCCTTGAAGATATTAAAACGTGTGCGGGAGAACGCTTTAGCTAATAATCGACCAATATTGACTAGCGCCTTGGTAGAAGATACTTTACAACTTTTAGAGATCGACAACCAAGGCTTGGACTACTTGGATCGTAAAATCTTACAGACCATAATCGAGAAGTTCCAGGGGGGGCCAGTGGGACTTAATTCTCTAGCAGCTTCATTATCAGAAGAGATCGACACTATTAGTAGTGTTTACGAACCCTACCTTTTGCAAGAGGGTTTTCTGATACGTACTGCTCGGGGCAGAAGAGTCACCCTCAAGACCTTTTCGCATTTTAATATTGCAATACCTGAGGACTGGCAAACTCATAATATTTATTAGCTTTAACATATGTCGACTAGAGTCAGAATTATTATTACCACTATCACAGTTCCTGTTGTATTTATTCTAATTAGCTTGGCCTCACCGCAATTGGCTGGACTGGGTAATAGCAGTGCTCTGATACCTCCATTAGCCCTGATGATTATTGAGATGTTTCTCATGGCCTGGGTGGTCAATTTCAAGTTGAAAGGTGAACGTTTGTTCTCTGTGTTAATGTTCCCTGCATTGTCATTAGCCATTCTAGTTGGTTTTATAGATATCCTAATTCTGAGTTACGAAAAGACATTAGATAAATTGACAATTATTCTCCTGGCAGCTGCCATTATTGCCGCACTGACATATATCTTGACTGCCAGTATGAATATTCTGAATCTGGCGGCAATCCGGAATGTGCCACTAGGGCAGGCGGGTAGAGCGGCCCACTATGTACTGACGATGATCTTCAGCTACCTCACTTTTGTACTATTAGTGAGCTTTGAGGCTGGCCTGGCAATTAAATTAGCTCTGACATTTGCCTTTATTTTCACTTATACATTTGCAGCGCTTTGGACTATTGGCCTGCAGTACTCACAGCGCGTGGTTAGTTCCTTAGGAATAAGCTTCTTACTAGTCTTCGTGTTTTTCATTCTGAGTATTTGGCCCCTACAGACTTTCTTTTTTGCACTGTTTATGACTTTTCTTTATTATATGTGCCTAGGTGTGGCCCTGGAATTGAGGGAAATTATTCGCAACTGGATCTGGTATGAATATTTAGCAATATTTGTAGTAATGATTTTAATCCTGCTAACTACAGCCAGTTGGGGTATTAACGGCACAATAATATAAGTACTTGGCATGTTTGGCCTCTAAGAATTTTGCCCAGCACAAGCCTGGGTAGAGAAGGGGAGTGGGCTCTCCGGGGGTATCCCTGCATTATAGATAAATTAACTGTTGCAATACTATAGGATATACCACGTCCTATAGTATCTTGGCAAAATATTCTCCCGGTTGCAACAAATAGAATGTGTGACGAGAATGATATGTAGAAGGGTGTGTGTGGATAAGTCATGTAAAGTATTTATTACAACACTTAATATAAGCTAGGTTGAAACTTTTTCTACACTACTGCTCTGCAGAAGTACCTAATTTATAGCTAATTATCAATAAATACCTATCCCTCCAGCGAGTGAGTTAAAGTAGGAGCGATTAATTATTAGTAAATATTGGTAATAATAGCAAAACTGCCAGCTGATTCTAAAACACCCAAAAGTAGTCTTGATAAGTGTGGTTTAGCATACTATACTTACGTATAGCTAACTGAGTATAATCAACCTTACACTCAGTTAAGACTAAAATGGGGAACCGAGGGGAGTACCCTATCTGGTCATTTCAGTAAAATAAAAATAAAAACTCTGTTCACTATTTATCTGTTATTTATGATTTATTAATAATCCCGCTACCTGATTTCTAAATCCAGCTTGAGCTATATATATTTGATTAAATCCCAGATTGACCAGCTGGTTGGCGTCTTTGCCGGATTCAGCTAAAAAAGCCTGCAAACTACCCTATTCTCTTAATCGCCAGCTCTAGCAGAAGGGCTGATGCTATACTTGATGTATGTTATATACACCACTACCATATAAGCGGGAGTTCTTGTTAGAGTTGACAAACAACAACTATTCTTTAGAAACAGTAGAAAATTATCATAGAGACTTGAACTTTTTAGAGAGTTTTTTATGGATGGAAACTAAGAGCTTCGAACAGCTGGATAAGCTGAGTATAAGCGCTTATAAAGGTTATTTAAAGGCTGGCGATCATTTGCAAGCTTGGAAGTTGCTGAGAGATCATATTTTGACTACAAAAGAGCAAGCAGAATTGGAAAAAATGGGTTTATGGCCATTGCCGCATGTAGAAACTGTTGGAAATGACGCTAGTAAGGTAGATGCAGCTGTATCGAGCCCTAATGGGTCTAAAACCAATTTCAAGGCTAAGTCTGGACTTTCGCCAAGGTCGATAAATCGGATGCTGTCTGCTGTGCGCAATTATTTGAAGTTTTTAATCGACATAGACCAAAAAGTACCACTTCCTCCAGATGCGATTAAGATGATAAAAACGGAGAGGAAGGAGTCTCAAGTTGCAGAAATAGATGACTTGATTAGATTGATAGAATCGCCGCATATTTTGGAAACGCATCCGCTTGTTAAAGCACGTAATCGTGCCATGCTGGAGCTGTTATTTTCAAGTGGCATGCGTATTTCTGAGGTGTTAAATCTAGATAGAGAGCAATTACACTTGTTTGCACATGCGCCGACATACACGCCTACAGGTGTGACTCAACTGGAACCCCAGGCGCTGCTAGGGGCGCTGCTAGGGCAAGTGGATGAGACTGTGGAAGTCGCTCCCACAGTGCAGATGCAAGCTGAGATCGATAGTTATATAGCAGGGAAACTCTACATCAAAGGTAAGGGCAAGAAAAGCCGGTTTGTCTATCTGACCCAGCGAGCCAAACACTGGCTTGAGCAGTACTTGTCCACCAGGCATGACCAATACCCAGCAGTGTTTATCCCCTACCGAGGGGGAAGGGCGGGTACTAAGGATCCTGGCACTGTGAGGATTTCCCCAAATTATTTACAGGAAAGGATTGCGACTTACAGGCGTGCAATCGGGATTGTGGTGCCAACCAGTGCACATAGTCTAAGGCATGGATTTGCGACGTATTTGGCCGAGAAAGGCGCTTCTCCATCTGCGATCCAGCGTTTACTCGGCCACGAGTCATTACAGACCACTACCCGCTATGTACATACTTCCGATCAATTTGCTGAAGAGACTCATCGCCAATTCCATCCACTACAGTAGCGTGCGTAGCTAGAATGCCAACCTAAAATTCCACGTTAGCCCACAGCAGGTGATGATCAGAGCCATAAGTGCCTGCAATTTGGAAGTTGTTCATTTTGACATTACCACTATAGAAAATATGATCTAGCTGCGCGTTGGCCAAGCCTCTAAAGCCAGACCAAGTGAATTGTAATCCCCTACCTGCTGCGGCATTTTGCAATCCAGGCAGCTTTCTGGACAATTCCCTGTAATTTGCAGACCAAGGAGTTAAATTGAAATCCCCTGCCAGCACTAAATTCTGGGAGTACAGTCCTTGGTTGTTAATATATTTGACAAGATTCTCTAACTGCTTGCTGCGGGCGGTAAAATAGCGTTGTGTAATTGGGGCTGCTGTATGCACAGCCAAGAAATTTATTTCTGGTCCAGACTCACTGGGTCTCACTCTTATCAATGCAGAAGGTAGACCTGCCACGGGATCCTTGCTACTAGATGTGATTGGCAGTTTGCTGAATATTGCCATCTCGGTTTCATTTCTAAAACTGGGACTACGCGTAACTATTGAATGAGGATAGTTTTCCAAAGCTTTTATTTGCTTGGCATCGGCTTTAAAGAATTCTGCAAAGGCAATTATATCGGGATTCAATTGTGCGATACCATCGCTGATTTCAGAATAATTCTGGTTGCTAAATAGTTTATTGAAGAAAGCAATCTTTAAATGCTGGGATTTGGAAGTGGCGTTGGTTTGAATGCTAGGGTTAATAAACGCAAAGTTAAGAACGGGAATACTATAACTAATAGTAAAGATAGTAAACATTCCTAAAGCAGCTAGTTTTAATAATCTTGCTTGTATGAATGAAAGTTTTAGTCTCCACAGTAATACTGCGCTGAGAAACAAAATTATAAAGTTAATAACTGCCCAATATGGGCTAAAACTGCTAATGATTTCTAGGAGGAAAGAAATTTGCAGGAAATATGCAGTGAGCAATACTAGGCAATATCCGCCTAGAGCTAAAGCCAAGGTGCTAAAGACTATATTTGGTCGATTATTGGGCTTCCAAACGGTAATTACCACGAGTAATACTGCCAAAGTTAGTTAGAGGCAGTAAACGCAAAAACGGGGCGCCGCGAAGCTGTGAGCGTTTCACAAATCCTACTTCCGCAGACCTAGAGTCTAAACTATTGGTGCGGTTGTCACCCAGTGCTAAGTAGGACCCGGCAGGTACAATTTTTTCTTGGCCAGCTGCCAAAAAAGTTCCAGGAGAGGTAGGCTTAACAATAGGATCTATATAGTCTTCCATCAACTTCTGGCCATTGATAAATACATGATTGTCTTTCACTGCCACGCGCTCACCTGGCAAACCAACTATTCTTTTGATCAAGTCTGGTTGATTATTACGCGTAAATACTACTACATCACCCCGCTGATAATCATAATTAGCTGCCAACTGCCCTTCCCCGCCGACTAATTGAATCAAACGGTTGGTGAGAAGTACCTCATCATTTTGGAAGTTTGGCATCATCGACACTCCATCCACTTGCGTGGGGATCATAAAAAACAAATAGACTACTACCATCACTGACAACAGCAATACAAAGTATTGCAAAATATCAACGAGTTTTTTCGAAGTTGGTGTTGCCGGTTGTGGTTTTTGACTAACATAGTCAAAGGGATTTGCTGACATCACTCTAATTTAGCATTTAGCCCATCTGCTAGCAACTTAAGTAGTAAAGTTTTGCGCCAATGCAAAATTAATCAGCAAATCTAGTCATCTGGTTAAGTTCTGGACTATATAATATAATGACTATATAAATAAAGGATCCAATGGAAAAATCAGATAAATATAGTAAAACATACAATAACACTGACTTTAGGGTAGACTTGGATTTCCGTGAGGCAATATTACATCCTGGTTTAGAAGATAGATCACAAGGTGGATTGGACCTGTATAAACTATTTCGAAAGGTTATGATCGGACTTGGTGTTAGAAGTGAAAGTTTAAGGCATCTAGCACTTAATGCAAGCCCTGATGATAATAGAATAAAACCAGACACTGGGGGAGATCTTTCGGGACTATACACCACCCCCTCCGGAGGTAGGTCTGAAGTTGTAGAATTAAGGATTGATCCTGTTAATGAGCCAGAGACTTTTCATTCTGTATGTACAGCTATTGAACTGATTTGTCCCCACTTGGTTGATGAGGCGACAGTAGATCCACTGAATAGGATCAGACGCTTAGTTGAATTTGGTATTCAGGTGAAAGTAAAAGGCCGTGGTCCAAAAGGCATCAGTAAGTTGAGTATTAATCACTTTGAACAGAAAGTTGGTATAAACGGGTTCACTGGTCATGATTTCATGGAGGCAGAATTCGAATCGAAACTGGCTGGTAAACATCAAGTAATAGATCCGCAAGGGGAAGAGGTAGAGTATAAGTATGTCCCATCAAGGTCTTTACTAGCGGCCATACCATTTTCCTCAATAGAGATAAATGATAAAGACAGTCAGGGCAACTATATAAAGCTTCAACCACAAGAATGGCAGGAATGGCTTTATTTGGAGATATTCCTAGAGTTCGGAGGGCAAAATCTAAAAGATATTGCAGATGCGAAGTTAACAATAGACCAAAAAGTGGAATACTATAGAAGGATAAGTAAGGCATTCCCAATATTCGATGATATAGACTGGGATAGTGACACAGCCATGGATCAGTTTGCAGAAAAATTGGTGCTGAAATGTTATTACGATGCCCAGGTTGAAACCAAATTCTATCGTATTGGAGATAATCGCAGTATTCAGAATTTCACAGTTGGAGAGCAAGATACTGATGATTCACCTCCAAGAGACAACGCAGATGAGCAAGCAACTTATATGAAGCATTTCTGTGCGAAGCTAGCTCGGCTAGGAATAGTATTTACGGATCATATATTCAATTTATTGACTATAGATAGCTACGATATGAATGGGGATGGCCCCTTCTCTGTACTAAGTAAAATGGTGCGGCATGTTCCAGAGCTTCCTATAGGGATTCACAAAGATATAGGGCTTAAGTTGGTTAATCGTATATTACAAAATGCTGATCTGGCTAGGGCAAATCATTCAGCATTGTTGAGGGAGATTATTGTTGCGTCATCTAGGATGGAAGCGGATATCAACAATGAAATATATAAATTGATGTTGGACAAGGAGTATAACCTAGGTACTGAACGTTCTGATATGTTATGTCACATTCTGGATTTTGGCAGTAGTATCGGTGGCGACGAATTCTTCCAGTTGTTGAGGCCTATGCTAGATAGTGGATTCGACCTAGGGCAACAGCGCTCACTTGTGCTAGCTAAGATTGCTGGTTCATTTGTTCGATATAAACACCTGGATCGCTCTAAGATATTTGAGCTAATGCTGAAAAATGACTTCGATCTGGGTAATGAACCTTTTACTGTCTTTAAAGCAATTATTAAATCAGCCTTCATAATAAGTAAACCTGAAGGGAACGCTACCGCCGGTATTTTATTAGGGATAAATTTTCATGGTGGAGTGTATAGATCCGTTATGATAGAAATGATAAAGCAAATTGCTAGTGAAATGACTGATATAACATACCCTGGAGTAAAACTTAGAATAGCCAACTTTCTGCAAACGCTGCAAGAATGATCTGCAAGGTTTACAGCTCCCTATTGATCATATAATCTGCAACGC
>Ga0163154_10009341_pt1 | contig 11204 bp, 12 predicted proteins | sample OliLakLV19MP9P1_FD_148649 | JGI IMG/M metagenome (GOLD analysis project Ga0163154, IMG submission 148649) | Freshwater microbial mat bacterial communities from Lake Vanda, McMurdo Dry Valleys, Antarctica - Oligotrophic Lake LV.19.MP9.P1 | ecosystem: Environmental > Aquatic > Freshwater > Lake >...
CACAGGCGCCGCTGAACGAGCTGCACCATCTCGCGGTGCGCCGGAAGCTCGGCCGGCGCGCCCTGCGCGCACTGCTGCGCGGCGCGCCGCGCAGCGACGTGGGCGTCCTGCGCCGCCTGGCGCCCAACCGCGTTGCGACCGGCGACGGCGCGAGCGACGCGGTCGCGCTCGACGAGGCCCTGTTCGCCGACCAGGTGATCGCCCGCGAGCTCGGCAAGGTGCTGGTCGACGCGCACGGCGTGTGGCCGCGGCTCCCGTACACGGATGCCGCGGTCGTCCGTGTGGCGGAGGCCGTGCCGCCGGCGAGTCGCCTGCGCGTGCGCGGCCGCGAGGTCGAGCTGAAGGCGTTCTTCAAGGACGTCGTGGAGAAGAGTGCCCTGCTCCCGCCGGCGGCGATCCGGCGGCCGAAGACGTGGATGCGCTCGCCAACCGCCGCCTGGCTGCGCGCCGACCTGCGCGACGTCGTGCGTGCGCTGCTGCTGGGCGCGCGTCTGCGCGACCGCAGGCTGTTCGACCATGAGCGCATCGTCCGCCTGCTCGACGAGCACCAGTCCGGGCGGTTCGACCACGCCTACGTGCTGATGATGCTGGTCGCGATCGAGGTCTGGCACCGACTGTTCATCGACCGGACGTCGCTCGATCGTCCGGACTTCGGCCTCGCCGACTGCGCGCTCGGCGACCTGCCCTGACGCTCCGGCCCAGCCGTCAGAGCCGTCCGCCTACCTTCGGCAGTATCCGGTCGTACAGCCAGCTGCAGGCGAAGCCTGCCTTGTTGGTCGCCTCGAACAGGAGCAGAAGCGGCAGGCCGACGACGAACCACGCCGTGGTGCCTTCGCTGCGCTCCGCACGCAGCGCCGCGCGCAGAGCGCTCACCTTCTTCGCGAGCAGGCCGGACCCGGCGCGCAGCGCACCCTCGGGCTCCGTGTTCTTGCGCCGGTGGTGGTAGCGGTACCAGCCCGTGAGCCACGACTTCACGAGCGTGTCGCGCAGGTAGGGATCGTACTGGTGGCGGACCGGGTGGTTCGGGTCGAAGTGGATGGGGATCCCGGCGCGACGCAGCCGCACCGTCAGGTCCGAATCCTCGGCGCGCGCGAGGCTCTCGTCGAAGACGCCGACCTGTTCGAACACCTCGCGCCGGAACGCGGCCGCGCCCGAGGCGTCGAGCTCGTGCCTGGTCGTCGGCTCGCCCGGGACCTCGGGCGTCCTGCGCAGCGGCGCCGGATCCACGGCCATCGCCAGCCCGCGCAGCACGCTCGCGCGGTAGTAGCTGTGGCTGACACGGCTGCCGGCGTCGTAGCGCGCCGGGACGATGCCGAAGCGAATGATCCGCGCATCGGCATTCTCGAGAAAGAAGCGGACCACGCGCTCGGCGTAGGAGGGATCGAGGATGTAGTCGTCGGCGACGATCGCGACGATCGCACCGCGCGCGTGGCGCAGCCCGAGGTTGCGCGTCGCCGGAATGCCGCGATGCTCGTGCCGCACGGACCGCACCTGCGCGTGCCGGCGCGAGTACGCCGCGACGACGTCCGGTGTGACGTCGCTCGACCCGTCGTCGGCGACGACGATCTCGAGCCGTTCGGCCGGGTACGTCTGCGCGACCAGGGAATCGAGGCAGTCCGGCAGCAGACGGGCACGGTTGTAAGTCAGGACGATGACCGACAGGTCCGGGTGGGATCCGGCAAGGGTCGAGGATGCGGTGGCGGTGGTCAAGCCGGTCGCCTCCGCGGCGGAGTGTCCCCGACCAGGCGGCGCAGACGCGCCCCGAGCAGCGCGGCCTCGCGCGCCAGCCGCAGCAGGACGTAGAAATGAAGGAACCGCCACTCGCGGCGGACCGGTCGCGCGGACTCCGCCGCCGCGGCGGCGCCGTGCTTGGCGACGATCTGCTGCTGGCTCACCTCGTAGCCGGCGTACTGCCGCACGAACGCCGGCAGCGAGCGGCGGCAGTCGTTGTAGGCGAGAATGTGGTCGCACTTGTAGACCTCGACGGCACGCGCGCGCAGGCGCAGGTACAGGTCGAAGTCCTCACGCTGCCGGAGTGCTGCGTCGAACAGCGGCTCGTCCAGCAGTTCGAGCAGCCGCCGCTTGATCGAGCAGAGGCCGGACGCGAGCATCGCAACCTGGTAGACCTCGCCGGGCCGGTTGAAGGCCGCGTCGTACAGGTGGAACCAGAAGCGCGAGTACGCGTCGTCGCGCAGCGGACGCAGGTTGCCGTTGACGACCAGAACCTCCGGCCGGCGCTCGTGGAACGCGAGCGTCTGGCGCAGGTAGTCGTCCGCCGGCGCGATGTCGTCGTCGAGGAAGGCCAGCACGTCACCGCGGCTGCGCGCGACGCCGGCGTTGCGCGCGGCGGCCGGACCGCTCCTTCGCGGCAGCTGGACGAGGCGCAGCACTTCCGGCGCGGATCGTGCGATCTCCGCCTCGACGTCGCTCGTCCCGGCGAGGTCGCTCGCGTCGTCGACGAGGACGATCTCGACCCGGCTTCCGAGATCGTGCGCGCTCATCTCGGCGAGCAGAGCCGTCACCCCGCGTCGCGCCTGCGACGGCCGGTTGCGGGTCGGGATGATGACGGAGAGCGTGGTCTGCGCGGACATCTTCGGCGTAGGACTACGGTCGCCGGCAGCTCGTGTCCATCCCCCCGGTGACCGGCCACGGTCACCCTGTGATCGGATGCGAGACCGGCAAGTTCTCGCGCCGATCGCCGATCGCCGATCGCCGAACGTCACCGTCCGCCGCCGACGCGGGTCCTACAGCAGCTCGAACTCCGTGAAGCGGATCTCGGTCGCGCGGCCGGAGCCGATCACGCCATTGCCGGCGGAGACCATCTGGTGACGCAGCGCCTCGCGCGCGGTGCTGGTGCTCACCATTCAGGCACTCCCGGCTGTGCGCGTGGCAGCGCGATGCGGCCCGCGAGGACCTGATACCGCGTGTCCGCCGGGGGTGAAGGGCCTCCGCGTGACGTGCATGCGCCGGCCCTGGTGCTCGAACGGCAACATCGCGGGGCGCCTGGCAGCATCGGTGGCAAGAAACGCTCTCGTCCGGCTCGGCGGTCAGCCGGCGCCGTCCGCGCGCACCCAGCGCGGCAGCGCGACGTCCTCGATCTGCGCGAACACCACCCGCACCGGCTCGCCGATTTGGATCGTCGCGGGATCGACGGCGTTGATCGGCCCATCGGCCGACTCGACGAGGTTGCCGACCAGACGGAGCGTCGGATTCTCCTCGAGCTCGACGACGATCACGTTGTAGGGCGCGAACTCGGCGTAGGCGGGCAGCAGCGGCGGGTGCGAGACCACGAACGACCACACGCGCCCGCGCCCGGACGCCTTCGTCCAGCTGACATGGATCGAGCGACACGCGAAGCACATCGGCCGCGGCGGCATGCGCATCGTGCCGCAGTCGGCGCAGGTCTGGATCAACAGCTCACCACGCGACGTGCCCGCCCAGAAGGGACGTGCCGCGGGATCCTCGAGGCCGGGCAGGACGAAGCCGGAGGCCGCCATCTCCATCAACTCCGCAAGACGAGCGCGCTGGTCGGAACGCCCTCGCCGCTGGTGACGAGGCAGCTCGTCGCGCCATCGACCTGGCTCGTCGACGTGCCGCGCATCTGGCGCACGCCCTCGACGATCAGGTTGAAACCGTGCACGTACGCCTCGGACATGCCGCCACCCGCGGTGTTCGTCGGCAGGCGTCCGTGCGGCCACTCGAGCGCGCCATTCTCGGTGTAGGCTGCACCCTCGCCGCGCTTGCAGAAGCCGTAGCCCTCGAGCGACAGCGGGATCAGCGGGCTGAACGCGTCGTAGATCTGCGCCACCTTGATGTCCCCGGGGCGGATGTCGCTGTTCGCCCACAGGCGTTTCGCACAGGTGTGCGACGGGCCCTCGAGCGGGTCTTCGCCGAAGTACGCGGTCATGGTCTGGTGCTGCGGCGGGATCCCCTGCGCGTAGGAATGGATGTACACCGGAGGCTGGCGCAGGTCGCGCGCGCGCTCCGCCGAGACGATCACCACCGCGAGCGCGCCGTCGGTCTCGAGGCAGTTGTCGAACAGACACAACGGCTCGGATACCCAGCGCGCGCTCATGTACTGCTCGCGGGTCAGCGGCTTCTCGTGCATGGTCGCGAGCGGGTTGCGGTTGGCGTGCTTGCGGAACGCGATCGCGACGTTCGCCAGGTGGTCGCGCGTGGCGCCATACTGGTGCATGTAGCGCCGCGTCAGCATCGCGATCTCGTCGACCGGGCGCAGCAGGCCCCACGGGCGGCTCCACTGCCACGGCGTGTCGATGCGGCTGGCGGTCTGCGCCCACGGGCGGCTGCCCTTGTCGGCGCGCTTGCGTGCGCGCCACGCGACCGCCACCTCGCATTGCCCGCTCGCCACCGCGAGCGCGGCGTGGCCCACCGTGCCGCAGCCGGCGCCGCCGCCGTAGCCGACCTGGCCGAAGAAGGTGACGCCGCCCAGGCCGAGGTTGCGCGCCACCTCGACCTCGCGCCCGTCCTCCATCGAGAACGCGACCAGACCGTCGACCTCCTGGGGTGCGATACCGGCGTCGTCGAGCGCGGCCGCGATCGCCTGGCAGGCGAGCGACAGCTCGCTGTCCTCGAGTCCCTTGCCGAACCTGGTCTGCGCGATCCCGACGATCGCGGTGCGGTCCTTGATGGTCTGCGGCATGATGCGACGTCCGACCTAGCAGCCTCGCCCGGCGCAGCTCAAGCGATCGGCCGAGCACTCACGGACGAAGGCCTCTGCGGTTACGCCGAGCACGGTGGCGAGCTCGTCGGGCGAACGCGCCGGGCGCGGGTTCGTGACCAGGTACTCGACGCCCGCGGCCGCACAGGCCGCGGGCGTCTCGACGGACCTTGTCGACCGTCCCGAAGGGCGGCAGGTCGTCGGAGCGGTCGTTGCTTCGTCTAGGCCCGCGCGGCTTGGGACTTGCTGACGCTTTCCTCGCCTGTCGTGGCGATGTCCTCAGCGCCGCGCCGCTCGAAGATCTCCTTCGCCTTGCTGCGCTGCTCGGAATTCTCGGTGTGCACGGACAGGAGGATGTTGCCGCCCTTGATCCGCGTCTCGTACTGCTTGGCCTCGAGCTCCGGGATGCCGAGCCCGATCAACGAACCGGCGATGCCGCCGCTCGCCGCGCCGATCGCCGCGCCACCGAGGGCGGCCATGATCGGACCCGCCGCGATGAAGGGACCGACACCGGGGATCGCCAGGGCACCGATGCCGACGATCCAACCGAGCGCGCCGCCCACGATGCCACCGGCGGCGGCACCGGTCGCCGCCCCCTCGGGCGCCTTGGTGTTCTTCTCGTGCGCGAAGTCGCGCGTGCCCTTCTTGTCCGGGAACAGCACCGAGATGTCGTCGCCCGAGAACCCGGCCAGGCGAAGGTCATCGGCGATCGCCTCCGCTTTGATCTCGGAGTCGATGATGCAAAATACTGCTTTGTCAGACATGTTCTTCTCCTTCACGCCTCAGGGCGCAACTTCGATCTGGTCGCGCTGCGAGCGACGCCGTCAGGAGTCGTTTCATCGGCCCCCTCCGGCGGCCTTCTTCGCGGCCTTCGCAGTCAGCGGCACCGGCTCGTCGAAGGCCGCCTCCATCTCCGCGCCGAGGTCGGTGAGACGTTCGGCGCCGAGCTTCTCGGCGACCTTGAACAGCTCCTTCTCCTCCTCTTCCACGTGATGTTCGATCAGCTCCTCGAGAACCGTCATCTTGGCTTCGAAGCGCTCGTCGCCGGGATCCACACTGGGGAGCTCGGCGATGACCAGTTTGGCTACGTGGTGTTCCTCGTAGGCCTCCGGGATCAGCTCGTCCATCTTCTTGGTCTCGACCTCCTTCACCGCCGGGTAGAAGATGTCCTCCTCGATGGCCATGTGCGCGAGCAGGTTGGCGGCGATCTTCTCCATGCCCGTGCGCCGTTCCTTTGCTCCTGTCGCCTTCTTGGTCTCGCGAAAGAGACCCTTGACCTCCCGGTGCTGCCGCTTCAGTAGTTCCGTTGCCTTCACGACGTTCCTCCGGTCTGAAGAGCCCATGGGGCGCGCGCGACCCTCGGCGTGAGGGCAGCCACCCGTTCCTGTGCAACAGACCGGCCATACCGTTGCTGCCGACTGATGGCCTGGTGTGCTGGTCATTCACTCGAGCGGCTTTGAACCGTTTGCGGTTCGCGCAACGGCGGCAGCGAGCTTTACAATCGAGCGAGGCTTGATCCGGCCGAACTCGGTGGGACAGCGTTCTGCACGCCGATTGCTTCAGCGACGCAACGGCAACGACGCTGCGCGGCCTCGGACTCCAGGCTCCGTCTTGCCATCGCACCGTGCCCCCGTACGCTCGTCACGGGGCTGCGGTGTTTCGGAAGTGACGGCATGAGCAAGCGAATCGTGGAGCTGGGGCGCAACGGCTGGCGCGCGGCCGAGGCGGACGACTCAGGTGTTCTTGTCGATGCCGCGGACTGCTACCGCGCGTCCTACAGCAGCGCCGCGGAGGCGAGCCGTTACATTCTGGTCTCCGGCTGGCAGTTCGACAGCGCCGTGCCCCTGCTGCGCGGCGACGACGCCCCGCCCGGTACCGAGGTACGCTTCCTCCACTTCCTGAACGGCCTGTGCGCCCTGAAGCCGGAGCTGCACGTCGACATCCTCGCCTGGGACTTTCACATGGTGCTGGCGGCGGAGCGCGAGTGGATGCAGCGTATCTACTTCGACTGGATGACGAGCCCGCGCTTCCGCTTCCTGTTCGACGACTGCCCAGTGGCCGGCGGCTCGCACCACCAGAAGTTCGCCGTGTTCGACGGTACGCACGGCTACCTCGGCGGCATGGACGTTTGCGTGGCTCGCCGGCGGCCGCGCCACCGCGGCGCTCGAAGAGCTCTTCGCCGACCGCTGGCGCTGCGCCGGTGGCGATCGTCCGGTCCTGACGGCGCCGGCAGCGCCACCTGCGAAGCGCCCGCGCGGCCTCCTGGCGGTCGGGCCGGCCCACGTCACCCTCAGCCGCACCGACCCGCGCGCCGAGGAGGACACGATCCGCGAGGATCTGCGACGCGTTGGTGGCGCGCATGGAAGGCACGGCACGCTGCCGGCTCGAGATATCGTGCTGGTCGACGACCGCTTCCTGACCGCGGGCTCGGCGAACCTGACCAACCGCAGCATGGGTACCGACAGCGAGCTGCACGTCTCGTGGGAGACGGTGCCAGGCGAACCCGGCGCGCCCGGACTCGACGGCGTCGGCGCGGTACGGACACTGATCGGATTCGTCGATCTGGTGTCGCGCCTGGAGGCGGTGGCCGCGGTACCCGGAGCCCGACTACAAAGGCACCCGGGCGCCACGGCGGGTCAGCAGACATTGATCGCGCTGATCGACCCCGAGGACCTGCCCCTGGATCCCGACACCACCCCGGACGCGGAACTTGCGCAAGTGATCCGTCCGCCGCCGATCGAAGCGGGCTCGGCCTCAGGTACATCCACGCAGCAGGAAGAACGCGATCAGCAGGGGAACCGGAATCCCGATCAACCACAAGAACACCCAGCCGGCTGCCCCTCGTTGATTATCCGCGCGGGTACGCCTGGGAACCTCGGTCGACTGTAGATCGTTCATTGACGCCTCCATGATCCTGCACGGAGCAAGGACAATGCCGGGTCGCGGCTCGCCGACCCGCGCGCGGCGTCACTTCGCGGGTGCGGCCGCCTTCTCGTCGATCACCGGGATGGTCGCCGCCAGGTCGTAGCGCAGCACGGCGTCCATCTTGTTCTCGATCTGGAAGAAGCGCGCGACCGTCCGCCCGGGCAGGACCTTGGCCATCTCGGCCATGTAGGCGCTGCGGATCTCGAGGCGCTCGGCCTCGGCGGCCGTGTAGCCCTCGACGAGCTGCAGCGCCTTGTCGTCCGGCAAGGTGCGGAAGTTCTCGATGTAGTCCTCGACGATCGCGGCCATGCGGTCACCGGGGACGGCGAGATCCTTCTGGTAGCGCGCGTAGATCGGCCAGAACTTGGCCGCTTCCTCGGCGCTCAGGCCGAGGTTGACGGCAACCAGCCCGGCGCGATTCGCGCGCAGGGTCTCGACCAGCACCTGCAGCTCGGACGGCGGCGGCAGCGCGGCTGCGCTGCCCTCGGCGGCCCGGGCGACGGCCACCGGCGAGGCGCAGGCCAGGATGGCCGCGAGCAGGAGAGTGCGCACGGCAGTGGTGCGGCGTGGCATCGACATGGTGTTGGCTCCTTCTCCGTGGCGTTGCACGCGGGCCACCTACTTGTCGATCCTGGTGATCTTCGACCCTTGCACGCCGAGGCCACCCATCAGCCCCTCCTGATCGAAGATGAAGGCGTAGACGTCCTGGGTGAGCGTCGTGCTGGTGATCGACTTCCCCATGCCCTCGTCGACCACGACGATGCTCGGGCCGACACCGACCTCCCAGCCGGCGCTCTCGTCGAGATAGGCGAGCGCGCCGTCGCTCATGAAGAAGAGCGCGTAGCCGAACTTCTGGATCCCGGCCTGCAGACCGTACGAGCCGGCGACGGAGTTGTAGTAGCCGGCGGTGCGACCGTTCTTCAGCAGCACGCCCTCGCCGATCTGGCCGCCGAACAGGAAGCCGGCCTTGATGATGCTCGGGAAGATGAGCACCGCCTTCGCCTTCTGGCCGAGCACCTTGGCGGTGCTGTTGCCCGCGTAGAGGCTCTTCAGCGCCTGCGCGGCCTCGCGGTCGAGCTCCTGCCGGCTCGCGGCCGACGCGGGCGCGCTCAGCAACGCCGTGGTTGCGGCGACTGCGACGGCGGTACCCAGCAGCTTCTTGAGCTTGGCGTGCATCATCTCGTGTACCTCACATCGAATAGCCGAAGCCAACGGCCATCCCACCGGCGGACTGCTGGAAGTTGTAGGCACCGGCGATGTCGAAGCTGAAGCCGGCGTACTCGACACCGACGCCGATCGTCGGGATCGGATCGGCGCCCGGGAGCTGGAAGTCGTAGTAGACGCCGAGGCGACCCGCGAGCAGACGGTCGAGGAAGAGCTGCTCGCCACCGACGCTCACGATCTGGCTGTCGACGCCCTTGATGAAGGTCGCGTTCGGCGTGACGTCGACGTCGGCCGCCACGGTCATGCCCTCGATCGGGAACACCGCCACGCTGCTGCGACCCTGCGGTGCCAGCTCGAAGCGGCTCTGGATCTCGGCGAGACGCGCGCGGGCCCGGGCCAGGATCTCCGGCGGCAAGTTCGGCGGCGCGCCGTTCAACTTGATGTCGTCCGCATCGAAGACGTTGAAGCTCGGCCGGTTCAGGTACTTGCCGACCATGGCGAAGCGGAGATACGGCGCCGGCGTCCAGGTCATGCCGGCGTCGACACTCGCGTCCCAGGCGCTTTCCGACTGTTCGTAGTCCTTCGAGAAGTCGAGGCCCGTGTCGCTGCTCTGGACGAACGAGCGGTCGAGGTACACGACGCCCTGCAGCGCGCTCGCGGTGACGCCGAGGGTCACCGTCTTGTCGAATAGCGCGCGCGCGTAGGACACCGCGAACTGCCGCGCCTCGAGGCCGTCGAGCGCCACGATCGAGCCGTTGAACAGCTTGCCGGCGAGGATCAGCGCTCCGGGATCGCGGATCGGCAGCGAGGCCGTGCCGTTGAACTCGTCGTAGAACGCGAGTCCGACGGCGTTGTCGTCCCAGGTGTACTTGCCGAAGATGCCGCCGCCACCGTTGGTGCCGCCGTTCGCGTTGACGTCGAGGTCGTCGAGCTTGCCGTTGATGTAGTCGATGGTGTCCTGGGACAGGTTGCCGCTGTTGAGCGCGTCCTTGATCTGGCCGACCGCGTCGTCGAGGTTCTGGTTCACCGAGCCGCGGACGGTGCCGGAGAGCCGGATGTCGAGGCCGTCGCGCAGGGCGAGCCCGGCGGGATTCCAGTAGATGCCCTGCGCGTCCTCCGTCGACGCGACGCCCGTACCACCCATGCCGACCTGGCGCCCTCCGATGAAGCCAAACGGCGCCGCGCCGGCCGTGGCTGCGCACAGCACGGACACCAACGAGGCCACCCCAAAGGCCAGCAACCGCGAATCACCAACTCTCATTGCACCCCTCCCCCTGTCGGATCGAAATCCGCCGCTACCAGGCACCCTGCTGGACGTACACGAACCACCCCTGTTCGTATAGACCCGGGCCGTGTGCTCCGGCAGCGCTCAGCCGGCGCTGCGCAGCTCGGTCACGCGCGCCACCAGCTCGCTGAGCGCGCGGTAGTCGATCGGCTTGACCAGGTGGGCATCGAAGCCGGCCTCGGCCGACCTGCGCCGGTCGTCGTCCTGGCCCCATCCGGTCAGCGCGACCAGCACCATGCGCTTGGTCCGCGGCTGCTCGCGGATACGCCGCGCCGCCTCGTAGCCGTTCAGCTTCGGCAGGCCGATGTCGAGCAGCACCAGATCGGGCTCGAGCTTCGCCGCCGCTGCGACCGCTTCGACGCCGCTCCAGGCGATGGCGCTCGGTGATGTCGGTCCCGGTCGGGGCGAGGAACAGGATCTGGCCGGTCGCGTCGGTGACCGGCAGGATGATGAGGTCGATCATGCGCTCGCTGCCGTCCGCCACGTAGTACGGCATCTCCGCGCGGTAGGTCTCGCCGCCGAGCGCGCACGCGTAGGCGACCTTGATCTGCTCCACCAGCGCCGCCGACGGCGTCCACCACGGGCAGTCCCAGAACGGCTTGCCGACCACCTGCTCGCGCGTGTAGCCGCAGGCTTCGAGCGCCAGCCGGTTGGGCTCGAGGATCGTGCCGTCGACGTCCATGATGCCGGCGAACAGCGCGCCCTGCTCGAAGAAGGCGCGGAACTTGGCGCTCGCGCCGGCCGCTTCCGCGAGCAGCACGCGCTCGCGCTCCGCCGCGCGCTGCTAGTCGGTGACGTCCCGCGACACCGCGACCAGGCTGGCGGTCCGGCCGTCCGCGTCGCGGATCGGCGCGACCACCACGTCCCAGAACCGGGGCGTCCCCTTGGCCGTGGGGCAGGCGCCCTGGAAGCGCCCGATGCCGCCGGCGCGGGCGGCCGCGAGGGCGGCGAGCAGGTCGCCGCGGCTCTGCTCGGGCCACACCTCGACCCAGAGACGGCCTTCGAGCGGGACGACGTCGTCGATCTCCATGATCGTCAAGCCGTTGGCGTTCATGCGCAGCAGCCGGCCCGCGGGATCGAGTACCTTGACGCAGTCGGGGCTGCTCTCGATGACGCTGCGGCTGAACGCCTCGCTCGCGCGCAACTCTCCTT
>Ga0163154_10009343_pt1 | contig 11202 bp, 9 predicted proteins | sample OliLakLV19MP9P1_FD_148649 | JGI IMG/M metagenome (GOLD analysis project Ga0163154, IMG submission 148649) | Freshwater microbial mat bacterial communities from Lake Vanda, McMurdo Dry Valleys, Antarctica - Oligotrophic Lake LV.19.MP9.P1 | ecosystem: Environmental > Aquatic > Freshwater > Lake >...
GTACAGGGATTTCAGACTATTGGTTAGTTGGATCAGAGGGACTGGGTTCAGGGGGATTCTTCCGATTCACAATGTCCCAGTATCCCAGGATCAATCATTCTTTGGCGTTCTCTTAATGACACAACCTGTTCTCAGAAATAAATCTCCTAATTCCTCAAACCAACGACAGCACCATGCCTTCTTTAGCGAGTAGGCTATTGGCAAAGGTCGCCTTTACCTGAGCTTCAACCTCATCCAAGAAGTCATCATCGTGATTGGGATCGTGGTGAAACATGACAGGTCGCTTGACATTGGCTGCCTTTGCTAAAGCCAGACCTGCCTGCCAAGTGGAATGGCCCCACCCAATTCGGGGCGCTTTTTCATCGTAGTATTCCTCATCTGTAAAGCAAGCATCATAGATGAGCATGTCTGCATCACGGGCCAAATGCAGCAGATCTTCATCTAACTGGTCTGGGTAGTGTTCTGTATCAGTGGCGTAAACAACCGTGTGCCCTTGCCAGGTTACCCGATATCCGATCGCTGTGTTGGGATGGTTTAGCGGCCCAGTCTCGATCGTAATGTCATCCAGGGTCACAACATCTCCTGGCGCAAGATCATGAAACTTTAAGTCGGATTTCATTACCTGGATTGGCACCGGAAAGTTGGGATGCAGCATTTGATTACTCAAGCGCTGCTGCATTGTGGCTCCGTTAGGAGCAATCCCTCCGTAAATGTGGAAGCGGTTTCCAGGTACAAAGGCAGGCAAAAAGAACGGAAAGCCTTGAATGTGATCCCAATGGGAGTGGGAGAAAAACATATAGGCCTCAACTGGCATCTGTTTCATCAAATCCTTCCCCAAAACCCGTAGGCCCGTGCCGCCGTCAAAAATTAGGCGCTTCCCAGCCACACGCATTTCCACACAGGATGTATTGCCTCCATATCGGACTGTCCCGCCCCCCGGAGCCGGAATGCTACCCCTTACCCCCCAAAAGTGGATCGTGAATGGGGATGCGGATTGATGCTCGCTGGAGGATGAATTTAGTGTGGATGGTTCAAGGTCTGGCATGTTTCAGTTAAGGTAGCCTTCGCTAAAGTCTGATGATGGACTTCTGTGGGAGTATTGTGAGCATCTACGAAAACCAAGGTTGGGCAATGGGGCTTTAGGTCATCCGTTACATTGATTTGAGCATAGGTCATAACAATGATTCGATCGCCCTTAACACCTAAGCGTGCTGCTGCCCCATTCAATTCGATCGCACCGGAGTAGGCAGGGGCTGAAATTGCATAGGTGATAAATCGCTCACCATTGGCAATATTAACAACCTGCACCTGCTCGTAGGGAAAAATTCCCGCTGCATCCAATAAAACTTGGTCAATACTGATGCTACCCATGTAGTCAATATTCGCAGCAGTTAGCGTACACCCGTGAATTTTAGCGAGAAGAAATGTCCGTTGCATACCTAAAAAAGCCCCAAAAGTGGGCAACTGCAAAAAATTATTGATTCCGGTTGTAGAGCTAATCTAGCTTTAGACTCTTTGGGGGGTGCAACGGTCTCTTTCCCACTGTTTTTCTATACTAGCGCTGTCCTTAAAGTGTGCATTGCGATCGGGGCGCTACTTTGCTGCTTGAATGCACTGTTCAACGAGGGGCATTACGCGATCGACATCCTGCCAGCCAAGAATTTCTGTTACCTTTTTCTCCAAGTTTTTGTATGTCTTAAAGAATTCAGCAATTTCGTCTAGGCGATGGGGCGCTATATCTTTCAAGGATTTGATGTTGGTGTAACGAGGGTCCTTGTCAGGAACACACAAAATTTTCTCGTCTCGATCGCCCCCGTCAATCATTTCTAGCATTCCAATTGGGCGAGCGGCAATAATGCATCCAGGAAAGGTGGGTTGATCGATCAAGACCATGCCGTCTAGGGGATCGCCATCATCGGCTAGGGTGTTGGGTACAAATCCATAGTCGCAAGGATATTGCACTGAAGAATAAAGGACGCGATCGAGGGCAAAGGCTTGCAAGTCTTTATCGTACTCATATTTATTTTTGCTGCCAGCAGGAATCTCGATCAAGACGTTGATTAAGCCGGGTTTGGGTTGGGCAGGAATGCGTGATAAATCCACAGAAATTCTCCAAGATCAACAGTTAAAAAAAGCTGAAAGCAAAAAGCAAACGATCGAAGCGTGAAGTGCGATCGATCGTGGTTTTTCGACTCCTCGACTAGCATTTTACGAGAAGATGGGCGCTCAAAAATCAGGAATTCATCATTGGAAGATTATGAGGCGACGAGAGAAGCCGCGAGGACACTCTGAAGGTAAGCTAAACAGAGTGGGTAGCACTCAAAACTCAAAACAATCTACCTAACTGATCAGAAACTTCTGCCAAGCGGCACCTAGAATCTACTGCTACTGGCTGACGCAACAATCATGGAGCCGATCCCCGCATCCGTGAAAATTTCTAAAAGCAGGGCGTGGGGAATGCGTCCATCGATGATGTGGGCAGCGTGAACTCCTTGGGCCAGCGATCGGACACAACAATTCACCTTGGGGATCATGCCCCCAGAGACAACCTTGTCCTCAATCAACCCCCGCGCCTCTTGAATATCCAACTTCGCCACCAGAGTAGATGGGTCGTGGTAATCCCGTAGAATGCCCGGCGTATCGGTCAGCAAAATCAGTTTTTCTGCCCCCAATGCCGCCGCCAGTTCTCCAGCCACCGTATCCGCGTTGATGTTGTAGGCTTGTCCTGTTTCACCCGCCGCCACACTAGACACGACGGGAATATAACCACTTTGCACCAGTGATTCCAGCAATCGCGTGTCCACACTACTCACCTCACCCACGAAACCAATGCCTTGCTGGTCTTGGGGGCGAGCCTTAATCAGATTGCCATCCTTGCCGCACAGTCCCACAGCACAGCCCCCCGCCTGGTTAATCAGGGATACAATCTCTTTATTCACCCGACCGACTAATACCATTTCCACTACGTCCATGGTGGCCGCATCGGTCACACGCAACCCGTTCTTAAACTGGGGTGCAATGCCTAACTTGTCTAGCCAAGAGTTGATTTCTGGCCCGCCGCCATGCACCACAACTGGGCGCAACCCAACGCAGGACAAAAAGACGACATCACGCATGACGGTTTCTTTGAGGTTACTGTCCTTCATCGCGGCACCGCCGTATTTCACGACGACAGTCCGCCCGGCAAACTGCTGAATGTAGGGCAACGCCTCACTCAGCACTCGCACGCGGGTGGCTTCTGCTCTTTGAATATATTCGCTATTGGTAACGTCAGCGTCGCTTAATTTAGACATGGGCTGTTATCGGGTTTGAGAACGGTGGGAATGGCTTCTAGCACTCGTGTGGCAACTTGGTCTGGGGATTCTGGGGGTTCTAATTGATCTAGAGTAACCCGAAGATCTGCTTGGGCATAGAGTGGCTGCCGATCGCTTAGCAATTGTTCCAGGGTAGCCAAGGGGTCAGGCGATCGGAGCAAGGGGCGAGTTTGATCATGGCGTAAGCGAGCATAGAGTTGCTCCACTGGCACATCTAACCACACCACAATGCCGTGGTGTAGGTAGCTCCAGTTGTCTCGTTTTAAGACAATGCCTCCCCCCGTGGCGATCGTCAATCGAGTGTAGGCTGAAAGCTCAGCGAGGACTTGAGTTTCGATCTGGCGAAACCCTGCCTCTCCCATCTGGCTAAACATCTCACCAACCGACTGACCTGTCACCTGCTCGATCACCTTGTCTGTATCGAAAAAGCGATAGCCCAGATGCTTTGCCACCAAGCGTCCCACTGTTGTCTTACCCGCACCCATCATTCCCACAAGGTAGACATTTGTCCCTTTCAGAAAATCTTTTACAGTCATTCTATTTACACGTCTATATCTAGTCATAAGTGCGGGACTCTTGCCCACACAGGCTAGAAGCCTGCACTACAGTTTCTATCCCAATTTTAGGAGAGCCTTTGGCACACTTTGAGAGGATGTTTTAAAAGCTACAAATTGTCGCCCGAACCGCCCCCCAGCCCCCAATTCTGGGGGGTTCTGAGGTTAAAGTCCCCCAGAATTGGCAGGGGCGATTCATTGAAAAACAAAAAAGCTCAAAAGCCTCATTCTTTCGTTCTACTTAGCGTTATGCCTAATCTAAACTAAACGAGATAGTAGGCTTTTCAAGGTTATTGTTTTTCCAATAAATCAGCCCTGCCCCAGAATTGGGGGGCTGGGGGCAAGTGCAAGGTCTAGGGCATTCGTCAGACACTCTCTAAGCTTTTTAAGAGATGTTGGTAATGCCAAGCTATTAAGGAGTGGCTAAAACTCTTGCCCTGCTTATCGTACAAGCGATGAAATCCAGAATATGTTAAAATTTACCTGTATTAAGGAATTTTTTAGGATCGCGCCGTGATTGGTATAGCTACCAACCCATGGCTACCGTCTAACCTTTTTGGAGTTTTTACCCTATGACCTTCTCCCAGGAACCCGCCCAAGACCGGATTATCCCCACCGACCTCCGCAACGAGATGTCCCGGTCTTACTTGGAATATGCCATGAGCGTGATCGTGGGTCGCGCCTTGCCAGATGCCAGGGATGGGTTGAAGCCAGTGCACCGGCGGATTCTCTACGCCATGCATGAGTTGGGGCTGAGTCCCGATCGCCCCTTTCGTAAATGTGTGCGTGTAGTCGGGGAAGTGTTGGGTAAATATCATCCCCATGGCGACACCTCAGTCTACGATGCCTTGGTGCGAATGGCTCAGGATTTTTCCATGCGGACTCCCCTCGTGAACGGGCATGGCAACTTTGGCTCCGTGGACAATGACCCCCCCGCCGCCATGCGATATACCGAGTGCCGTTTGCAGCAACTCACCACCGATGCCCTGCTGCAAGATATTGAATCGGAAACCGTGGATTTCATTGACAACTTCGACGGTTCCCAACAGGAACCCGTCGTTTTGCCTGCCCAGATTCCCCAACTCCTGCTCAATGGCTCCTCCGGCATTGCCGTTGGCATGGCAACCAACATTCCTCCCCACAACCTGGGCGAATTGATCGATGGTTTGACCGCGCTGATGGAGAACCCGGATATCGATGATTTGGGGTTGATGCGCTACATTCCCGGGCCCGACTTTCCCACCGGGGCCCAGATTTTGGGGATATCTGGCATTCGGGAAGCCTACACCACGGGGCGTGGCTCCATTACCATGCGTGGCGTGGCGACGATCGAAACCCTGGAGTATACCGGCAGACCCGATCGTGAAGCCATCATCGTCACAGAACTGCCCTACCAAACCAACAAAGCAGCCCTGATTGAAAAGATCGCTGAAATGGTGAATGACAAGCGCTTGGAGGGCATTTCGGATATTCGCGATGAAAGCGATCGGGATGGTATGCGGATTGTGATCGAACTGCGCCGCGATGCCTACCCCCGCGTTGTGCTAAATAACCTGTTTAAGCAAACGCCCCTCCAGGCAAACTTTGGGGTCAACATGCTGGCCTTGGTGAACGGGGAACCCCAAACCCTCAACCTCAAAAAATTCCTGACCGTCTTTCTAGACTTTCGGATTGAGACCATCACCCGTCGCACCCGCTACGAATTGCGGAAAGCCGAAGAACGAGATCACCTGCTCCAAGGCTTGCTCATTGCCCTAGAAAATCTGGATGCGATCATTGCCCTGATCCGCAGTGCCGCCGATACGCCCACAGCAAAACAGGAATTAATGGTGTCTTACCAATTTTCTGAAGTGCAAGCGGATGCTATTCTGCAAATGCAACTCCGGCGCTTGACCGCCTTGGAAGCCGAAAAGATCCATCAGGAACACGACGAGTTGCGGACTAAAATTATCGACTTGCTCGACATTCTGGAACGGCGAGAACGGGTTTTAGAAATTGTGGGGACGGAAGTTGCTCGATTGAAAGCAGCCCATGCCAACAAGCGGCGCACGGTGATTGAACAGGCAGATGGTGATTTAGGAGATATCGATTTGATTGCTAATGAGCAGTCGATCGTCATGGTGACAGAGCAGGGCTACATCAAGCGGATGCCCGTCAGCACCTTTGAAGCGCAAAACCGGGCCACGCGAGGCAAGGCTGGCACCAAGATGAAAGAGGATGATGGCGTAGATCATTTCATCACTTGTTGTGACCACGACAGTATTTTGCTGTTTAGCGATCGGGGCGTGGTTTACTCCCTCAAGGCTTACCAGATTCCCATCGCCGCCCGAACTGCGCGCGGAGTGCCGATCGTGCAAATGCTCCCTATTCCACGAGAAGAAAAAATCACCTCTGTCGTTCCTGTCTCTGAGTTCAGCGCCGACGAGTACCTGCTGATGCTGACCCAAAAGGGCTACGTCAAGAAAACAGACCTGACTGCCTTCAGCCACATTCGCGCCAGCGGACTCATTGCCATTTCCCTCGAAGAAGGTGATCAATTGCGCTGGGTGCGCCGGGCCCGCGCTGAGGATAGTGTGATCATCGGCTCCAGTCAAGGCATGGCGATTCACTTCCGCACGGATCATGAGCAACTACGCCCCATTGGTCGCGATACCAGGGGAGTCAGGGCGATGAAACTCGAAGAAAACGACACCCTGATCAGTATGGATATTCTGCCCAGTTCAGTCGTCGCCAGTATTGTCCAGGCACAAGAAACCGATGCAGGGGTGGAAGAACCAGAAACCGAAGAATTATCGATCGCCGAGGAGGTATCGGTCACGGAAGAATTATCGGTTCCTGAAGGGCAGGGGCCATGGGTGCTGATCATCACAGCCAATGGCTTCGGCAAACGGGTTCCCGTCGCCCAATTCCGGCTCCAACGCCGAGCAGGTAAGGGCACGATCGCCACCAAGTTCAAATCCCGCACTACCCAAGACCAATTGGTGGCACTGCGAGTCGTGAATGCCGACGATGAACTGATGATTATCACCAGTCGGGGCATCATTATTCGCCAGTTGGTGAGTGCTATTCCGTCCTACTCGCGCAGTGCGACTGGGGTGCGGGTGCAACGCCTGGATGACGAGGACGCGATCGCAGCGGTGGCCTTGGTGCCACAATCGATCGAGGAAGACGCGATCGCAGCGGTGGACTTGGTGCCGCAATCGATCGAGGAAGACGAGTCAGACTCTGCACTGTAGAAGATTTCGATAGCTATTGAGGGATATGGAATGACCCAAGAACGCGAAAGACTTCATTGGACAGACGATCGCCTCGATCGTTTAGCTGAATCCATTACTGAGCTACGAGAATCCACCACTGAGCTACACCAATCCTCTGCTGAACAGCGAGAATCCATTACTGAGTTGCGAGAGTCAGTTAGTGGGCTACGCCAATCCTCTGCCGAACAGCGAGAATCCATCACTGAGTTGCGAGAGTCAGTCAGTGAACTACGCCAGTCTTCTGCTGAACAGCGAGAATCTATTACTGAGTTAAGAATCACGGCTCAAGCCTTGCTCCTAGCTACAGCGCAACAGCAACGTCGCGAAGAAGCTCGGCAGTCCGAGATAAATGAGCTTAAGCAGCGACATGAAGAATTCAAACAGCAGCAAGCGGAAAGCAATGAACGGTTCAACACGCTCCTAGCCGAAGTTCGCTACCTGATTCGACAAATCAATCCGCAGAACAATCCACTGGACTAGTAGTCTGTCAATCATTAATTGACGGGTAGCTAAAAGCTGGGAGGTTAGTTGGAGGAAAATTTTGAGGGGTCGAAGACCCTCAAAATTTTCTTGACAGAACACTAGTCGCCCTTGCCCGGCAACCTCTACGAAAAACGCAGCGTCAAACCAAGAACTCGCAGCCGGGTAGCACTGCTTCCCAGCCATTTCAGCATCGTCCGAGTCGTGGTCTGTCCCTCGCATCACAGGTTCGCCATCTTCGAGAAATGTGAAATCTATGCGGTCGGGATCATAGAGCGCTCTGTCGGTTTGTCATTTAGCCGCAAGTTCCTGAAAAACCCGGTTTTCATCCGACATGCAAGCTCTGAACTAACTCACCTTGTCACCACTACTTTGTGGGTAGAGAGCATCCGGTGGCAAAATGATTTCTGCTCGAAAAAAATGAGGGGTAACCGTAAAGTCCGTTAAATTGTTCTGGTTTTGTAACGCAGTCTCTTTGGCATCGACTGACGCTGTTTCCAGAGTGTCCTGGGGTTGTCGCCGGGGCAGGTACAAGTGAAACTGGCTTCCTTGAGCTAAAATCGACTCCACCGTCACATCTCCATTGTGCAACCTGGCTAGACTGCGGGTGAGATAAAGTCCCAAACCTGTGCCCATGAACTGCCGATTAAGTCCGCTGTCCAGTTGGTAAAAAGGCTGGAACAACTCTGAAATTTTTTCTGCTGGAATGCCGATGCCGGTATCAGCGACCGTGATCAAAATGCCCTCTGATTCTGTGGGATTTTCTTCCGTGGGGTTTCCTTCTGTGGCGTTTCCTATGGCACTGGTTGCTGTAGGGTTGATGACTTCGACAATGAGTGACACACCCCCGACAGGGGTGAACTTAATCGCGTTAGAGAGCAAATTTAGGAGCATTTGTTTCAAGCGACGCTCATCGGCGATGCAAATTCCGGCGGCGGGGTCAATTTGGCTCACTAGTTCTAGTCCCTGCTTGTCTGCCTGTTCGCGCACGATCGCCATACAGGATTGACACAGCCCAGCAATTTCGACAGCGGATAGGTTCAGTTCTTCCTTGCCAGATTCAACTTTTGCTAGGTCTAAGATGTCGTTGATGAGCGACAGCAAGTGTTCTCCGCTGCTGTAAATGCAGTTGATGTACTCTTCTTGCTTCGCGTTGAGGGGGCCGTAAACCTGTTGTTGCAAGAGTTGGGATAGGCCCAAGACAGCGTTGAGGGGAGTGCGGAGTTCGTGACTCATGCTGGCCAGGAACTCGCTTTTGGCCCGGTTGGCGGTTTCCGAGATCTGTTTTTCCCGTTTCAATTCCTGGGTTCGTTCTTGCACCAGTTGCTCTAGGCGTTCGTAGCTCTGAGCATTGTAGAGGGCGATCGCTGTTTGGTCGGCAATACTCTGCAACAAGTGAATTTCATCTTCGGTGAAGACACGATCGGTCAGCGTCGTGTGCAATACCAACCCCCCAAATAGCCGATCTTGGATGAAAATTGGTGCGCCCAGAACCGATCGCGTCTGCATTTGCTGAATCTCTGCGAGACGGCTGGGGGTGAGGGGCGGTGCGGCATAATTGGGCGCATGGAAGGCCTGGCGGGCGTGGAAGGCGGAACCGGGTGCCAAGAGATCAGGGGGGCTGGAAGTCGGAGACTGGAAATTTAGCATGGAAGCGATATGTTCATTCACACACCACTCATACAGCACCCGCACTTGGCTGGTTTCTATCACCGTTAAGTTGACGCGATCGACTTTAAAGCCCTCCCCCGTTAGTTTGACAATTTCTTGCAAAATATAATCAGGGTCAAGGCTGGAACTAAGGGTTCGGCTGATGCGGTTGAGGAGTTGTTCTCGTTGGGACTGCTGCTGCACCTGGCTAAATAGCTGGGCCTGCTGGATAGCGATCGCCAACTGCGTCGCCAACTGTTGCAATAAATCCACCTCAAATTTTTGCCAAGAGCGGGTTTCAGAACACTGATGGGTCACCAGTAGCCCCCAGAGATGATTGCCTTGCAAAATCGGCATCACTAGTTTTGCTTGAACTTGCAGACAATCCATGAGCGTTTGCTCTGCGATCGAGACATCAGCTTGGTGGGGATCATTAATGATCCGAATGTAGCCTTGCTCATAGCGTTCCATTTTTGCCCCTGGTCGCCATAGTTGGGTTTCCTGGAGCTTGATTTCATCGGGCAATGTCCAGGCAGACGCGGTTGCCTCAGCGACTAGCACCCCGCTGCGATTGGGGGTGTTGTGAAAGTGGTAGATCAGCACCCGCTCTACCTGAAGCAGATGTTGCACCTCGTCCACCGTCGTGTGCAAAATTTCGTCTAAATTGAGGGATTGACGAATGCGAGAGGCGATCGTACTCACCAATTGGGTGCTGTGCAGGGTGGCACGGACTTGTTCCGCTTGCCGTTGCAACTGCATCTCGGTTTGCTTTCGCTCATGGTTTAAACCGATCGCTGCTGCGGCAAGCTGCAATAACTCAATTTCCTCTGCATCCCACGATCGCGCCGTCACTCGATTGTCAAAGCTGAGACAGCCAAACCATTCTCCCTTCACCAATAGCGGCAAAATTAGCACTGCCTGCACTTTTTGGGATGCCAAGCTCGATCGTTCTGGCTCCGGCAGATCCCAGGCAGTAGCCGAAACGACTTCTCCCTGCGCTAGCCTCTCCCCCCAGCCCGTATTCGGCTGGTTAATCAATTTGAGGAATGGCGGGGACGGATGTGGGTCTGTATCGGGTGCCCACCATTCTGCACACACACGCATCGTGGCAGTTGCATAGTCAAGACAACGCTGCAAGACACAGGCATAACTGGCTCCAGCAACCTGTCCCAAGGCTTTTAAAATACCATCGTAGCAATCTTCGTCACCATTAAAGCTCAATAGGCAACGCTCTACCTCTACTAGCGAGGAGAGATAGCGCTGGCGTTTAGCGAGGGCCTCATCCACTGGGTTTGACCGAAGTAGTGTTTGCTCAGTGCTATTGTCTATGGCGACGATAACTCCAAGAGTGCAATTGATATCAGAAGCATGGGCGATGTGCAATTTAAAGTCTGCCCTCATCCCCCAGCCTCTTCTCCCACTGGAAGAAGGGGAGCCGATCCAAATCTTAGCCCCTCTCCCCTTTTGGGAGAGGGGTTGGGGTGAGGGCGGTTCGGGAAAGTTGCACATCACCTAAATATTAAATTAGGAAGCCTCAAACTATCCTGCCTTGATCTAACAATTCGCAAGACTGAGCTTCAGAATTTCGAGACGCATCGTTCGAGACATATAGTTGCACCACTGCTTTTACTAGAATACTCCCTGTTATTAGATCTATACAGTGACTAAATCTACATACATTGAGACAGTGCAACTTGGAGTAGGAAGGCGGGTTGGGTTACGCTATCACCCCACCCTACGATCGGCAACAATCGGCGTACTAATTAACCATAACAATAGTCCGGACAGTTTGTTGAACGATTCTACAGGGCTTGCAGGGCTTGCAGTTCCAGGATTGAGCTATTTTTTCAAAGTTAGCTCTGCTCCTGACTTTGAAAATAAGATCCCGCCCACGGTTGAATCAGGGTTTGAGCCTTAAAATCTGCTCAAAATTTGTCCGAAGTATTG
>Ga0163154_10009345_pt1 | contig 11201 bp, 6 predicted proteins | sample OliLakLV19MP9P1_FD_148649 | JGI IMG/M metagenome (GOLD analysis project Ga0163154, IMG submission 148649) | Freshwater microbial mat bacterial communities from Lake Vanda, McMurdo Dry Valleys, Antarctica - Oligotrophic Lake LV.19.MP9.P1 | ecosystem: Environmental > Aquatic > Freshwater > Lake >...
TCGGCCTGATCATGTTGCTTGGACTTGTAACGAAGAACTCGATTCTACTCGTGGACTTCGCCAACCGCCTGCGACAGGCAGGTATCGAGAAGAACCTGGCGATCGAGATCTCGGGTGGCGTCCGATTACGCCCGATTCTGATGACGACACTGGCGATTGTCGCCGGTTCCATCCCGACAGCGGCAGGCATTCATCTGTTTGGTTCAGGCGATGGCAGTGAGTTCCGTAAGGGCCTCGCCACCGTGCTAATTGGCGGACTGACCACATCAATGTTCCTGACTCTGCTGGTTGTGCCAACGGCCTATAGCTTACTCGAATCGGCCACCCGCCGCACACAGAACCTATTCCGCCGTCGGCGTCCAGAACCAGCAATGGCAGGGGCGGCGTCTGCTGGTGCAATGATCGCACTTGGGCCAGAAGTCCAGAGCGACCATACGGGAAATGGCAGCAATGGCACTCCACGCCCAAGCGAGACGATCTCTGGAAAAGCTGAAGAACCATCACACTAAAATAAAACTGGAAATACGTACAGGCGCAATGCATTGCGCCTCCCAATGGAGATCATAAACCTTGAAGCGTACACCGATTGTGATTGGATTGGCTGCTACCGCGCTTGCACTAGCGCTTGGTGCATGCAGCCAACCGGCCGCTCAGCCGGCCGAATCGACGAATGCAGTGGCTGCTGCAACTGCCGCGCCGCTGCCAACGATTGTGCTGCCAACCGCAGCACCAGCGCTCGATCTTGGTATCAGTGGATCGGGCGAGATGAAAGCAGTACAGGATGCCAGCCTAGTTTTCATTGTTCAGGGAACCGTTGCCGGGGTCAAAGTCGAAGAAGGTGATGCCGTCAAGAAGGGCGACCTGTTGGCGGTTTTGGACACACGTGCACTCGATCAGCAACTGCTCCAATCAGAGGCATCGCTTGCGTCTGCAAAAGCACAGGAAGCAGCGCTGACTGAGGCACCCCGTGATTATGATCTTGCCGCAGCCAAAGCTCAGGTTAATTCTGCTACCGTTGCACTAACCGTATTACGCGGCGGGCCGAAAAAGCAAGATATTGATACAGCAGAGGCTGGCTTAGCCGCAGCACAGGCCAATCTACAGGCTACCCGCGATCGGCTATCATTCAGCAAGACTCAAGCCGAACTACAGATGCAGCAGGCGCAACAATCGCTCACACAAGCTCAGGCGCGCTATGCCCAGGCAAAATATAATTGGGAATATGCCCAGAGTAGTGGCAACGACCCGATTGTGCCATCGGTTACTGGCTCAAATGGCGTCAAGAGCGATAATAAGATCAGCGATGGCCAGCGCGAAAACTATTATGCTGCGTTCGTTCAGGCCGAAGCGGCATTGCGCCAGGCCGAAAAAGGCCTGGATCTGGCTCGCGTAGGCTATGAAACGGCGCAGCAGGCCGAGCAGACGGGGGTTGCCGCAGCCGAGCAGCAGACGCGCCAGGCGCAATTGGCGCTTGATAAGCAGAAGCTACCACCAGATCGCGATAAATTGGCAGCTGCACAGGCAGCACTAGCGCAGGCACAGGCCGCCGCAAGCCGCCTCAACCCAGATCCACGCGAATCACAGAAGGCGCAGGTGAAGGCGCTGATTGCCCAGGCACAGGCAGCACTCGAACTGGCGCGGGTCAATCGTGAACGAGCCGAGCTGCGTGCCCCCTTCGATGGCATTATTGCACAGGTGAATGTCGATCCAGGCGATTCATCGGCAACAGGGACGCAAGCAGCAATCCAGATTGTCGATATTAGCAAGCTGCATGTTGATGTTCAGATCAGCGATGTCGATATTGGCAAAATCCAGTTGGGCCAGAATGCCGAAGTCCGTGTCGACTCGGCCCCCGGCAAGGTTATTGCTGGACAGGTGAGCTATATTGCACCAACCGCTACCGCCATTGGCAATATTCGCACCTTCCTTGTACGGGTTGATCTGACTGATCTAGAAGGGCTACGAGCAGGCATGACAGCCCGAGTGGATATCAAGAAATAGACCGTTGGTTTGTGGGCCGTAGCGGCGCAAGATGTTGCGTCGCTACCGCCTATTGAGAGAATTATGGCAGAGACAATAACCATTGGAAAAAGCGATCTGCGTGTTGCGCCATTAGGGGTTGGCACATGGTCGTGGGGTGATCGGCTGTTCTGGGGCTATGGTGGTAACTATCAGGCCCAGGATGTCGCCGATGCGTACCAGGCGAGCCTTGATGCCGGTGCTACCCTGTTCGATACCGCCGAAATCTATGGGCCACACACATCGGAGCGTATCCTGGGTGCGTTGATCCGCAGGCAACCTGGCTCCGCTATTGTTGCCACAAAGTTCATGCCACTGCCCTGGCGGCTTTCGGCGAAATCGCTACGTGGTGCCCTGGATGGATCGCTGAAGCGGCTTGGGTTGCCAAGAGTGGATCTGTATCAAATCCACTGGCCATCACCAATTTTGAGCATTCCAAGCCTGATGAACGCTCTGGCTGATGCAGTTGCGGAGGGCAAGGCTCGCTATGTTGGCGTCAGCAACTATAATGCCGAACAGATGAAACAGGCCCACGAGGCGCTTGCTCGCCGTGGTATTCCGCTCGTTTCAAATCAGGTTCAGTATAGCCTGCTGCACCGTGAACCAGAGAGCAATGGGGTGCTGATGGCATGTAACGACTTGGGCGTGACATTGATCGCCTATAGTCCGCTCGCAATGGGGCTGCTCACCGGGAAGTATACTCCTGGCTCGCCACCAAGTGGGCCGCGGCGCTTTCAGGCTCGCTTCAAACCAGAAAACCTCGCGGCGATTGCACCAGTCACAGCACTCCTGCGTGAGATTGGCCAGGCTCATAGCAAAAATCCCAACCAAGTTGCACTCAATTGGCTGATTCAACACGGAACGCTGCCCATTCCGGGTGCGAAAAGTGCCAAGCAGGCCGCCGATAACGCTGGCGCACTTGGCTGGAAACTGAATAGCAGCGAGGTTGAGGCGCTTGATCAGGCCACACTTGCCTGGCGATAATATAAATATGCGAATTATTTGATTGCCGATTGTAGATTGTTTGATTGTGTACCAATCGGCTATCGGCTATCGGCCATCCTATGGTGTAATCCATTCCGTACCAGTATAGTAGCTCAGGCCTTCATCGGCACCAACCCAGATCCGGCCATCACTATCCTCAACAATCGATGATGGTGCGCTATGGATCTGTTTAGCGTCGGTGGTGCCCACTTTCGCCCAGGTTCTGCCGCCATCGCTGCTTCTCGCAACAAAATCCTGGCTCCCAACCCAGAGTGTCCCGCCCGAAAGCACCGCAATAGTGGTGATCGGGCTATTCGCTTCAATAGAAACGCGAACCCACAGATCCCTATCGGGATTATACCGAAGCAGGCCATTATCGGCTGCCGCAGCCAACAGCACACCATCGGACTCAACAATGCGCTGAATCGGCGTTACGCCAACACCACGCTTTTTATCATAGCGATCCCAGACGCCATCTTTTAGTTGAAACAGACCAATCTCGGTTCCAACCCATAACGTTCCATCGCTACTGCGCATAATGCTGTAGATGTCCCCAGAAAGCTCGCCAAGGCTTTCCTGTGGAATAGGCGGCTGGAGTTTTTCCCATTGTGTTCCATCATAGTGGGCCAATCCAGATGGCAGATAACCACCAGCAAGCATCGTTCCATCGCTTTCGAGCCATAATGCGCTGACATTATCCAGCTTGAGATCGGCTGGTGTATAGCGTTTAATCACCTGGATGCCGGATTCAGATGGCGTAATATGGGCGAGATCTTCATAGCCAGCGATCCAGAATGTGCCATCGGAATTCACCAGAATCTTCCGCGTATCGTCAAATGGCATGCCATGCGCCGTGGTAAACAACTGTGAATCATTGCCCTGCCAACGAACCAGGCCGTTGATTGTCGTAATCAGGATATGATCGCCAACACTGACCATATCGACGACAGGCAGATCAGCAGCCGCGCTCTGTGGCGAATCGGCGGCAGGAGCAGCCGGGTCCGCGATTGGTATTGATGTAGCGCTCGTCGCAAGCTCGGTTGGCACAGTTCCTGGATCAACGGCAAGGCGTTCGCGCCGCGCTCGCATGCCCAGAATCGAGAATCCACCAATTGCCACAATCAACACCACAGCGATAATAGCAGGGAACAACCAGGCCGGGCGGGATCTTCGAGGCGGTACTGGTATCGGAACGACGGGCGTTGACACACGATTGACACCTGGTTGTGCTGCTTCAATCGTGGTGTCGATCACAGGCAGCGTGATCGTGGCATGATCGACTGGTGCGGTTGCGATGCGCTGCGAAATAGGCGTAACCATCGCACGCAGCGCTTCCGCCATATCATCTGCGTTCTGAAATCGGTCTGCTGGATTCTTTGCCATGGCCCGCAAAATAATCCGTTCCAGCATTTCAGGCAGGTTTGGTTGGATCTGGCGTGGTGGCGGAAGCGGATTATGCAGGTGCATCAGCGCAACTGCGAGTGGCGTTTCGGCCTCATATGGGCGTTTGCCGGTTAGCGCCTCATACAGCACAACACCAAGGGCATAGATATCAGTACGGGCATCGGAGGGCTGGCCCTGCACCTGCTCAGGAGCCATGTAGAATGGCGTCCCAATCATCATCCCATCGGTGGTGAGCTGCATACTGCCCTCGACAATCCGGGCAATGCCGAAATCCGAGAGCTGTGCATCGCCATCGCGTGAAATCAGCACATTGGCTGGTTTTATGTCGCGATGAATAATCCCCTGGCGATGGGCATAGCCAAGTGCCTCAGCAACCTGGGCAACAAGCACCGCCACCCGTTCATAGGTCAGTTTCCCAGATGCAATCAGATCGCTGAGTGTCCCGCCATCGGTGTAGCGCATCACCATATAGCTAACGCCATCGTCCTCGCCCGAATCGTGAACGGGTAGGATATAGCGATGCTCAAGCTTGGCGATTGTGCGCGACTCGCGCTCGAAACGCGCCCGGAAGTTGGCATCCTGGGCCATATGGCGGGGCAGGACTTTAATCGCAACATAGCGATCCATCGCCGGATGATAGGCTTTGTACACAGTCGCCATTCCACCCTGGCCAAGTTGCTCAATAATCTGGTAGGAACCAAGGGTTCGCCCAATCAGTTCACTCATGATGTTACTCTCGTTGATGGCAGCGTTTACTATCCGTTCAACAGTGCCAAGTGCGCAATGCTCATCTATTTAACGCTCTTGCAACCACATTCTGGCATGAAGATTGCAATGAACTATAGCATACCAATCGGTCTCACGGATCTCTTATGATGATCGACCATATGCAACTCCGAACCACTGCTACAATGAAGAGGATAGATCACTCCTATTCATGAAGCGTACGGGCGCGATATATCGCGCCCGTACACAGATTTTGCAGATGGATCGGGAGAGCCCTTTAAAACGAAAGTAACGATATGCATACACGAACTATTCTCGGTACCATTCTGGCTATGCTCATATTGAGCGCTTGTGGTGGAACGCAACCAGCAGGCCAAGCCGTAAGCGAATCGCCAACAATTGTTGTAATAGCCAGCCCGATAGCTTCCAATACGCCGGTTGCGACGAGTACTGCGACTGCCACCAGCACGCCGCAAGCAACGCCGGTTGCGACGAGTACCGCGACTGCCACCAGCACACCCGAGGCGACAACGACTCCAGCAGCAACGATGCCTGCACAGGAATCGAGTGATACAGCACCGATCAAACTTGAGGCGATTGCGAAGGGCTTCACGAAACCATTGTATGTTACCAATGCAGGTGATGATAGCCAGCGCCTGTTTGTTGTCGAACAGGCTGGGATCGTCAAGATTGTTCAGAATGGCGCAATAGTAGAAACACCGTTTCTGGATATTCACGAGCAGGTTGGATCGAGTGGCAGTGAGCAGGGTCTGTTGAGTATTGCGTTTCATCCTAAATATCGTGAGAACGGCTATGTGTTTGCCGATTATACCGATAAGGATGGCGATACGGTTATTTCGCGGTTTACCGCATCCGGCGATGCTGCCGATCCAGAGAGCGAACTGGTGCTGCTCAATATCGATCAGCCATATGCCAACCATAATGGCGGGTTGGTGATGTTCGGGCCAGATGGCTACCTATATATTGGCCTGGGTGATGGCGGCAGCGCTGGCGATCCCGAAAATCGAGCACAGGATCTCGATTCACTGCTTGGCAAAATCCTACGGATCGATGTCGATAGCGGTTCGCCATATGCCATTCCCAACGATAACCCGTATGCCGATGGTGGCGGTAAACCAGAAATATGGGCCTATGGGTTGCGCAACCCCTGGCGCTTCTCATTCGATGACTCAACTGGCGATCTGTTCATTGGCGATGTTGGCCAGAACAAGTATGAGGAGATCAATTTCCAGCCAGCCGGCCAGGGCGGCAGGAATTATGGCTGGCGGCAGGTTGAGGGCAATCACTGCTACAAAGAGGATTGCGACCAGGACGCCTATGTTGCGCCAATTGCCGAATATCCCCACGAACAGGGCTGCTCCGTGACGGGCGGGTTTGTCTACCAAGGTGCAGCATTCCCGCAATTGCAAGGGAGCTATTTCTATGCAGATTATTGCCAGGGCACGATCTGGGCGCTCCAGCGGGCAGGAAATAGTTGGGATACCAGTGTTGCGCTGGAGAGCGATCTACGGATCAGTTCGTTCGGCATGGATCAGGATGGCGAATTGTATCTCACCGATGGATCAAGCGGAGTGCTCTATCGGCTGGTTGCATCCAATGCCTGAAACGCCGCTTCGGCGATCGAGAGTGGATCAAGCCCGAAATGGCGATAGAGATCGGCCCGCGCCGCCGATAGCCCAAAATCATCGACACCCAAGGGGGTAACGGGCGCACCGGCAATGCCACCAAGCCATGCAAGTGCATGTGAGGCACCATCGAGTATCGTCACAATTGGGGTTGGGTTGTGGCGCGGAAATAGATCATCGAGATTGGCACGATTGCGCCAGGCCTCATACAGTCGCCGTGGGCTGACGATATTGATCACATCGGCGGCAACCCCTTCGCGGCGCAAGTATTCGGCAGCAGCACACACCTCTGGGATGATCGCGCCAGCGGCAACAAGTTGAATGGATTGTTCAACTGCTGCTGTGGGGTAATCGCGTCTACTATCGATCAATCGGTAGCCACCACGCAGCACCTGTCGGCGCAATTCCTGCGGGCCAAGCCGTTGTAGGGCTGGTTCAAGCAATCGCTGATCAACCGGGCGTGTCGTCAGGCGTAGGTAGGTTGAGCGGCCATGTTCGCGATCACAGCAGGAGCGAATCGCATCAAGCAGCAGCCATTCAAGCTCACGGGCAAAACATGGCTCGAATGATTCTAGCTTGGGAAGTTCGATCCCAATCGATGGCGTAATCGTGCTCTGGTGTGCGCCACCCTCTGGCGATAGCGTAATGCCAGCTGGTGTTCCGGCAACGATAAAGCGTGCGCCGGAATAGACGCCATAGATCAGTGCGTCGAGCCCGCGCAGCACAAATGGATCATAGACGGTTCCAATCGGAATAAGCTGTTGGCCACACAGATCATCGGCAAGACCAAACATGCCCAGCAGCATAAACAGGTTCATCTCCGAGATACCCAGTTCGATGTGCTGCCCTGATGGGCCACGCTTCCAGCGCAACAGCCGATAGGCCTCGGTCTCATAATCCGGGTGCTCAATCGGCGAATAGACGCCAGTTTTGTTGATCCAGCCTGCCAGATTTGTCGAAACCGACACATCCGGCGATGTGGTCACGATCCTGCGTCGTAGTTCGGGAATATCGGCCAGGCGCACCAGCAAGCGCCCAAATGCCTCCTGGGTGCTGATCTGATCTGGCACACTGAGTGCAACATCCAGTGGAACAGCGGCTGGATCGAGCATTTCTGCCGGGGGCCGTTGTTTTACCGGGGAACCGGCAAACAGCCGCGCTGCCATTGCAGCACACAACTCGCCTTCTGGCGTATCTGGCGCAAAGGCATCCCATTCAGTTCCAGGGCGAATGCCAAGCTGGGTTGCCAGTGTAGCGATCTGGTCTGCACTCAATAACTGCGAATGGTTGAGCGGATGGCCAGCAGTTGGCAGGCCAAAACCCTTGATCGTATAGGCAAAAATGATCGTCGGGCGGCGCGGTTCTTCATTCGTTTGCGCCAGAACCGCCAGCAACTCGCCCAGATCATGGCCGCCAAGATTGGTGACAACCTCGCCAAGGGTTTCATCTGGAATATCGTGAAGCACTGCCGCGATTGTCGTTCCATCAGGGCAATCGAGCAACCGTTCGCGCATGGTCGGCGCTGGCAAGCGGATGAGCGCCTGATATTCCTCATTGCTCATCTCATCGATCCGCACACGCAACGCATCGCCGCCTGGCCGGGCAAACAGAGATTGCAGCAGGCGGCCATACTTGGCTTCCAATACACGCCAACCGAGATCAGAAAACAGGCGCTTGAGCCGTGCTGCCTTGATCCCCGGAATCACCCGATCCAGGCTCTGCCGGTTGAGGTCCACAATCCAGATCAGGTTGTCCAGGTTTTCGAGGGCCTCATCAAGCAGCGCCTCCCAGACATTGCCCTCATCGAGTTCGGCATCTCCGATCAGCGCAATAAAACGGCGTGATGTTACCTTCTCGAAATGAGCCATAGCATAGCGATGGGCCAAGGCGGCAAAGGCCGGAGCAACAGCACCAAGGCCGACCGAGCCAGTTGAAAAATCAACCTCATCTGGATCTTTTGTGCGACTGGGGTAGGATTGCAAACCGCCATAGGCCCGCAACTCCGTCAGGTAGCGCTGCGGCAGACGGCCAAGCAGATATTGAATTGCATGGAAGGCTGGCGATGAATGGGGCTTCACCGCAACCCGATCACCAGGTTGTAGGAAATCGAAGTACAGCGCCGTTAGGATCGAAACCATTGATGCTGAGGAAGCCTGATGCCCGCCGACCTTCGTTCCATCCAGGTTAGGCCGGACATTATTGGCATGATGAACGATCAGTGTTGCAAGCCAGAGCACACGCCGCTGCAACGCAGCAAGGGTCGCCAATTGTTCCGCCGATGGCAGTTGTTCTGAAAGCGGCTCTGGTGCATGGGTGATCATGGCGTCGTTCCTTGCTATGCTGCACTATTCATCAGTTGGCAATCGGCCTGGCAATGCGGCGCGGAGGAGCGAGCGGGCTTTCCAGAAATACTCAACACCAGAACCAACCGTCCAGATCAACGCAAGTGTGATTGGAATTGGCCAGAGTGATGTTAGCAACAGGAGTGGTCCGGGGATGCCGGGTGTGACACTGGCAGCGGCATCGATCAAACGCCAGATCAATGCCGTAACGGTAAACACGAGCTTCTGTTTGCCCCACGAGCGCGCCGAGATCACGACGCCAGCGGATGCGGCAAACGAGCGCAGCCCCGAAACGGCAAACTCGCGCGCAATCACAATCACTGCCAACCAGGCGGGCAACAACCCGCGCTCGACCATCGGGATGAGCGCACCAGCAACAAAGATTTTGTCGGAAATCGTATCGAGGAACACGCCCAATGCAGAGACAACCTGGAGTTTACGGGCAATTCTGCCATCAACAATATCGCTGATCGCCATGGCCAGGAGCAATATCGCAGCAGCAATATCGGCCCAGGGAATAGCAACAGCGATCAGAAGGACCAGCAGTGGTGTGGTCACAATCCGAAAGATACCAAGCAGGTTGGGGAGATCGCGCTGGTTCAAATGTCCCTCCAGGCTCTATTATAGCAGCCTACATCAATCGTGAAGTTCAAACCTGGTGTCACATATATTTCCGGAATGACACATCACATGGCCAGCTATGAATGTAGGGACGGTTCGCGAACTGCCCGTTTTGTGCATTATTGACCGTCGCGATGGGCGGTTCGCGAACCGCCCGTTTTGTGCATTATTGACCGTCGCGATGGGCGGTTCGCGAACCGCCCCTACCCGGATGGCGCTGTGGCAACCCTAGTTGCCACGAACCTCTATCTCGCCAAGAACCAGCCGATTGGCGCTCAACCGTTGCGCTGCATCTACACCAGCAATGGAGAGCCGTGTGGCGGGTGAGCCATCGCCGCCGTACACACCAAGTACGATGGTATAGCGACCAGGCGGCAGATCCTTCGGTAAGAATATGGCTCGTTCATCGTGCAGCGGATCGCCAACGCGCCAGGTTGTTGTTTGCCCAGCAGGCGGATACCCAGCCAATGGTGGCGCATCATCATTGGCCAATGGTGGCAGCTCACAATCGCGACACAGATGCTGAAACATGCGATAGTTGTTGGTTGGCGGCGCAAAAGCAGCCCAATAGAGTGTAATTGGCAGTGTGCCACCAGGGCGAGCCACACCACCATGCAGATCGATACTGAAGCCGCGCAGCCGGATCTCGCCACCAAATATGGCCTGAAGCATAATATCTGGTTGCGGAACGATACCAGCCTGGCCAGCGTTATAGGTCTCGGGGAAACTCTGGCACATCACCGCAACGCCAATCAGGGCATCGCCTGTTCCACCACACGGCCATGTCTTTTGCGGGTACTGGAAGCGTAATCCAACCCAACCATAGCGATCATCCTGTGTTGGCAGGGGCTGGCCAGCCGATGTTTCAGCAATCAGTTCGGCCAGGGTTTTTGGTGGATCCACAATACGCGCATGGTCGGGGGCAATCAATAGTAATGCACGCTTTTTGCCAGCCGCCTGGGCATTAAAAAATGGCTCATAGCGGCGTTGCCAACAGGCACGGATCTCGGCAGGCGTTGTTCTGCCACAGGTATCGCCTTCCGCAAAGACGGGGAATGTGACTGGCTTCGGTAGTGGATCTGGCGTGACACGCGGCGCATAGTAGGCATACATTCCGGCAACATAGTATGGCTGAATCAGCACAAGATCATCGGGATGCACCCGCCGCGCAATATCGGTCACGGCTTCACGCCATTGTTCCTTGAGCGGATCACCACTGAATAAGCCCTTGTTTGGTTGAAACAGCGAAAGGCCACTACTGAGCAGCAGTACACCAAATAGTGCCCAACCAGCAATCAGCGGCCAACGACTCGCTCGTGCTTGATTTTGGTGTCGTTCAATAGGTGTTCGCTGCTGGCGAACAAATGGATAACTTGTTGCCAATAGCCAACCGGGAAACGCCACCATGGCATAGCGCGATTCATACACCGGGGCGAATGCCAGCAGCGCCGCTAATAAC
>Ga0163154_10009346_pt1 | contig 11200 bp, 7 predicted proteins | sample OliLakLV19MP9P1_FD_148649 | JGI IMG/M metagenome (GOLD analysis project Ga0163154, IMG submission 148649) | Freshwater microbial mat bacterial communities from Lake Vanda, McMurdo Dry Valleys, Antarctica - Oligotrophic Lake LV.19.MP9.P1 | ecosystem: Environmental > Aquatic > Freshwater > Lake >...
GTACAACTGATTTGTATTGATGGTAGCCAATTTAGCTATCCAGATAATCCCGCCACTGATATCTACATCGAAATGGTAGAGCAAGGTTGTCCAGAACGACAAGAAGGAACACCCACAACTATGCCACTGCTCAAAGCCTATTGGCGACTGAATTTGAGAAACCTAGAAAAACGAGTTGCGTTGGTGTTCTACAACTCTAAAATCGATCGCGAATTCAGCGAACCTTTTCTAACTGCACTGAGTGCTTTTGGAGGCACGATCGCAATCATCACCGATCGACCATGCGACAATATAAAACGCATTTCTCCTAACCATCCGAATCTCATCGATGCAGTTTTGAAATGGCTGCATCGATCGATTTTGGAGGCTTGAATTTTGATTTTGGCAGAAGGCGATCGCTTTTTCACCAACTCAGGCGCGATCGCACTCACTCCCCCAAATCCAACTCGATCGAAACATTTCTTGATCTTTCTCTGAATTAAGAGAATCGTCCGCTAAAACAGAGTAGGAGAATTTCCGCTACGATCGAGAGTAGATAGGCTAGCACCAGATAAAATAAAGTAAAAATTCCATCCGCACTACCCGTTGAGATGGCTGCGAGCTCTCTGTTCAAAAGTGGAGATTTTGCTACCTTGGCATTTGCGGGGGGAAATGGCTACAGAAATTCAAAATACTTGGAATTTATACAAATAGAAAGACAGAAATCGACGACAGCCGATCGCTCTATTGTGGAAAACTTGCCGATTCCTGTGGAAAACCCCCCTTTTCCTGTGGAAAAACGCCACAAAATGAAGTGCGATCGCTTGAATCCGATTGATAAGATTTAAAAAAATCGAGGAATGCCGATCGCCCAAAAAGGCTTTCTTGCTCGCTCCCTGAGCCTGCTGTTTGCTGCAGATACATCCTAGATATTTCCTCCTTCCTGCATCCTCTTTCCTGCTTCCTTCTCTTCAGAATCGTAGCTAATTCGATCGGACTCGTAAGCCGGAGGCTCGACGTGAATTAAGATGCGTACAGGGCTGAAACGTTCTTCCAAACGGGCTTCTACTTCTTCTGTAATCCGGTGAGCTGTTTCTACATCGACAGCATCCACAATCATGTGCATTTCAATAAACACTTGACGCCCGATCGCACCGCGAGAGGCGATCGAGTGACAGTTGATAACACCCGGTACATCCATTGCGATCGCGTGAATAACTTCCGGTGCGATCGCCATTTCATCCACCAACCAAGGCAGATTTTCCCTTAAAACCTTCCAACCGCTGCTAAATACCAAAACAGCCACAGGAAAAGACAAAAACACGTCTAGGGATTGCAATTGAGGTATGTTTAAAACCTGACCTTGCCAAACACCGATCAACCCGCCAATGACCATAATTGTCACCCAAACATCGCTCATCGTGTGTTGAGCATCCGCCACCAAAATTGCGCTACCAAGACGTTTGCCAACTCTGCGCTCGTAAAACGTGACAAAGATATTAATTCCCAGTACCAGCAGCAAAATCCACAGTTGATTTGGGGATATATTGACAACTTTACCGCCGTGTAGCAGCCTTTCGACAGCACCGCTGAGAATTTCAAAACAGGCAATTCCCAGAAAAACCGCAATTCCCAGAGCACCGAGCGCGTCAAATTTTTGGTGTCCGTAGGGATGATCGCGATCGGGCTGCGGATTGGCATAATGATTAGTTACCAATCCTAAAATATTATTAGCGCTGTCAGTGACGCTGTGCAAGGCATCTGCTAGCAAACTGAGGGAACCTGTCAGCCAACCCACTACTGCTTTAATGGCTAGTACCAACAAATTTAGCAATAAGGTAATGATTAAAACCTTGCGGACTTCGGAACGGTTATCGGCAACCATAAAATCTCCTCTATCTGCCATCAAGTGTTCTGGCTTCTAGTTTAAAGCTTATCAAGTCATAAAAGGTTAAAAGTATCGTGGAATCTAGGTTGCGGCTAGATTTATATTCATTAATTTAGCCTAGCTACTTGAGACAAATTGTAATTAATAGCATTCTCGCAGTCCAATTTAGCTGGCAGGTACTTCTTTTGAGTTACTATATCTTTTATCATTAACAATTGTATGTTAAATTTCATTGCCCATGTCTCTTTCTACGCTGACACTGAATTTAATTGAAGGTTCTGTCTCCTTTAGTTTTTCCCCGCAAGCCGCGCGGGATTTGCAAAGCGAGATTGCAGCTTTGATGGAAAGCTTGAAAGCTGTAGCAGCCAAAACCGCTGGCGCTAAAGCCTCTCCCAAAAAACCGATGGAATATCGGTATGCGGGGGATGTATTTTTGGAGGTTTTTTGCAACCCGAATATCTGGCCGACACCTTTTGCTGCGAAAGTGTTGATTACGGTTAGGGACGATCGGCTGCGCGTGACAACCGAAGCTCAACTCAGCCGCCTGCGAGATGATTTGGCTCAATATCTTGAACAAGTCGGTTGAGATGCTCCAACCTGAAACCCGCCCGTTTGTCAAGGTTAAATGCCTGATAAATTAGCCGGTTTTGTGACAGCGAAGGTAGGGTGCGTCAGTTGTAGGGTGCGATCGTGAGTTGAGAAACTCCAAGCTGACGCACCCTACCGCTAGGACTGGGGAGCATTTCAGCGCAAGCATTTATAGTGCGATCGTCCCCGATCGCGGATTCTACTCGCGAGCGGGGACGCTCGCACTATAATAAATAAAAAAATGCTTTTTGTAAAACTGAGATGCTCCCTACGACTCAAACTCTAAAGTGCGTCAGCTATCGTTATTTCAACTATTAATTAAAAGCTCCAAACTAACGCGCACTAGGTTTTTTTTCCAACGGATAGCTATCGGCAGGTGAAGCCGACCATTCCCACATTGAACCTGCATAATTCTTAGCATTAAATCCCAGATTTGTCAATACACAAGTCAACCATGCAGAGCGAACTCCCCCCGAACAATAATTCACAATCTCACTTGACTCCGAAACTCCTTTATACTGCAAAATAGCGACTATTTCCTCGCGTTCCAGCAGTTTTCCCTGCTTGTTTGTCAACTCTTTGTAGTAGAGATGAATTGCACCGGGAATGTGACCGCCCCGCGTTTCTCCGTAAGGCGTTTGACCTGCATATTCTCGCGGCTCCCTCGCGTCAATCACTGCTAAGTTATCATTGCCTAAAATAGCTTTTAAATCATCTCGATTGATTTCTCGATTCGAGCGGCGAGATACAATAAAATCTCCAGGCTGCGATGGATGATTTGTGCGGTTTGTGCGATCGATTCCTGCTTTAACAAAAGCTCGATATCCTCCATCTACAAAAACAGCTTTTTCATGTCCCAAAGTCCGCAGCATCCAAACAATCCGCCCATCTTCGCCCCAGCCTTTCGCGGAATCGGCAATGACGATTACAGGTTGGTCTTGACAAATTCCCAGTGCTTGCAGTTTTTGTGTTAAAATTGCATCATCTGCGATAATTTTACCTTGGTGCGGAAAGTCGGAATGCGAAAATTCCTGCCAAGTTACGGGAATAGCTTGTGGGAGACGGCAAAACCACTTTAAAATAAGTTCGCGAGCATCAAGCAGAGTAGCTCCTTCTAACAGTAATTGCTTAGCAAAATCGGCGCTTACAATCCAATTTTCTGCTAAATCACACATAAATTAAAGATTGTTTATTTAACAATTTTTGCTGTTTTAGCAGCGCAGTTTAAAACCCCATTAGTATTAATGGGATTAGCTGGCTTAGTTTTTCCCGGAGCTACATTTACACACAAAATTGTTTGCCTCTTGTTGTTTACCAAAAAAACTCCTCCCACAAAACTTTTGAGATTAGCTTGATTCGACACTGCATAATTAAATACAGCTTTGTTCCCGTTATTAATTGAATATTTGTAGTTAGCTGTATCAGCTTTAATGCGGCCTAGACCTAGATTAGAAACAGAACTGGTAAAACCAGTATTGTTTGCATAGTAGGCTTGCTGAGCTTTATTCATCGCTGCCACATATTGTTTAGCTGCTGATTCCTGAGCTTTCAAGGTTGGCGACAATTGAGCCTGAGCGACTGTAGCAAAAACAACTGGCAAAGTTAGAGCTGTTATAAAAACTTTCCTCTGCAGATTGCGAGATATATAAGTCATGTTTTTACGATTGCTTAAAAGTTGATTCCCGGTAGGGACACGGCACTGCCGTGTCCCTACAGATGTCAGGCTTTCCCCTACAGATATCCGGCTTTATTCTACAGATTTAAAGTCAATTTTATCGGCAAACCTACTTGACAAAAGCGGCATTATTTGCAAGAATTTCTCGTGAATTGAGCGGGTGAGTAACATACAATCAAACTAATTGTTTTGCTTGAAACTGTTTCAACTCTCCCGGAGCAACTGTGCCGTGTTCGGTAATAATTCCCGATATTAAGGCCGCCGGAGTTACGTCAAAAGCGGGATTGTAAAATTCTACACCCTCTGGACAAATTCGCGTAGTTCCAACTTGATACATTTCCACAGCATCGCGTTCTTCAATGGGGATTTTGCTGCCGTCGGAAAGTTCAAAATCAATTGTTGACAGAGGAGCCGCGACAAAGAACGGGACATTGTGAGCTTTGGCAACAATTGCTAAACTGTAAGTACCAATTTTATTGGCTGCGTCGCCGTTAGCAGCGATTCTGTCTGCACCGACAACTACTGCGTGAATCATGCCGAGTTTCATACAGTGAGCGGCCATATTGTCGGCGATCAATGTGACGGGAATTCCTTCTTGCACGCATTCCCAAGTTGTCAGTTTTGCACCTTGGAGACGGGGGCGAGTTTCGTCTGCAAACACTCTACCGAGTCTGCCTTCTCGCCAAGCAGAACGAAATACACCTAATGCTGTTCCGTAGCCGGCTGTGGCTAATGCACCGGCATTGCAGTGAGTTAATAAGTTCAATTTTTCTGGTGTAGCTGGCAGAACTTCTAAACCTTTGTCGCCGATATCTTTGCAAGTTTGCAAATCTTCTGCTTGAATGGTTTTAGCCATTTCTAACAAAGTTTTTTGTATTTGTTCGACGGAACCGCTAGTTTTCTCGGCTGTTTTGAGCATTCGGGATATCGCCCAGAACAAATTAACGGCTGTGGGACGAGTCGATCGCAATAAATCACCAACTTGTTCTAGTTTAGCGAGAAATTCGGTGCGATCGCCCGTTTCGATTTCCCTCGCGCCCAAATACATCCCGTAGGCTGCCGCTACGCCGATCGCCGGAGCACCTCGGACTATCATAGTTTTAATTGCCTCAGCCATATCTTCGCAGCGGCTAATTTCGACTACACCGTATTCTTTCGGTAGTCGGTTTTGGTCAATTAGCAGAACTCTGTCTTCTTTCCAAGTGACGGGGGAAACAGGGGAGTTTTGAGCTGTCATCGATTTCAATTAGGATGTGAGGGACAAGTTTCTATGATGCCATGAAGGCGACTATTCCTCTATGTTATGAGGGACACGCTGAATTTGCCAAAATCCCAGCCCTGCGGTTTGAGATTCGAGACTGGAGATTTGAGATTGAAGAATTGCTGGATACGTACCACTCTATGGGTTTGGAATTTGCGTAGAGTTTGATTCTTTTTCACAAAAGTGTACTTAGTAAAAAACCGTACATTAAGTTGTGTAAATTATACTTACGTTTTTTGAAAAATTTCCGTAATCGGGAACAAGCTAGCTGTACCTGGGGTCTGGTTTTTTTAAGTTGATCATGAAAAAGTGCGATCGAGCAATTTTCCAGCTCCAACAGATTTACAAGAATCACAAAAATAGATAATTGTAAAGCTTTGTCTATACAACTTTTACTAAGTTGAAGGCGGGTTTTGTGGTTGCCGTATTTGTGGTGGATTGAAGTAGCGACTATCATCGCACGGAAACAACATTTTGAAAACCTACTTAGGTGCATGGGGGAACAGTAATTATGAAAAACCAACAAATAGTATTCGTAGATTCAGCAGTTGAAGATTGGCAGAGTCTGGCGGCAGGTGTGAAACCGGGGATGGAGGTAATTTTAGTCGATCGCACGCGGGACGGCATCGAACAAATTGCCGAAGCACTGCAGAACCGCCAAGGTATAGAAAGCATTCACATTATTTCTCACGGGGAATCTGGAAGTTTGCAGCTAGGGCCAACTATCCTGAATTCCGACAATTTAGAAACATATCGCGACTGTTTGAAACGGTGGTTTTCGTCATCTGTCAATTCAATTCAAAATCGATTTGAAATTCTGCTCTACGGATGTAACGTAGCAGCAGGTGAACAGGGAGCAGCTTTTGTACAAAAGCTGAGCAAGTTAACAAAAGCTAATATTGCTGCTTCTACCGATCTGACGGGGAGTGCCCAAAAAGGCGGAAACTGGTTGCTTGAATACGCGACTGGAGCGATTAAGGCTGGATTGGCGATCGAGCCGAAGGTGATGGCAAATTACGCCCACGCTTTGACTGTATTTACTGTTAATAACACCAGTGACGGTGGGCCGGGTTCGCTGCGGCAAGCGATTTTAGATGCGAATGCTGATGCTGCACCACCGCACAATATTAACTTTGCCATTCTCGCCGCAGGTGTGCAGACGATCGCGCCCCTGACTGCCTTGCCAAATATTACTGCGGCTGTCAGCATCAATGGCTTCAGTCAACCTGGGGCTGCTGCTGCGAGTGCGACTACTCCAGCCACAATACTGATTGAACTAAGTGGAGCCAGCCCAGGGCTGATTTCAAACGGTCTAACACTCCAAGGCAGTGGCATCAACGTACAAGGACTGGCAATCAATCGTTTCAGTGCGATCGGGATCTTCATCGCAGGCACTGGCAACACTGTACAGGGCAACTTTATCGGTACCAATGCCGCTGGCAACGCTGCCTTGGCGAATGGGAACATAGGTGTAGTCGTCGGATCTGGAAACAATATTATTGGTGGAAATACGCCTGCGGCCCGCAATATTATTTCTGGCAATACTTCCTTCGGCGTATACATTGTTGGCAATACTGCCACAGGCAACTCTGTGCTTGGCAACTACATTGGCACAGATGTCAGCGGCACGATCGTCTTACCCAACACCAACAGTGGGGTGACTGTAGACAATGCACCTAACAACATAATTGGTGGCAATACTCTAGGTGCTGGAAATCTGATTGCCGGACATTCTGCTGCCGGTCTGCTGATCACTGGCGCTACTGCGACAGGCAACTTGGTGCGGGGTAACTTGATCGGCACCAATGCAGCAGGTACTGGGCCTTTAGCAAACAACGTTGGCGCGATCGTCAATAATAACGCCACCAACAACACAATTGGCGGGAATACGGCAGCCGATCGCAACATCATTTCTGGCAATACTGTTTTTGGCGTACTGATCCAGAGCGCGGTAGGCGGCAACTTCGTGCAGGGCAACTTCATCGGCACAAACGCCAGTGGCGCTGGTGCCTTATCCAACGGGGTAGTCGGCGGCGGTGCCGGCATAAACGTCACAGATTCGCCCAACAACACGATTGGTGGCGCACCTGGAGCGGGCAATTTGATTTCGGGTAATGCTAATGTTGGTATGATCTTCAGTGGCGCTGCTGCCACAGGTAACTCTGTGGTGGGTAACTTAATCGGCACTAATTCCACAGGCACCACTGCTTTGCCAAACAGCATCGGCCTGGTTATTGATAGTGCTTCTAACAACAGGATTGGTGGGAGTACCGTAGCCGATCGCAACACGATTTCTGGCAACAGTATAGTCGGAATCAACATCATTAATACTGCCACAGCCAATTCTGTGGTTGGCAATTTGATTGGTACTCAATCCAATGGTACGGGTGCGTTAGGGAATGCCTCAAGTGGAATACAGATTAACGCTTCGGGCAATGCGATCGGAGGTACAGCAGCAGGTCTGGGGAATATAATTGCCAATAACGGTGTTAATGGGATAACCATTGCCTCCGGTACCGGCAACAGCATCCAAAATAACTCGATCTTCGCCAACACTGGCTCGGGCATCGACCTCGGCAACGACGGTATCACCGCCAACGATGCAGGCGATGCCGACATCGGTGCCAACAACCTCCAAAACACCCCCGTACTCACCACCGCGACGGTCAGCGCCGGCAGCGTCACCGTCGCCGGAACCTTCAACAGCACGCCCAGTACCAATTTCACCCTGCAATTTTTTACCAACACAGCCCCCGGCACCCAAGGTCAAACCTTAATTGCTTCTATCCCGATAACAACAGACGCGGCAGGCAACGCTGCTTTTAATCAAACTTTCCTGGCAGCAGTTACACCCGGTCAATTAATCACCGCCACAGCAACCGACGCTGCTGGCAACACCTCCGAATTTTCCGCACAGCCGGTGCCTGTTGTCGCGCCACTAGGCAGCATTACTGGTATCAAATTTAACGACTTAGATGGCAACGGCACTCAAGCAGCCGGAGAACTCGGTGTCGCCGGAGTGACTGTTTTCCTCGACACTAACAACAACACCATTCTCGATGCCGGAGAAACTTCGGCGACTACGGGTGCTAACGGCAGCTTCAATTTCCCCAACTTGCCCGCAGGCACTTACAACGTTCGGGAAATTGTGCCAGCAGGCAGCCAATCAACTACTCTCAACCCGGTTTCGGTGACGCTGGCGGCGGGTCAAACGACTCCGGTGAGTTTCGGAAATCAATCGATACCTGCGGTACTAGGCAGCATTACTGGTATCAAATTTAACGACTTAGATGGCAACGGCACTCAAGCAGCCGGAGAACTTGGTGTCCCTGGAGTGACGATTTTCCTCGACACTAACAACAACACCATTCTCGATGCCGGAGAAACTTCGGCAACGACGGGTGCTGACGGCAGCTTCAATTTCCCCAACTTGCCCTCCGGCACTTACAACGTTCGGGAAGTCGTGCCAGCCGGCAGCCAATCAACTACTCTCAACCCAGTTCCAGTGACGCTGGCGGCGGGTCAAACGACTCCGGTGAGTTTCGGCAATCAATCGATACCGACGGTACTAAGTAGCATTACTGGTATCAAATTTAACGACTTAGATGGTAACGGCACTCAAGCAGCCGGAGAACTTGGTGTCGCCGGAGTGACTGTTTTCCTCGACACTAACAACAACACCATTCTTGATGCGGGAGAAACTTCGGCAACTACGGGTGCTGACGGCAGCTTCAATTTCCCCAACTTGCCCGCAGGTACTTACAACGTTCGGGAAGTTGTGCCAGCCGGCAGCCAATCAACTACTCTCAACCCGGTTCCAGTGACGCTGGCGACGGGACAAACGACTCCCGCTGCCGTGAATTTCGGCAATCAAACGATACCGACGGTACTAAATAGCATTACTGGTATCAAATTTAACGACACCGACGGCAACGGCACTCAAGCAGCCGGAGAACTCGGTGTCGCCGGAGTGACTGTTTTCCTCGACACTAACAATGACGGCATTCTCAACACGGGTGAAATTTCGGCAACAACTACCAGTCCTCTTGGCAGCTTCAATTTCCCCAACTTGCCCGCAGGCGCTTACAACGTTCGGGAACTTGTGCCAGCAGGCAGCCAATCAACTACTCTCAACCCGGTTTCGGTGACGCTGTTGGCGGGTCAAACGACTCCCGCTGCCGTGAATTTCGGCAATCAAGCGACTCCGACTCCGACTCCAACCCCAACCCCAACTCCGCCTCCGACTCCGACTCCGCCTCCGACTCCGACTCCCATTTTGACTCCCACTCCGGTGCAGCAAGGCAGCATCAGCGGTCTTAAATTCAACGATGCTAACGGCAACGGTACTCAGGATGCGGGGGAAACTGGTCTTTCGGGATGGCAAATTTTCCTTGATGCTAACGCAAACAACTCTTTAGATGCGGACGAAACTGCTGTTAACACTGACGCTTCTGGCAATTACAGCTTCACCAACCTCAACTCCAATACTCCTTATAATGTGCGGGAAGTGCAGCAGACTGGCTGGACGCAAACTACTGCTAATCCGGCTACGGTTAATCTGGGTAGCGGTGAAAGTCGATCGAACGTTAACTTCGGCAATTTCCAAAATATTAGCATCTCCGGCAGCAAGTTTAATGACCTCAACAACAATGGGGTTTTGGATGCTCAAGAACCGCTATTGCCTAACTGGCAAGTCTTCCTTGACGCTAACAGCAATGACTCTTTAGATGCTGGAGAAGTTAATACTTCAACTGATAGTTTGGGAGGCTATAGTTTCGCTAATTTAGTACCGGGAACTTATCGAGTTCGGGAAGTAAATCAACCTGGTTGGACGCAAACTACTGCCAATCCTGCTGATATTATTGCTGTCAGTGGCACTAATGTTAGCAATATTAACTTTGGCAATTCCTTCGCCCAAGTCCCACCAACACCAACACCAACACCACCACCACCGCAAGAAGGACAAGATGCTGACTGCATTTGTTCGCAAATTGTTTTACCCAGCATTAGCAGTATTCGCGCCCCAAATTCTGTCACGAATACCCGCAACGGTACTAACGGCAACGACACTATTCTCGGCACTAATAACGGTGACGAAATAAATGGTTTTGACGGCGATGATTTGTTGGCAGGATTGCGGGGCAATGATAATATTTACGGCGGACTTAACAGTGCTTTCCCGGTTGGCCCAGATATAGACACGGACTTGCTGTTTGGCAATGAGGGTAATGATTACCTCAATGGGGTTGCTGGAGATGATTTAATCTTCGCGGGCAAGAACGAGGATGTTGTTTACGGCGGCAAAGATGACGACATTATTTTCGGCGACCAAGAAAGCGATACTTTAATTGGCGACCAGGGTAACGATAGTATCTACGGGGGAACTATTAACCCCTTCGACCCGGATTTGACTGGCAACGATTTGGTGTTTGGTTTGGCGGGCGATGACTTCCTCAGCGGGGAGAAAAATCAAGATACGATCGCAGGTGGTGACGGTAATGATACAGTGCGTGCAGGTAAAGGCGATGACGTAGTTCTAGGCGAGTCGGGCAATAACCTGCTGTTTGGTGACCAGGGCAGCGATACTATCTGCGGCGGTGAGGGGGAAGATACTATGTACGGGGATATTGGCAGCCCTCTTCCCATCGGTTCTGCTGGCGGACAAGACCAAATATGCGGCGGTTTGGGCAACGATTTGTTGTTTGGCAATGAAGGTCAGGATACCGTCAATGGCGATGCTGGGAATGATACTCTTTACGGCGGTAAGGATGAGGATAGTTTGCTTGGCAGTGCTGGGGATGATTGGCTG
>Ga0163154_10009347_pt1 | contig 11199 bp, 15 predicted proteins | sample OliLakLV19MP9P1_FD_148649 | JGI IMG/M metagenome (GOLD analysis project Ga0163154, IMG submission 148649) | Freshwater microbial mat bacterial communities from Lake Vanda, McMurdo Dry Valleys, Antarctica - Oligotrophic Lake LV.19.MP9.P1 | ecosystem: Environmental > Aquatic > Freshwater > Lake >...
TTAATCTTTTGTAATATTTCTAACTTAATTTCTGATGGTACTGCTGTTTTCATATCTCATTTTAACAAATTAAACGTTTTCTACTTCTTTCATAGAATCTCTGTCTAATTTATCAGGTACCTGTCAAGAGGCACTCTGCTATGCTACAGATCTAAATCCTATTGTTACTCAACTAAAAAGAATTCTAAAAAAAGGTGGCAGATTTATTGTAATAGATGCTTATTATAAAGATGAGTTTGACACTTTGAATGAAGAAGATAAATTAATGAGCAAACTTATTGAAATTGGAATGGCAGTAGAAAAATTTAAAACTTACGCAAGCTTTAAATCGGAAATTGAAAATTATGGTCTTAAATTTATAAAAGAAGAAAATCAAAGTGAATATATTTTGCCTTCGCTATATAAAATTGAATTCTTAGCAAGAGGATTTTTTAAATTTAAACTTTTAGCCAAGATTGTAAAAGCACTTGCTCCTTCTAAAATGATTTATAACGCTATTAGCGGATACTTAATGGCTTTATCAATAGAAAAGGGTATAGCTGTTTACTATACAACTGTGTTTGAGAAGGAATAAGAATATACTTGATTTTTGGTATAATTATAAAGAGCAATTGGCAGGGTTTTCACCCTGAAATGAGGTCAGGAAATATTCCCAAACCTGAGGCAATTGCTCTATTTTTTTGTCTTCATCACAGATATTTCGTAATTTCAATCTAAATCTCCAAAATAATCCCAACAGGGCAGTGGTCTGAACCCATTATTTTATTTTGAATAAATGCTTCTTTTACATTCTCTTTTATAGATTCAGAAACACAGAAATAATCTATTCTCCAACCAACATTTCTTTCTCTTGCTCCTCTAAAAGCAGTCCACCATGTGTAGTTTTCTCCTTCTTTATTAAACATTCTAAATGTATCTACAAATCCAGCTTTTATAAAATTAGAAAATCCTTCTCGTTCCTCATCAGTAAATCCATGTGCAAAGTGATTATCTTTAGGTCTAGCTAAATCTATTTCTTCGTGAGCAACATTCAAATCTCCACAAAAAATTACAGGTTTCTTTTTTTCTAATTCTTTTAGAAATTTCAAAAATTCAATGTCCCAAAGTTTATGCCTAAATTCTAATCGAGATAAATCTCCTTTTGAATTTGGAGTATATACAGTAACAACATAAAATTTTTCAAATTCGGTAGTAATAACTCTTCCTTCAGAATTTGCATCGCCATATTTATCTACAAAAGATATTGAATGGTCCAAATCGTTAATAATATTTAATGCTTTATGTTTAGAAAATATTGCAGTTCCAGAATATCCTTTTCGCTTTGCCGAATTCCAATATTCTTCGTATTCCGGTAAATCTATTTCTGCTTGCCCCTGCATTGCTTTTGTTTCTTGCAAACAGATAACGTCGGGATTTTCTTTTTTAACATAGTCTATAAATCCTTTTCTAATAGCAGCTCGAATCCCATTTACATTCCAAGAAATTAATTTGTATTTATTCATATTATTTAATTACTATATAAATTTTGATAATGATTAACTAAATCCATTCTACCTTGCCTCCCATTTCAATAAAATCGCTAAGAGTAACTGGAATTTTATCTATTGGTTTAACTGCTAATTTACTTTTGTATTGCAAACCTTTATTTTCTGTAAATGTATCTTTTGGGAGAATATAAACGTATCCAATATTCTTCATCACAAATTCTTTCCATTCTTTAGGTATTCTCGAAGATATTTTGCCATCGGGCCAATCTGTGTGCCAAGTTTTAGCTCTAATTTCTTCAGGTAGTCGATTTCGTTCTGGTACAGCCCCGAAAATAATTGTTAATAATGCGCTAGAACTTGCAAAAACTGCAGTGTCAATATTAAATTCTTTTCTCGGATCTACTTCCTTAGATTTTCTTGGTTCTAAAATTTCAATATTCATATTCGGACTCCCATGAAATAAATAACCTTGGCTTTGATAATCCAAGAGCTTTTCACTAGCACTTAAGATTTCTTGATTATCGTCTACTTTATTCATAATGAAAATATATCAATTATATCTTAAAATAAACATATAATTATTTACAAAAAATATTTTATGAATCCAAAAGAACAAATCGATAGTTATATTTCTAATCTATCCAAATGGCAGGGAGAATTAATTTCTGGTTTTAGAAAATTAATTCACGAAGTTAAACCAGATATTAAAGAAGATTGGAAATGGAATGTTCCAGTTTGGGTTGGAAAAAAGCAAATTGCGGCAGCTAGCGGATTTACCGCACATGTTAAATTCAATTTTTTCCAAGGAGCAGCTCTTACAGATTCAAATAAACTTTTCAATTCTGGATTAGATTCGAAAAAACACAGAAGCCTTAACATAGCGGAAGGAGAGAAAGTAAATTCATCTAATTTGAAAGATTTAATTAAGCAAGCTGTGGATATAGATTTGTAGGCAGCTTTGCTATTTTTGTATATAATATTCCTGCAATAAGTTGCAAGACAAAGCAGGAGATGTAAGTATTTAATATCATTCTAAAAATTAAGTGGCGACTTTTAAGTCGCCACTTAATTAATTCTTACCTAATTAAATTAATCATTTGTTTGAGTTGCAACATAGCTAACGCAATCACCTTGGTTTCTGAAATTCATATCTGTAAATGTTTGCCATCCACCTTTTTTACATTCATCTTTTGTTAGAGGAACCACCAATGCAGGTTCGAAATCGAAAACTTCAACATCTGTCCCTGTCCCAAATTTAAATGCATCCACATTCTCAGTATATCCATCTGCATATGGTTCACCAACTCTTATTCCTAAAAATGAATCTGTTACTCTAATTCTAACGCCAGGATAATCAGATAAAATTTGGCTCCATGTTAAAGGAGTTGATCCAGGTACTAAGGTTCCTGGCCATACAGGTCCTGAATATCTCCAAAGTGCAGTAGGGCTATTGGACCATTCCTGCCAAGCATCTTGTACTACTGTTCCATTATCGTTTGGCAGAAATACTAATCTCCTTTGCCATGTATCAGACCCATTAAAATCTACATTGAATTGTAAATATCCTGCCCTATTTGCACTACCTGCATTTCCCTCTGAAGAATTATATGTACTAAATGCTAAGGTAGTAATATCTGCTAAAGGAGTTCCAGAAAATTGATAAGTAGCTAAATTTCTTCTTTGTGTTCCAGAAACACTAATCTCAACACTTCCATTTCCCTCTGGTGCTACATCTGGTCCTTGAACAAAAGATCCTAAAGTGTTGTCTATTGTATCGTTCTCGTCGTTATAAAAAAACCACGACTCCGGATTTGCAACAACATCGGCAAAGCTAGTTGCCATATCTTCCGGATAAACTGTAGTAACATTCGTTACCGCTCGCACGGGACCAACTAATCCTGCAAAAGTTACCGCAGAGATTGCCAATCCAACTAATAATTTTCTACCCTTCATACCAAATTTAATAAAAAATAAAAATAGGTATAAGTAAAGTTAGCATTATTCTAAAGACGTAACAACCACTTGTAAACAGCACTGCAGTAAGGATAAATAAACAAAACTATTTTATCTTAAAACATTTCTATATAATTAAATAAATACTTCTTACAAATTAATACAAATGCAAAAAGTAACAACACATTTTTGGTTCGATAAGGAGGCAGAAGAAGCTGTGAATTTTTATACTTCTATTTTTAAAAATTCTAAAGTAGGCAATAAATCTTACTATGGAGATGTAGGAAAAGAAATTCATGGACAAGAAGCTGGTAAATTAATGTCAGTCGACTTTCAACTTGAAGGTTTGGACTTTATAGCTCTAAATGCAGGACCAGTGTTCATACTCAATCCATCAATTTCGCTTTTTGTTAGATGCAAAACTATTGAAGAATTGGATGGTCTGTACAAAAAACTTTCAGAAGGAGGAAGTGTGCTTATGCCTTTAGATAAATACGATTTCGCAGAAAAATATGCATGGATAAACGATAAATATGGAGTTTCTTGGCAAATAGGACAAGACGATTCAGATAGCCAGAAAATAATAACGAGCTTATTGTTTGCAGGAGATAAAGCTGGAAAAGCAGAAGAAGCTATGAAATTTTATGCATCTTTATTTAACAACTCTAAAGTTGGAGATATTTTCCGCTATCCTGCGGGCCAAGAACCAAATATAGAAGGACAGGTTATGTTTGCATCTTTTTGGTTAGATGGACAAGAATTCGCTGCAATGGATAGCAAATTAGAGCACGATTTTACTTTTAACGAAGCAGTTTCTCTTTTAGTAAAGTGTAAAGACCAAGCAGAAATAGATGAGCTATGGGAAAAACTTTCAGCAGTTCCAGAAGCTGAAGCATGTGGTTGGCTAAAAGATAAATTTGGAGTATCTTGGCAAATTGTTCCAGCAAGCATGGATGAAGTTATGAAAAATTCTGACCAGTCAAAGAAAGACAAAGTTATGGATGCATTGTTAAAAATGAAGAAATTAGATCTTGCTACACTTGAAGAAGCAGGGAAGTAAAAATTGGTAAAGACAAGGTGAATGTGATAAATTGCATGAGTTTATTTAATTTTTAAAATATAAATTTATGGCAGAACCTAACAAAGGACTTGCAAAACCAATGAAACTTTCTCCGGAGCTAGAAGCTGTAGTTGGACCTGGTCCAATGCCTAGAACAGAAGTTACTAAGAAACTTTGGGTATACATTAAGGCGAATAACCTTCAAGATCCAAACGATAAAAGAACAATTATCGCAGACGAAAAATTGAAGAAAGTTTTCGGTCAAGACTCAGCAAACATGTTCGAAATGACTAAACTTGTTTCTAAACATTTGTCGTAATCTCTATTCAAATTAAGTAGAAAGTGAAAAGGAATGATTTATCATTCCTTTTCACAATTCATTAAGGGATTGTTTCTAGAGTAAGAATAGCCTTCCAAGTACTCCCTCCATCTATAGATTTCCAAACAAATCCACTTGCTCCAGACATAAATATATTATTTGAATTTTTAGGATCTATAATTATCTTTGAAATTCTCAATTTTGGGTCTTGAATATTTGTAATTTCGACAGGTAAAGTTCCATTTTGTTGCCAAGTTTTTCCTGCATCTGTAGATTTATATAGACTTTTAAATCCAAATTGCCAGCTATAACCTACCATTTCATTTCCAGATGTATCTGCAGGATCGTAAGTAACTACATCCATTGCCATACCAGATTTTGCAAAAGTTTTACCACCATCTGTAGATACATAACTTCGAGCACCCGTATCGCTCATTACTGGAATATACAGATTATTAAAATTTGTAGGCGAACTAAAAACTTACCAAAACAGTTCCATCCCCTTCTGGAAGAGATTTAATGCCTTGCCAAGTTTCCCCACCATCGTTAGTTGTTAATATTCCTAAAGTTTCTGTTCCAGCCATACGCCCCCCACTTGGGTTCCTTGCAAATGTTGAAGAAGTTACAATAAGTTGCTTAGGATTTTTAGAATTAATATGAATATTTTGAGCACCAGTATTTGGAAGTATTCCTGTGTTTAATTCTCTCCAAGTTTTTCCTCCATCCACAGTTTTGTAAACTAACCCCTTTGTAAGAAGCGATGCATCCTGATTTGCTCCTTTTTGCGAAGAGGTTACATAGAATATGGTATTGGGATCTGTAGGATCTATTGCTATATCGTGAACATATGCATTAACTTCATCTGTTAGAATTTGATTCCAAGTTTCGCCTCCATCTTTGCTTTCTAATAAACCTCCAGCTTGGTTAAACATCGAATCGATTGTATCGAAATCTCCAAGTGCACCTAATAAAATTCTTTTGGAATTAGAAGGATCTAAAACAGACGTTTTGAATTCTAAGTAACATGGTCTCTCTTTATGCAAGTCAGGGGCACGAAATCCTTTAATTCCATCTGAACTATATTTCCATGTGGTTCCACCATCTGCACTTTTAAAAAATCCTCTTTTTTCTACAAAGACTCCAATTGTATTTGGATTGTTTGGATCGACTGTTAAAGTATGTCCAGTTCTATACCATTGATTAGGATCTAACGGAGTGCAACTACCACTTTGACCAACAAAGCTGGAATCCTCTTCAATTGCAGTTTCTTGGTTAGTTTCATTACTAATTTCAGATGTTTCTATTTTGTTGTCTTTACCTTTGCTAATAAAAAGAAAAGCAGCGATTGCGATTGCGACAATTAACACAAGAGCTAATACTATAATTAAGGTGTTTGAGGAACTTTTAGGACTATTTTTCATATAAATATTTAATTATTCACATTTAAACAAAATAAAAAAAAATAAAGCTACAATCAGTATTTGCAGCTTTATTCTAAATTTGAAAGTTCAAATTAGCTATCTATTTCTTCTTAAAAATCACTAATTTGTATCCATCTGGGTCTCGAAGAACAAATTCTCTGCTTCCCCATGGCCAATCTTTTGGTTCACTTGAAGGTTTTAATCCTTTAGCTAGTACTTCACTATAAAATTCATCTACATTTTCTACGCTTAAATTTAAAAATATTCCTGCACCTCTATTTTCCAAACTTGCTTCTTTTTTAAATTCTTCTTTTTTCTCGTCTGGAGCAGAAACTAAAGTTAACCAGAACCAATTCGAATATATTGTGACTGTGTTTTCTGCATCCTTTCTTTTATCGAAACCCAAAGTTTCGTAGAATTCAGCAGATTTATTTAAATCTTTAACGTACAAGGTTACACCAGAAACACTTTTTATTTTCATAGTAAATTAGTTATGAATATTCTAAATTTTATCATTTAGTGTACCTAAATTATCAATAGGTGAAATAGAATCAACTCAACTAGAGAAAATACTTTATAATGAAATTAGTAATTAATTGTTATTTATGAAATATGAATCCTAATAGTATTACTGTAGAAGCTTCTATTAATTCTCCTGTACAAAAAGTATGGGATTTCTATACACAGCCAGAACATATTGTTAAATGGAACAATGCTTCTGAAGATTGGCATACGCCAAATGCAGAAAACGATTTAAGAGAAGGTGGACGTTTTATTTCTAGAATGGAAGCAAAAGATGGATCTAGTGGTTTCGACTTTTCTGGAACTTATAATCAAGTAGTAGAAAATAGTTTGATTAAATATACAATGGACGACAACAGAAAAGTAACAATAGAAATGAATGAAAAAGATGGACAAACTGAAGTTAAAGTAACTTTCGATCCAGAAAGTGAAAACGATCCTGAACTTCAAAAGAGCGGATGGCAATCAATTTTAGATAACTTTAAAAGCTACGTAGAATCTAATTAATATGGTTTATCTTTCAAAAGTTAAACATAAATCCACTTCTTAGAAATGCTCGCAGATCTATTAATTTTTCCAGAAGAAATGATACTATAAGGTTGAAGAAATTCTTTAATCTTATAATCATTAATAAAAATATGGAATTAGATTTATACGCACAAGTAGGTATTCTATTAGGAATTGCTACCGTTGTTTCTTTAATTATGCGACTTTTGCGGCAACCATTAATAATTGGGCATATTATCACAGGATTTTTAGTAGGTCGATTCGCATTGAATTTATTTTCAGAATTAGAAACTCTTAAGCTCTTCAGCGAACTAGGTATATCCTTTCTACTTTTTAGTGTTGGCTTAACTTTAAATCCTAAAGCTTTTAAAGATAACGGTTTAGTTTCGATTTTTACAGGCTTTGGCCAAGTTGTTTTAACTGGAGGTATTGGATGGTTAATTTGTATGTTGTTAGGTTATAACTCAGTTACTTCTTTGTACGTAGGTGTGGCTTTGGCATTTTCTAGTACAGTAATTGTAATGAAATTACTTTCAGACAAAGGAGATTTAGATAAACTATACGTTAAACTTTCAATTGGTTCATTACTAATACAGGATTTAATAGCAATAATTCTTCTATTTATAATTCCATTTACGAATGGCACAGGGGAGGGGGGAGATATACTTCAAACTTTAATATTTGGCGCTTTAGCAATAATAGCAATATTTCTATTTTCCCAACACATTTTAAAACATCTACATCCATATCTTACTCGTTCACAAGAATTATTGTTCTTATTTGCGATATCTTGGGGTATGGGAATATCTGCTTTATTTGCAGCGTTAGGATTTTCGCTTGAGGGTGGAGCGCTTATTGCTGGTATTGCGTTGTCCACTTTACCAAGCCGTCATGAAATAGGTGCGAGACTTGCTCCACTTAGAGATTTCTTTATAGTTGTTTTCTTTATTATGCTAGGTACAACAATGGTTGTTAGCGACTTTGGAGCAATTTTAATTCCATCACTCATTCTTTCTTTATTTGTTTTAGTTGGAAATCCGCTATTGCAACTTATAGTTATGGGACGACTGGGCTATAGGAAGAAAACAAGTTTTCAGACAGGAATGATGGCTGCACAAATTAGTGAATTTTCTTTAATATTAGTAGCTTTAGGAGTTTCGTTAAATCAAGTAGATGAAAATGTTCTTTCGATGGTAACTTTAGTTGGAATTATTACTATATTCATTTCTAGTTACTTAATTTTATATTCAGATGGTATTTATAAACATATTGCAAAATATTTAAGTATTTTTGAACGCAAAAAAACAAGAGAGAAGAGAATTCCGAGTACTCATATACCTGTAATTCTTATTGGTGGTAGTAGGATTGGTTTCGATTTCATTAATCTTTTTTCTAAAGGAGATAAGAATTTTCTTGTTGTAGATCACGATCCAGATGTAATATCTGCACTTCAAAAAAATGGATTAAATACTGAATATGGAGACGTAAACGATCCAGATTTATTGGAAGATCTAAAAGTGCACAAAGCAGAATTGATAGTATCTACAGTGCCAAGTTTGGAAACAAATTTAATTCTTTTATCTATAGCAAAAAGGAATGGGAAAGGACCATATGTAATAGTTGTTGCACACCAAATTGGACACGCTCTCGAACTTTACGAAGCTGGTGCAGATTATGTAGTACTTCCGCATTTTCTTGGTGGAATATATGCTGCAAAGTTGGTGAAGAAATTTACAAACGATGCATTAGAACTTCAAAGTATTAGAGAAACACATATTAAGAAATTGCATGCCAGACTTGTGCAAGGACAAGAACATCCTAAATTCGATAGATCAGTTTAAGATATCTCTATACGCTCATGTTCAAATATGAAAGACATATGTTTGTTTAAATAATTTAGGTATTCTAAAGATGAAAAATTACGCTAGAGATACAGTTGAAAGTGGGATGTTATTGGTTAGGATAAATTCAGACTCAACAATAACTATAGAAGCTATTGCAAATGCAGTAGATGGTCCTGCAAATCCTACATTTAGTTCTAAAGCTTTAACATTAAGAAGATAGTATTAAATGTAGTTTCCATAATAAAGCGAAAGGGCTCTGGTATATAATTAAAGGTGTAGCATTTCGGAGTTCGCTGATAACCCACTATTTTAGAAAGAAAAAATGTTATTGATAAAACACCCCATTCTCTCGTTATACTTATTAAATGAAACATGCATTATTACTTTTCCTACAAATTAATCTTAAAGCAAATGAGTTGTTATGAGAGTATAATTACTATGTAATATTTAATTATTTATATGATTCCATTCGGGTTATCTACAGGTACCCTTCATCGATTTGATATTAGTCTTGAAAATAAGCTTAAAATTTTAAGTAAATATGGAGCTACAGCCGTTGAGCTTGTTTTAATACTCCCTGAAGTAGCAACTAGCTTTGAGATAACAAAAGATTTATATTCAGAGTTCGAAAAATTTGAACATGTAAGTATACACGCTCCTTTTATTATGCCGTCGGCAAATGAATCAAAGTCACCATATCAAAGAATGACATATTCAGATGATGATATAAGCAAAAAAATCTTCGAGAAACTTGAAAATCTTTCGAAGGTATTAAATGTAGAAGCCATTGTTTTTCATCCCGAAACAATAAAAGACAAATCAATACTTAGTGCTTTTAATTTAAAGGTTGCTATGGAAAATATGGATCAGAATAAGCTAGAAGGAATAGATCCTGAATATTTTTCTGAGATGAATAAGAAGTTTAATTTTCAATACGTACTGGATTTACATCATGTTTATACACACGATAAGACTATGAAAATTACTGATGAATATATAGAAGTAATGGGAGATAGATTGCAATACTTACATGTAAGTGGACAGACTAATAATGAGGGTCATTTACCGATAAATGTTTCTGAGAATAAGAGCTTGATTATGAGTTTTGCAAAAAAAGTAAATAAGCCTATTATCCTAGAAGGTACAATCTCTGGTACAGATATCGAATACGAAGTTAAGAAAGAATTGGATTATATTCGAAAAGAATTTCAAATCGAATAAATTATGGGGTGAGTCGCTGTCCTCATTCAGAACAGAAATACTGAGTATGAGAACAGATAACTTTATAAATAAATTAAAAGAACTACTCGGTAATTTCCCAATGGGATTGAATTTAAGTGCATAAAGTTTACAATTTATTAAGCTATTAATCTCTATTACCCGAAAATCATTTTCATTGATTTAATAGTAGATCGCTATAAGATTCAGAAATAAAATCATTTGGATTAACCTTCATTAATTTCTGAGACTACAGTTTCAATCTCTACAAACAATCCCAAGTCTTTTACTTCATCGATATGAATAAAGGTATTCTGAAATTTATATTTTTTTCTCTTTTTGGTTACGACTGATTTTATCCCTAACGATTTAGTAAGCATATTTTTTAGAGTCTCATAATCTTCTATGTTTAGAGTTTTGTAAGTTGAAGTCTTGGAATCAGCTATATTTTCTCTTTCGTAGAAGATTAAGGCACCTCTTTTGTTATCAGAGATTCTTAACTTTAATCTTCCATTTTCAGCATTGAAGTAATAATCTACTTGGTCACTAATCTTAATAAAGATGGCGTTATTATTACTCAATATATTTTTGAGTGATTCTAAATCGTGAACTTTAGCTTTTGTTTCAATGAAGATGTTCCAGCATTTCCACAAGAACTTCGTGAAATCATTCAGTCAATATAAGAAACTACTCCAAAATCTCGAGGGTATGGAATTCCCTTTACCATAAGCTGAACTTTAATGAACATGTTTCATAAACTCAATGTGTAATATGTATAATAGTTTAAGGCGAATAAGAAAGCTGCTGTAATATTTGATTTAAGCCTCATTCTATTGAGCCTGAGTATCGTAAATGATTTTATCCAGCC
>Ga0163154_10009349_pt1 | contig 11198 bp, 10 predicted proteins | sample OliLakLV19MP9P1_FD_148649 | JGI IMG/M metagenome (GOLD analysis project Ga0163154, IMG submission 148649) | Freshwater microbial mat bacterial communities from Lake Vanda, McMurdo Dry Valleys, Antarctica - Oligotrophic Lake LV.19.MP9.P1 | ecosystem: Environmental > Aquatic > Freshwater > Lake >...
GCTGTGTGCCCGGCCAGTGAAGTGTCTGCATCCTGTAACATTGATATTCCCTCTCCAACGGCATAGCAAAGCCCGGAAGATCATGGCGGATAAAACCTGCCCACTCTTCTCAGATCGCTACACTAAACTCTCAACCAAATCCGTCTCACTTCATGTTGGCACAGAGGGGATCGCCAAGCGAATTAGACATAGTTTGAGCCTCGACCCGGGATACAAAGAGTATCAGCCTTACACCGTGACAAATCCATACGGACGAGCTGGGGCACATTTACACAGCAAAGCTGGCACCACAACTGGTAACAGCTTTGCTTGCGATTTTAAACCGACATTAGATCGGTAAAGACTGGCGTAAAATGTCCCCCCGCTAATGTGTTAAACACTCCGGTTGCTGAGTATGTAAGCTTCACGTAAGAGACTGCCATGTCATTTATCGAAGACGCCCACAAAATTTCAATCGAGATCTCGTCAGATGAAAATAACTGTATCGGAAGACGCAGCTTGACACCATCAGGCAAATCTATAACACGATAAGAGGAGGCGTCTCGCTGCCATTCTGCTGCCGGGCACAGTAACAATTGGTAATCCGAAAAATTCAAGCATTGGTCAACAGTTTGCATCTGCCCAACATATTCTCTAATCGGTGATTCGTGTTGAGCCGGCCGAATTTGGTCACTCCAAAAAAGCTCACGAGATCCAGCGATAGATTCTCGAGTAAAGGCAACCTCATCTAAATAGCCAGACATATCAAATTGCAAATCAACAGAAATTCGCAAATGTTCAAAGCAGATTGAAAGTTCTAGACCAAAATTGCACTCACCCAGCGCCAGTGGGCACCAGGTGGATATACCATTGGCGAGAAAAAACCCCCTGCGATTTTTCCACTTCGGATGAAAAACACCATCGGCGAAATTATTGCATAAGTAACTTAGAGACCAAAAATGGCCATTACACAAAGTGGAATATGAGGACTGTTCCTCTACCAGAATAATGCTGCGGTCGATATCTTTATAGCTAACCACCGGCATGCAGAAAGGGTAACTCGTCATTGGAGCCACGAAAGCTTCTTTTTCACCGAAAGAAAGTTTTCTTTGCGATTGAAAAACGTCAGTCTGCTTTAGGCGGCCATTATACAAAGCAGTCTTTCCACACCAATTGAACACCTGCTTAACAGAAAAATTTCTCCAATTAATCTGCGGCCCGGTAAGAGCAGTTTCGACCAGTAGCCACTTATTCAGTATTTTTCCAACTTTCGACAGTAAATTGCCAACCAAATTCTGAAATCTATTCATAGTAATCATTAGTTTCCAAAAATTATCATCTGTTGTTGATTCGCACCGGAACCGGCACCAAAATGCCACCTCCGCCATTGTCGTCATCGTCTCAGTAGAACAACGAATCTCTAGAGGTCACCTGAAGGTGACGCTAAGGGCTAACTATGTTCGTTCGTAAAGAAAACTAAAATATAGACGGCTGCCTGCTAAATGTGCAAAATGGGAATACCCTGATATTTCGCACAGCACCATATAGAATGGCAACGAGCAAAATATCATTTGTCTTAGATCTATGATTATTAGGCATCTAGAAAGTCAAAACGCGCAGTCGCGGCTCATGCGAATTGATGACGATTATCCACTAGTTGCGATATGGTGATCTTACGGCATGCATGTTGGCGCAAACTAGCAGCCCCTGTTTATGAGATCTAAGGTGTCACTCATAGACGCGAAAGCGAGCAAAACAGCTTGTTTCAGGCCATACGCATCGCATATGGTCGGGTATCAAACAAATTCCTTCCATCAACCCGGCGACCAGAAAACTTCCAATATTGCTTCATTACGCACTAACTATCTTCCTCACCTGGTGAGGAGATAGCTTACTGATTGGCATACGCTGACGCCGCGTATCTATAGGCTTTGTTTGATGAAGAAGAGACCAACAGAATTAAACCAAAAACTGGAGAATTGCATGAAATCAGCACAACGTTCCAATGTCTCAGGCTCCAACCTCGGCACATCTAAATTTGCCGCCAAAGCAGCTCTTGTGCTTTTGCCAATCATTGGACTTTTTGCTCTCACCGCCGGTAATGCTAATGCTACACAGCCACCTGCACCCAAGCCTCAGCCCACAGTGCAGCCTCAGCCCGTCATTATCAATCCAAACACAGTTGTTAATCCTCAAACCACTGTTAAACCTCACACTGTTGTAGCTCCTCACACCGTAGTCAGCCCCCACACCGTAGTCAGCCCTTCTGCTACATCTACATCTACTTCCGGCGCTACGTCCATTTCTGGTTCAGAGTCCACCTCTGGAGCTGCCTCCAACATTCAATCTACTGTAGAAACCACCGTCGCCCCTACGGCCTCCACAGAAAGCGGTGCAGCAACTACAGCAGCGGGCGATGTCACCAGCGTCCTACGCACCGGTAACAACTCGTTCTTGTACTTGCCTAATGCTGCTACTCACCCCAACGTCAACATCGCTGCAGGCTCATACGTCTACTCGGGGCGCGTTTACGTGGTTTGTCCTACTGCCTCTTCACAGTGGCATGTGACTGCTTACGTGCTGGCTGCTGGTGCAAGTCATACAAGCGACAAGCTGCCTGCAGACTGCAACAATTTGATTGCCGGAGCGCAAGCAGTTGACGCCGTTGGTGGATTGCTTGAGCTTCTTCAGTATATGGACGTGCAATTGCGTCAAGTATATGTGCTCTCTGCTGCAGATCAAATGTTGCGTGTTATTGGTGCTCAGCCTGTTGATCTCAATCGCCTGCGCATCTTCCAACAGCAATCAAGCTCGCACCAATCTACCGGTGGTACTGGTCGCAGTCAACAAAGTGAGCTTCGCATCATCATTGAAGATGGTTCTGATGTTCCTGCATCTAACTAACACTGTTTTGAGCGTCTTGCCGTCTTGATTCCACAGAGGCTGTCTTAACGGCCTCTGTTCTTTTGCAAACATTCAATACATAGAGGTAAAAGTGCAAAAACTGACGACCAAATTTCTAGCGGCTGGTTTACTTCTTGCTTCCTTCTTTGTAAGTGGTAAGGCCCTGGCTGATGAAACTGCAGCACCTACATTAGAAGTGCGATACCCTAACGGTGGCTCTGTCACCTGCCCACTTCGTACAACGCGAACAAGCGTTCTTTTCATTTTCAATAGCTCCTCGCTCGATTCGGACCCTGGTGAAGCATGTAGAGCGCTTGTTACAGCCATGGAGAAGCAGCAAAACGTAAATGATTTGCGTACGCTGATTTTTCAGATGCGTGGTCGCACACAAGATGAATATCAACGAGCACTGGCCAACTTTCTCCTTGGAAAACTTGGTGTTTCATCATCTACCATTGCTCAAATTGAAGTCAGCCTGGCAGCTGACTTTTTTGAATGGACTGATGAGCAAGTGATTGAATATCTCAACGAGCAGTACGACCTTAATATGCGTCGTCTGCAACGCATCAATGAGATTCGCCGTCGCAATCCTGGCGCGCTCAGAGGCACTTAAAGTCTGCCTATCACTGAGTTCTGACTCAGCTAAATAGCTAATCAACCGCAGGGCGAAATAGAAATTAGATTCAAAAACTAATAACTATTTTCGCCTTGCTTTCTCAAAAGCTACCCGTTTTCTAGCAATTTTTGACCTTTAATCGATAAATCAAATGAGCAAATTTCTGCCAATATTGCTTACCGCACTAGCAACCAGTGGCTTTCTTTCGCTAATCAATGCTACATCGGCCCAGGCAGTGCCTGATGACGCTAGTATGCTTTCGCTACTGCAAAATGCCAGCAATCGACAAGAAAATTACTGTCGAGGGACAATCGCAGAGGGAAATTATGACAGCAGCAAAGCCACGCTGCTCTTAATTGATAAAGGAGCATTTTGTACTTATCTACTGCAAGTTGACGATGAAGGCTTTGCTCAAGCAGTTTTTTCTACCCCAAACTCTATTGGTCGAGTCGGCCATGAAACAAAAGCCGGTCACTATAAGGTTGGTCGACTGGTGCGCTATCCAACCTGGGTCAATCCGCTAAGCGGGGCAACTGTTAGACCCTATAATCAAACCACGGAAAATCCATTGGGTGTTGCTGCCATAACTCTCATACCGCTTGTTTCAAGTAGCTCAGCTGGCTCTGGTAGCTCTGGTGCTGAAATCAACATGGCCGTGCACGGTACAAATCATGAGGAGCTGGTCGGCAGGCGTCGAGTCAGTGGTGGCTGCATCAGGCACTTCAACTTTGCTATACGACTTATGCTCTTGGTGCTCTTACCGGAAGACCGAGTTGTAATTGTGGACAATCTTCAATCGCGAATAGCCCTGCCACCACAATTGCAAAATTCAAAATAGATATCTTTAAGCACGACAGACAACCTCTCACGAAAAAGAGAAATAAAATTATGGTTGAATCAACAGTTAAAGAGACGCAGCCTACGCACATTCTGGCGTTCGTGGATGCCCCTGATCCCGACAACTTCGTCCAGCTGATTGCGCTACACAAGCTCAATCCTGACGCCATTGTGCACGTCATTCTCACCGGCCGACCGGTGCGTTTCAACGCCGAGAAAACTCACGCCCTGTGGGAATGGGACGGCGAAAGCTCACGCATGGCTCAGGAAGCCTCGGCCATGCGCATCAAGAATTTTCTGCGCCACTTCGGCGTCAAGGTCACGCGCGTTTTCGATGGCGGCATCGCCCCTCGCACCCTGGTTCCGCACTGGATCCACTTCGGCGAATACTACAAGTTTTTCGACGTCGACCCGCTGGCCGCCATTCGGCACAGCGAGCTCGAACCACAAGAAGAGCTTGTGAAAATTCTGCTGGCTCTTCCTGAGGGCTCAGTTCCGGTGACTGTGGGCGGCCCCATGACCGGCCTTTACCAGATGATCGTGCGCTGCCCCGACATCGTCAGCCGCTTCAAAGAGCTGCATGCTATGTTCGCCACCTGGGGCAACGTCACGCTCATGCAATTCGACGACAAGCCTCGTGGTGCCGTGCAATTTAACGTTGCTTGCGACCCGCAAGGTGCACACGCTGTGCTGAAGGGCCTGACCTGCCCAATTTACTTGATGCCCACAGAAGTGACGCGGGTGCAAGAAATCGGCTTTATCAACGCTCAGAAATTGCGTGAGGCGCTGCCCGACAATGCCGGCACTCGCGCACTCTACAATCTCTACGCGCTCTGGTATGACGCTGCTGTCAAGCCCCGCCAGGACAAGAATCCGCAAGAACTGATTTTCATTCACGACGTAGTAGCCGCCATCAGCCTCAGTGGCGAATTGCGTCAAGCCATCTACAACGTCGTGCCTGTGGAAATCACGTCAGTTCCGCACCTGGCCAGCGAAGCCGCCGGTTGGGGCACTGTGCTGATGAAGCAAGTGGACACACCTACCAACATCTACGCCGCCACCGGCCTCACCACCGGCGGTGCCGCAAAATATCTGGAGACGCTGAAAAGCATCTTCGCCTAATACGAAAAGGGAGGCCGGCATTCGTTATCTTTGACTTAAATTGAGACGGAGATAGAGAGCAGCCTGACAAGCTCTCTTTATCTCCTGTTCTCAACTTTTCATAAAAACCAAAAATTTTGGGGTAGGTCACTATACATTACAGTATGCAAAAAAACAAGAAATAGTATCGAGGCTGCATTGTGCGAAGACTCAGATCAAGAGGAGCGGCAACTAACTGTCGCTCCTCTTCAAATAAGTAAACGAAGATTCCAAGTTGAGCACACAAAAAAATTTGCTCATCAGCTGTCAAACTTCAGACAAAGTTCTCCTACCTTTACTTCAAGGGCTATAACAATGGTCTCAGTAGCCGCTAAATCGATTTTCGTAGCACTTGCCTTGAGAAGAGACTGGCCACGCTCAGTGAAGGTCTCGATAGACTTAGGAATGGTCATTCCTCTGCCGGCATAGTCTTTGTACTTAGCCACAGCCGCAAAAAAACGTTGTCTAAGAACAGTTCGCCTATCAACCAAATCAGCATTTGTGGTCAAAGCTTTTTCAGTGCTGAGGCTAATCTGATTATATTCATCAGTCCAGCTTTTCAAAGCTAAACGCAGATCTGCCCATTTCTTTTCGTTGAGCATCTTAATGAGCTTGACTGATTGCTCAGTAAGATTTTTGCTCGCTGGCGGCAACAGCGGACCTTTTCCAGACAGAAACTCATAGCGGCTGAGACAATCAGCGTAAAGTTCTCGGGCACGCCTTTCTTTAGTGGCTAGCTCTGCAGATTTTCCGGCGGTCAACCTCACGGCCTCGGTTACAGCTGCGTGTTCACTGACAAGCGAAGCGACATGGGCTTTAGCAGCTGTGAGGAACGGTTGAATGTCCCCCTGAACGTCATAAGCCATTCCCAACGGGTCACAACGCCATCTATTTCCCAGCACCTGCAACTTTTCAGAAAGAGTACTAAGTGCATTAGGACCACCTGAGTCAAGCGCCACAAAGTTGTTGGCTTCGGCAAAGAGAAAATCAGCCTCATGCTTCACAGCAGAAACCGACAACTCTAAACGCCGCCAGGTCGTTTCTAGATTATCGTAAAAGTCGCAGATAGAACGAAAGTCGGCTTTCATCTGCTCTCTAATGAAGCGAGCTGAAATCTTATGTACGTTAAAGTTACCAGAGAATAGATCTCGCCTTTGCAATGCTACCTCTTCGCCAGGCAATTCAATCGAATCGCCTTCAAACAAGTCTTCGATCTCTTTTAGTGCGCTAGCTTTAGGCATAAAGCCAAGTGCTTTGCGTTTTTCGGCGATACGCTTTAGTAAGTCAGAGAAAAGAGCAGTATTTTTCCAAAGTTGAGCTTCTCTCTCGCTGGCCTGCAAATATTGAGTCTTAGTGGTGCCGGTTAGAGTAGAACCATCACCAGCTAATTGGTAGCCGTATAAAGAGCTTAACTCCAGTAGGTTTGTATGAAGTTTGGCAGAATCAGAATTCCACTCGTTGAGCCGAGCGTCAATGCTTTCGATGTTCATGGTAGTAGGTCTTCTGGTGACTTGGAGTTATATAGATGGCTGCAAGTACTAAGAGCGGTCACCGCGCGATGAACACGCGATGACCGTTTCTCACCCAGTACTGTCTATTAGCCAGTAAAGGCAACACGAACGATATCTTCAGGGCTCAACTTTGCTTGGGCAATCTCGTCGTAATGAACAACGGCTACCACATCAAACTGGGCACCTTTCTCAACGAGGCCCTGATCTTGTTGCACCAGCCATTCGGTGGCACTTCTATCGTGACCGACCTGAATGAAAGCAATGCCAAAATCGCTGTCCTTCTTGATACGACGCGTTGCATCAATGATGACTTCCTGCACTTCTTCACGGTCACTGGGACAGCCGTCTGTCCAAATCAGAATAGCAACCGGTTTCTCAGGACTGATCGCTTCGTAGACAGCTGGAGCAGCCTTGCGCATAAAACCACCGGCCTGCGCAGGTGAAATCAGTCGAGCAGGTAAATACTTATCGATCATGGCGCGCAGAGGTGCAGCAAGACTTGTTCCACCACCTGGATATTGCCCGGCGAAAACTTTTCGCACGCTGTCTTCAGTGACACCAGTGATAACTTCGTACTTACCGTTGAAAAACACAAGGTCAATGCCGTCATCATCAAACTGGCATACGGCCCGTGTAATTTCGGCATTCACTTTGATAGACAAATCCCAGCGAGAAGTTCCACGGTCGCCTTTTTCAGAGCCAGAAGTCATGCTCCCGCTCTTATCTACGAGGCTTGCCACGTTGACATTAAGAGCACCGAGAGCCTTTACTGCAGCTAGTTTGGTCAAACTGAGAGCCATATTGATACCATTCCTTGGAATTTTGTTTTTTTGTTGGTGCGATAGCAGAGACAGGAATACCAGTTGAAACCGGTATTCCTGCAAACTTTAGTTGTCAACTTCTTCATCTACCTCAAGGCCGTGCTCAGCGCACAAGCGCTTGAGACCACCATCATAGCCCTGGGCGACAGCCTCAAGGCTCCAACCACCATCTTTGCGATAAAAGCGAACAAAGATCATAGAAGTGACAGTCGAGGCCTCTTCTGACAAATCAAAGCGACGAACTTCGTTGCCTGTAGCAGGGTCGATTAAGCGCACGTAGGCATCGGTGACCTGTCCAAAGTTTTGCAAGCGTTGACGACCGGCATAAATGCTGACGGCAATTACAATCTTCTGAATCTCAGTGGGTACTTTCTTCAGATCAAGCGTAATAGTTTCGTCATCACCGTCTCCTTCACCATCTTGGTTATCGCCGTTGTGAGTAACAGCACCGCTAAGATGGGCCGAGAATGATGGGTTATAAAAGACGAAGTCATTAACGTCGCGGATTTTACCGTCGGCGCCAATCAAAAACGCCGAGGCGTCAAGATCGAACTTCTTACCAGTGGTGCGACGTGGGTTCCAGCCAAGGCCTACAACGATATTGGTAAAGCCAGGGTGTTCTTTGGTCAAGCTCAATTTCTGACCCTTAGTCAAGCTGACAGTGGGTGCGGGTGTTGGTGTAGTCATAATGATCTGTATTTATGTTATGGATTTTTGGTTGTGGATGATTTAGCAGAGAGCCAGCAAGGAGCCAGCTACTCTGCTTGTGAGTCTGGGTCTGGGTCTTTGCCTAGAACTAGATCTAAGCGACGTCGACCTCTTCTTCAACTTCTAGGCCATGTTCGGCACATAAAGCCTTGAAGCCGCCATCATATCCTTGGCCAACGCCTTCAAATTTCCATTCAGCACCATTGCGGTAGAGACGCACCAAAATTACAGCAGTATTCGTAGATGCGTCTTCGGAAAGATCGAAGCGGTAAAGTTCAGCATTAGAAGTAGCGTCGACAAGACGGGCATAGGCACTTTCAACAGAACCAAAGTTTTGCTGGCGAGTGCGGCCGCAGTAGATGCTTGCTGTGAAAACAATCTTGGCGATATCAGCTGGAACGAGAGCGAGATCAACAGTTAGAGTTTCGTCATCGCCATCGCCGTTGCCGTCTTTGTTGTCGCCAGTGTAGATAACAGCACTGCTGGGGTGAGTATTGAAGCCCTCGACATAAGACACCATGTCAGTGGCAGAACGGATTTTTCCTTCAGCTGTGACTAGAAAGCAGGCTGCATCAAGGTCAAACGCCTTGCCGTCTGTCCGTCTGGGGTTCCAACCCATGCCGATGACGATTTTGCTCAAACCAGGATTTTCTTTGGTCAAAGAGATCTTCTGACCTGAAGCAATCTTCTTTGTCAAACTGATTGGTGCTGGTGTTCCGGTAGTCATAATGTTCTCTGTTTATGTTAGCGAATTTTGTGGTCGTGGACTGCGGGTCATTGGGTCTAGGTCTAGGTCTAGGTCTAGGCGACGTCGACTTCTTCTTCAACTTCTAGGCCATGCTCGGCACATAGAGCTTTGAAGCCGCCATCATAACCTTGGCCAACTCCTTCAAATTTCCATTCAGCGCCGTTGCGATAGATGCGCACCAGAATTACCGCCGTGTTAGTAGATGCATCTTCCGAAAGATCGAAGCGGTAAAGTTCGGCATTAGAAGTAGCGTCGACAAGACGGGCATAGGCACCTTCAACAGAACCAAAGTTTTGCTGGCGAGTACGGCCGCAGTAGATACTGGCGGTGAAAACAATCTTGGCGATATCAGCTGGAACAAGAGCGAGGTCGACGGTCAAAGTTTCGTCATCGCCATCGCCGTTGCCGTCTTTGTTGTCGCCACCATAAATGACAGCGTTACTTGGATGGGTATTGAAGCCCTCAACGTAACTGACCATATCACTGGCACTGCGAATCTTGCCTTCAGCTGTGACAAGGAAACAGGCTGCATCTAAGTCAAAGGCCTTGCCATCGGTCTTACGAGGGTTCCAACCCATACCGATGAGAATCTTGGACAATCCAGGATTTTCTTTAGTCAGGCTGATCTTCTGTCCGGCAGTAACTTTCTTGGTCAAGTTGATTGATGCGGGAGTTCCAGTAGTCATAATTTTCCTTCGATTTGTTTTGTTGAAGTTAAGTGGAGTGTTTCGAGTGGTGCTAACCAAAATCTACCTATAGATAGGCGGCTTTGATAGCGGCGGTGGCGTCTTTGACGGAACATCCTCGGACTAAGGCAGGCAACGTATCGCCGATAGCATTGATCTTCCACTCATCGTTGTGACGATAAAGCTTGACCATCACGAGAGCTGTTGATGCACCCATGCCCGACACGTCGTAGCGATACCGCTCGACTTCGCGACCATTGGAGACATCAACAAGACGGGCAAAGGCATTGCGAATCTTGGAAAAGTGCTGACCTTTGTAAGAGGTAATGACAAAAACAATCGACTTAACGTTGGCAGCAATCTGGGAGAGTTTGACGCGAATGACTTCATCGTCACCTTCGCCGTCGCCAGTCAAATTATCCCCGCCAGAATAGATAGGGTCGCGTCGGGAATTTTTCTTATCGCTGAACCAGACAGTGTCTAGCACTTTGCCATCACTATCAAAGAGAACCGCAGACAAGTCTAAGTCAATGTTACCAGCACCCGGAGCAGGGTCCCAACCACAAGCAACGTAGACTTCAGTAGGGGCAGATTCGCCAGGCTTGGTCAAAGAAAGCTTTGCGCCCTTGGTCAATGAAATTGTCGCTGTCATACAAGTAGTCCTTGTGAATTTTGTTTGCTTCGCACTAATCAATCGAATCTCCAGGCAAACCGCCCCCTCAACCTGCAGTAGATGTGTCACTACGCATGGTGCGTGAAGCGAACGACTGAGGTGAGGGAAACTGGATATTTGAGGATTTGAGGGTTTTGCGGGTTGCTCGGAAAAATTCGATTGAGAAGATAACCTGAGCAAAGCAGGTACCGTGTATAGAAATCAACTCGCAGCCCTCGGGGTTTGCGGAAGATATATAGAGTGAAAAATCGGCTGAAACGGGGGGCTAGGAGAAAGAGGCCGTTGTCATGGGGAGGCCGGCTCCCAGTCTTAGTTTGCGCTCAAGAAGAGAAAGCATAGTGATGCGGTTCACGTAAACAACTTAGAGCAGTCTCATTGCTGTGGGTACTTTGCTGACTAAAGCGGTAGGCAGTACAAAGACTTTAGTAGACCGGTCAACTATTTTCTTCAAAATTTGCCTATCCAGTTAGCTCAGCTAATTTAGTAGGTTTTGCAGAAGAGCAAGCCCTAATGAGGCTTTTCCAAATGTTGCGCTGATTGAATCTTCGATTGGCGCGGAAGGCGAGTTCGTCAAG
>Ga0163154_10009350_pt1 | contig 11198 bp, 8 predicted proteins | sample OliLakLV19MP9P1_FD_148649 | JGI IMG/M metagenome (GOLD analysis project Ga0163154, IMG submission 148649) | Freshwater microbial mat bacterial communities from Lake Vanda, McMurdo Dry Valleys, Antarctica - Oligotrophic Lake LV.19.MP9.P1 | ecosystem: Environmental > Aquatic > Freshwater > Lake >...
GCAAAAACTGTTAAATCTCTACAATTTTAACCCATTTTTACTTATCACTACTTGTTCAGTTTATCGCCCCGGGGTCAGATATATAGGCAATTTTTTTCGAGGCGAATTCATCTTCCAACTTATTTATTAATCCTTCAATAGAAGTAGGATTACTTTTATAGATATTTGCTAACTGCTGAATATATGGATTTTCAAAAACAGCCTTTTTAGGATCCTTAGGATCTTTGATTTTCAAACTATCTAATTGCTTTACATCTCTAATATTAATGTTTTTCAATTCATCCAACTTCCCATCTTTATAAACTTTTATTATTTCATTAGTAAAGACAGCTTGATGGTTAAGTTCAAAGGCTTTCCAGGATTCTTGAAACTGAATTACCCCCATTTTCCCTGCTATAGCCCTATTACTAGATTCGGTTGTTGTAGGAAGAGAAATATTTTTGTTTTTGCCGATCAATACATCTGCAATTCTCTCACCGACTCCCGCAGCCCTAGGTTCAAAATTTTTCGGTTTGGGAGGGTCTATCATTTCGCTATGAATTTCTGGTTGGATATATATTATTATACAAGCTAAGTTTATAGGAAATAAAAGATATTATGAACAATAATTTATTATTATTTGCTCATATCCTCTAAAATTCTAGGTAGAATATGCATGAAAACTTCCCAAAGCCACTCTGCATCCATTGCACTTATAAATTGGTGCGCATAGTTTATTATAAATAATTCCATAGCTGCTATCATACCCCAATCAACTAGTGATTCCACAATTTTATTTGAATGGCTCCAAGAGCTGGCTAACCTAGCAACTGTAATAAAGCCTACACAACTAACTAAAATTCCTATTTTATTTAAATCTGTATCTCCATTAGGTGAAGCTATAGCTGCAGCGCCAATAATAGGAGCCAGAAAAGTCCAAAACTGATATGGTCCAGATATTCCATTCCTAACAAAATTTTCTTGTCCAACCATCAAATGCAAAACTAACCATCCTATAAGTAATACAGGATTTATGCCCATCTGTAAAGAATTTTCTAAAGCATGGTTTGTATAATCTGAAGTTAAGGGTTCTTGTAATCCGGGTAATGCGGGTAATGCGGCGGTTATTATTGTCAGTAGACATAACCATAATGTAGGTATTTGAAATAAATCTCCATTAGCACTGATTTTCGCTAAAGCCTTTGTAACATCGGGATTAACGTCATCATCTTCCTTTTTTGCAGGGGTTAGCTCAGGCTTTTCCATATATACATATTATATCACAATAAAGAGGTGTAGACAAGAAGAAGGTGCGTTAGAGTCCTATCTAATAAGCAGTTTAGCCCTTATTGTCCTGACATTATAAATTGAATTCTAAATACATTACTTTCATGTTCTGTAATTTTCATAACTTCTCTCCAGCCATCTAAAGATTGAGCCTTCTTAAAAATGGTATCTTTATCTACTTCAAAATCTCTTATAGCACCATTGTACCTGCCAAAGAAAGGAGTTATATAGTTATCTCCACTGTTTTTCATATCAATAAGTTTTTTATCACTTAGATAGAATTCTAATCTCAAATCCACATCTGCAGATTTTCTATCCGAAGAAGTAGAAATTTGTGTTGGACTAAATCTTTTATTTCCATTATCGTCTACTGCTAACCTAACAAAGGCAGTTCCATCACTTGATAATCCTGAACCTACAGTTAATCCGTCCACGCCAAACCAAGTAGCCCCTTCCTGAAAGCTATGTGGAACAACTTCTGTTGCTCCACCTAAATTTCTAAATCCTACAGGGTCTCTAGAATAACTAAATCCTTGTGCAGATGCTATTCTTCTGCCTAAGAGATTTGACTGTGCTTTTGCCACGGTCATATTACTTGTTCTTACACCTCTACTTACTTGTTCTGCACTATTAATTACAGCTGAGTCCAAAGTAGCTGGTAGTTGCCATTTATCAGTCTCAATCTTTATTCCGTATCCTTTAACTTGAACCATGTGATAATTACCAGAAAACGGACCTCCTGAAACCAATGTTGACATATCCTTTCTATAGAGTTCTAAAACTTTACCAATTATCCATGTCGTTCCCATAGGATAAGGACCTGCTGTTATCGGTTGGCCATTATATGTATAACTAACTTTTAATGTTTCTCCTTCACCTCCTCCAGCATCTCCTTCTTTAAATCCTTGTCTTGTCTTTACGCCTTCACCTCCTCCTCCCACTGTTTTTTCTGCTGCTGTTAAGCCAGCAGTTGCTAAGCTACCTACAGTTCTCCCAGCAATCCTAGTTAGTGCATTTTGACTTTCTTTCATAGCACTAACTTTTGATCTTAAATCGTTTGCTCTATTTCTATAAGCCGAAGTTGCCCATCCATTGGCTCCATTCAAATTCCTTCCTGTTATAGATCTGGTTAACGTATTCGCTCCTTGACCAGTTTGTTTTAATAACTCACGTCCTACACCCAAACTATCGGCTCTACTTTGCCATGCGTCTTTAACGAATTTAGGAACACCTGTATCTACACCCAATTGTGTATCTATACTTTTTAATGTTTGTGGTATTAATAAATATATTCCAAGTGCAATTAATCCAGCAAAGAAAACTGTCATATCTGTTTGTGGAGTACCACTTCCTGGCAAACCTCCTCCAAAAATATTTTCTAAAGCTGTCATGGGAGGAACAAATGAAGTCGATGAACCAGATGTTAATCTGTTTTGAAAATATGTACTTGATATAACTATTGAGACTAGTGTCATTGCATAGGCAACTATAAAGTAGAGGGTACCTGACCCCACAAACTTTAAATAATTCATTATTGCTTTTGAACCTTGTCCAGGTATTGCAATTGTTGCAAAAACAAAAGGGGCTATTATAGGACCGATAATAAACACTACAAATTTCTTAAAGAGAAGAACAAATATTCTAAACCCTGTTAGCAATAATATAATTCCCAAAACAATATTAACTAAAGTTCCTATAATTCCTGCAATATTTAAATCGAATATTCCTAATTGAGCTATACCATCTGTAATACCAAATATTGTTAAAACCCCTGTAGCTCCTGCATCAAGTTCATCTCTCAAACCAATATACGAAGAGGCGTATATCCAGGAAACCCGAGCATCGTCTATATGGAAACCCCTATCCTCCTGCCAATTTTTGGGGATTGCTAATCCTTCAAAATCTGCATGTTCATTATTATAAAAATCTCTTCCAGGCGCACCTGGTCCTAGTAAAAATTGGTGTGTAACATTCGCTCCAATAGTAATTCCATCTATTAACAATCCTGTTATTGCATAACTCAAAGGAACTAAAATCATGGCTAACGCTATATTAGGAATCGCATTTTGAAGTGTAACAACTGCACCTCCACTCAAACTGGATCTAAACATTATTCCAAAAGCTATGAAGATAATTATTAAAATTAAAATTCCATAAACAATATTTACAGACCAACCCCAAAATGCTTGGACTGGTCTTAATAAATCGAATCCAGTACCAGGATAATAGAGTCCAGGGTCTCCACTTTGTGCTTTAACTTCTCCAAAATGAGTTATTGCATATATTTTATTATCTAAATATTGAGAAGCACTTGCTGGTCTTTGATTAATTATTGTTGCTGTAGCATTGTCTGTAATCTTTAACAATGAACTCCCTCTATTATCCAAAAGCATACTTTGAAGTAGAGTATTGTCACCAGCATCTGAATTAACTAAAGCAGCACCAATATCTGGCCCCTTAAATCCTGTAATGATTTGTCCTATTCCATCTGTAGTTTCCGGTATTATTCCACATAAAGTTGTAAGTTCACCTTGTAGCTGCTCATCGGACAATACAGCATTTTCTTCTGGTGATCGGATACAAAACATTGAACGTCCTAAATTATTTTCGGGGAAAATGCTATTCTCATTATTCTCCAATGCATAGTTTGCTCCACTCTGTGCCAAAGCAGGGTTTGCTATTGCTAAAACAACTGTCATGAATAAAAACATTTCGAGGATTCGCTGGTAAGATTTTAGAGTTAAATTTGGAAGTCGGAAAACCCTACGCATAGATTTAAATGCTTTGCTATGTAATCCGTTTTTTATGTTTAGAATTTTATGTTTTATTGTATATAACTTCAGATAAAACCAGTATACAGTAAAGAAGTATTAATTTGTAAATATGCAGATTCGAGAATTTGATTAGTTCTTAATTCAAAACCCTAGTGATTAAATCCTATGGCTTATCGCCTATAGCTTACAGCTTATGACATATTCTGATACAATTCTTACATGGATATTAAAGGTTTAACTCTTTCAGAAGTAAAAAAACAAAAGAGACTAGGATTAAGTAACAATAAAATAGATGCATATGCTCCAACATATTTTAAAATCTTCAGAGCTAATATTTTAAGTTTAATGAATTTTGTTCTAGTGCCATTGATGATTGTGCTTTATTATTTCGAGAGATACAACGATGTTTTGGTATTTTTGACTTTTGTTATAGTTGCTGTAACTATAAATTCATTTGAAGAGATCCGTGTTAAGAAAAGAATCGATAAACTTCAAGATGAATTTAAACGCAAAGTTTTTGTAGTAAGAGACAGCAAAGAACAAGAAATTCCTGCGGATGAAGTTGTAAAGGGAGATATTGTTAAAGCCACAGAAGGAGAGATGATTGTAGCAGACGGAGAAATAATTGAAAGTTACTATTTGCAATTAGATGAATCTGCAATTACAGGAGAATCCAATTTTATAAAGAAAAGTAAAAAAGACGAAATTCTTTCTGGATCTTTTATAGTAACTGGAAATTGCTATTACAAAGTTAAAAGCATTGGCGATAACAACTATTTAAATAAAATTGGAAAACAATCTTTAAATATTCAAAAAAAGAGAAGCAAGTTAGAGAGATATGGTAATGGATTTATTACATTCTTTGTTAGCTTATCTATAGTTCTTTCTTTAATTATTTTTGTATCTTTAACTAGAGCAAACGTTGCAGAAGTAGATATTGTACTTAGCATTACTACAATTGTTACCTTGGTTATTCCACAAACTTTACTATTTCTATTTTCTTTAAACTACATAATTTCTGTTACTAAACTTTCACAAAAAGGGATTTTGGTTCAAAAGAAAGGGTCCATAGATGAATTAGCTGGGATAGATACTTTATGCATAGATAAAACTGGAACTATAACAAGCAATGCAATGGAAGTTGTAAAGATTTACGATATTAAAAATAAAGCTTTTGCAGAGACTTCAGCAGATTCACGAGATGATCTTAACCTAATTGGGGAGATTATAAAAAGTAGTGCAAATTTAGTTGTTGGAAGAAATAAAACTTTCGATTCTGTAATTAAATTCTTTAATAAAACTAAAAAACTAAATATTGAAGAGTTCGATCAAGTCCCCTTCACCTCTAAAAATAAATATAGTGTTATCCAATGCAAAATAGACACCGAACCGAATTCATTAGTAATGGGTGCTTATTCAAGCTTGAACAGACATATAAATGAGAAATTAAAAGATGATGTTGAAAAAGTTGTACATAACATAGAAAGTGAAGGTAAAAGAGCATTAGTAATTCTTAAATTTAATAAACTTATTATTCAAAACGATAACGACACAAATGTTGAAAATTTCCACTTGGATAACGAATTAATTACAACAAATATTTTTATTGTAGAAATTGAAGAAAAGTTAAATAAAGGAATAAAAGAAACTCTACTTGAGGTAATGGAGCAGGGGATAGATATAAAAGTTATATCTGGAGATAGCTTAAAATCTGTAAAAAAGATTATTGAAAACCTAGGATTAAATATGGAAGCTGTGGATATAAGCCAAGCAGATTTAAATAGTAAAGGTAAAAAAAACTACAAAAAATTAGTTTCTAACTTTAGTATTTTTGCTAGAAGTACACCCCAAGATAAACTTGAATTAATTAAAGCACTAAAAAAACAAGGCAAAAAAGTTGCAATGGTTGGGGATGGAATAAACGATGTTTTAGCAATGAAGCAAGCAGATGTAAGCATATCCATGGAAACTGGATCAAAAATAACCAGAGATGTAGCAGATATTGTACTTTTAAAAAACGATTATAAAAAGATTCCGAACATATTTTACGAAGGAGATAATATTGTATTTAATTTAAAACTAAGTACAAAAATCTATACAGCAAAAGCATTTATTGCTTTAGTTTTAGCATTATATTTTGCGTATATTAAAATGCCGATTGCTATTTTTCCAACAACAACTTTAATTTTTAGTTTTGTAGGAAATACATTTCCAAGTTATTTGGTAATCTTTTCCCGCCAAAAAGTAACAGATCAATCTGAATTTGTAAAAGATATTTTGGCCTCCAGTATTCCTACAGGAATTTTTACAGGATTAATTACTTTAGTCTTATATTCATTAATCAGAAACAATCTTACTAGAGGAGAGATTAGTACGGCATTGGTAATCGGCTTATTAGGAATGAGTATGGTTTACACGTTCTATTTGCTCTATGAATCTGGAAAATTAAAAGATTTTAGAATTCTTACATTTGGATTTATTTTTGGATTTATTTTTGGCACTTTTCAAACAATACTACCTCTCTCTGCAATTAATACGACTTTAGATAAGTCGGTGACATTTGGATTAATTTTATTTGCGGCAATCATTATTTTCTTAGGGGTTAATAAAATATTGAAGAAAAATAAACTTAAATATCTAATAGTTCTACTATTCATTCTTTTTGGTATCTTTTTCCCTTCCCGAACCTACTACAATGCAAGCCCCGTTCCAATTGAATTCTTTCCCTCTATATTGCAATTAACCGCGTTAGTTGCTGTAGCAATAGTGATAATTCACAAGACTTTTGTTGAAGCATTACGTAGGTAATTCGCTTCATGTTAGAATCAATCAAATATTTTACCGGAAACGAACGTGTTTTCGTCTGAATTTAGAATAAAGAATATGGAATATAGTTCAACTCAGAAATTCACTGATTTGAAAGTATGGCAGCACTGTCATAATCTTGTTTTAAAAACTTATAGCTTAACAAGTACTTTTCCTAAATCTGAAATATTTGGCATATGTAGCCAGATGAGAAGAGCGGCTCTATCAACTACTTCAAATATTGCAGAGGGCTATGGAAGAACATCCTATTTAGAGAAGTTGCAATTCTATAAAATAGCCAGAGGATCAATTTTTGAATTGACTAATCAGTATATTGCATCGAAAGATTTAAATTTCATAAATCAAAATCAGTACAAACAGATTTCAGTTCAACTCGAAAATTGTACAAAACTGTTGCAAGGAATAATTAGAAGCACAAATATAAAATCAAAAATTCCAAAAAAGCTAGATTCTAAATTCAAGATTCTAGATTCCAAGTTATCTTAATCTCTATTTATTATTGCTAAATTTATGAAAAGTTCAGAACAACTTAGAAAAGACTATATTAACTTTTGGACAGGTTCGCCAAGAAATGCAAAAGAGATTCCAAATGTTTCTTTAGTACCAAATAACGATCCTACATTACTTTTCGTTAATTCAGGAATGTTTCCAGTAAATCCATATTTAGCTGGTCAACCTCATCCTTTAGGAACAAGATTAACTAATTTTCAAAGATGTTTAAGAACTAATTACGACGAAATGTTGGAAATCGGAGATAACAGACACACATTAATGTTTGAAATGATGGGTGTTTGGTCTTTAGGAGATTTCTCTAAGAAAGATCAGATTCCTTGGATAATGGAGTTCTGGGTTAAAGTTTGTGGGCTAGATCCAAAAAGATTATATGTTTCAATATTTACTGGTAACGAGGAAGTTCCAAGGGATACAGAAGCAATTGAGATTTGGAAAGAAACATTTAGAAAATATGGAATAGAAGCAGAATTCAGCGAAGACATAACAAATATTCCACCTGCTGATCATCCTGAGTTAGCAGAAGGATGGAAATTCAGAATTTTCCCTTACGAAAAGAAAAAGAACTGGTGGCAGAGAGCCTCAGATGCACCAGGAGAACTTGGTGGTCCAACTTCTGAAATGTTTTACGATATGGGAGAAATAGTTGAAGAGCAAGAAAAATATCACATTAACGACGATTCAGGAAGATTTATTGAAATAGGTAATAACGTCTTTATGGAATACAAATTTGAACAAGACGGTAAATGGCATGCTATGAAAAAGAAGAATATAGATTTTGGAGGAGGATTTGAAAGAGTGGTTATGATTGCACAAAACAAGAAAGATATTTTTGAAACAGATATTTTCAGTTCAGCTTTGGGAAAAACTGCAGAAATATCTGGAAAAGAATATAAGACTAACAATTCAGAAAATGAATATACAAAATATTTTCGAATTCTTGCAGATCACTCTAGAGCTGCTTCATTCATACTTGCAGATGGTGTTAGACCTTCAAATAAAGATCAAGGTTACATATTAAGACGTTTTATTAGAAGGCTAGTTCGATTCGGAACAAAATTGGGAATAACTACAAATTTCACTAAAGACTTAGCTATTGCTGTAATTGAAAAAATGAAAGATGCATATCCGCATCTAAAGGAAAACGAGATGATGATAGTAGATGAGATTGAAAAAGAAGAAATTAAATTTAGAAAGACTTTAGACAATGGATTAAAAGAAATCAAAAAGATTCAAGAAAGTGGGGTAGAGATAGATGGAAGCACAGCTTTCTATATTTACGAAACTTATGGATTTCCAATTGAAATGACATTAGACGAATTGGGGTTAAAAGAAGATCAGGCAGAAAAAGTACAAACTGAATTTGAAGAATTTGCAAAAAAACATAGAGAAAAATCTCGTGCTGGAGCAGAGCAGAAGTTTAAAGGAGGATTGGCAGATCAATCTGTAGAAACTACAAAATTGCATACAACACATCATTTACTTTTAGCTGGATTACAGAAATTTGTTGATTCAAATATTAAACAAAGAGGAAGTAACATTACAGCTGAAAGACTTCGTATAGATTTTAATTATGGAGACAAATTAACAGAGGACCAGATTAAACAAATTGAAGATTTTATAAATGAACAAATTGAAAAAGAGTTGGAAGTTAAAAGAATCGAAATGCCAAGAGAAGATGCAGAGAAAATTGGAGCTCAAATGGAGTTCGGACAAAAATATCCAGACACAGTTTCGGTATATCTAATTGGACCTTCTGATGTTATTAATAATGAGGACTGGCAATCTTCAGATATAATTTCCAAAGAATTTTGTGGCGGTCCACACGTTTCTAATACTAAAGAATTGGGTGAAGGAGGTAAAAAATTCAAAATCCAAAAACAAGAAAACATTGGCGCTGGATTAAGAAGAATAAAAGCGGGACTGGTATGAACTTAAAAAGAGGCGGAATAACATTTCGCCTCTTTAATAAATACTCCCTATAAAATCTAAGAAACTTTGATCGTAACCATTAGAATTTAGTAAATGTTTATTAATAATTTGTCTTCTTTTAGTTCTGATGTTAATTCCAAATTTACTCGAATTAAAGATTAACTGTACATGACATTTATGCATACTGGGAATTATTCTCTGTGCAAGATGAAAGTCCTTTTCTCCAAAAAAATTACTTAAGAGAATTATTGCATTCCTCTGGGTTACAAAATCATGTCTTGTCTTACCTAAATCATAATCTATAAAAACATGCTTCATTCCCTGTACTATTGTTTCCTTTTCGCAAAAGTTTTCTCTACTTAATAAATCTTCCAAAAGATCAAATCTACTCATGCTTGAAAGTACGAGAACAGTAAATGGGAGTCCCAAATAGACTTGAATTAAAGGATAAAATTCATCAATAGAAATCTGAGATTGTTGCCAATTTAAGAAAGATTTTAAGACATACCATGCATATTCATTAGACTTAACTAATATTCCTTCTATATTCACAGTTAAATTATTATTATCGTTAATAAAACTAATTCCTACGTTAGGTGTATTTTGGGTTTGAAGTGCAGATATTATTTTAGGAATGCATTTACTTTGGAAAGTAGGATCATAGGTAGATAAACTAATTTCATGCGGCTTTACACTATTTAAGATAGGAATTATTTCTTTAATAAAATCAGAATAATCGTTTACGCCATGGTCGAAAACAGTTATCACATTAGTAGCATAAGTGCGGAATTATATCTTCCCAAACCCTAACAATCAACTACTCATCTAATTTCTCTACCTGATTCCTGTCTACAAAATTTAGTTTATTCAAAAGGAAGATTACTGCTACACCAGCAATAACTAATGCTATAACAATTAGATAGTTATATGAATCGTTCGATTCAAATGGGTGCAAATAATTTTTATTTTCACCTTCAATTAAGAAGAAGGGATAGAGGATTCTTAAAGATCCAATCATTAAACCAATAACAATTGCTAATGTTGTAGATGGATTTTTTTCGAAAGCTTTTTTTACAGTAGAAATAAAAAACAGAAAACCACTCATTAACCCAACCATAAACACTAATACTTGAAGAACTTTTGTTGTAGTTATATCTAAATGTGTAAAATCTTTTACTAAAGAAATAATATAGTCGTAGATACCAAAGTAAATTAAAACAAAAGACCCATTTACTCCTGGTAAAATTAATCCTGCAATAGAAAATATCCCGCCTATAAACAAGAGTAAATAGGTTGGATTTTCGTTAAAAGGTTTAGGTTGAAGTCCAAAAATAATAAAGGAAATAATTCCAACAACGATAACAATTAATAAATGAACAGGTTTTCTATCTTTCATTTCTTCGTATGGAATACTTATAGATGCTAGCCCTAATCCAAAGAAAGTAGCAAATACATATTGAGGATATTTATCTAGAAGAGTATGCATTACATTAGATAATGCTCCTACAGATACAATCATTCCAAGAAAAAGAAATATTCCAAATTTTAAATCTATTTCAAAAAATTTCTTTTTAAGTTCAGCAAAAGTAGATTTCCTAACTATAAATTTTAATATTTGCTTAATAAATTCGGAAACTGAATGTAGAAAGGATAAAAGTTCATCGTAGATGCCCATTATTAATGCAAAAGTTGATGAGTTTATTCCAGGAACAATTTCCGCAAATCCCATAACAAATCCTTGTAAGATTCGAAGTAAATATTTCATAAGTTTGTTTTAACGATTAGTAACTTTTATGTTAACTGATAGAGTAGAATTTTTCCAATTTGTTTTACGTATTACGTAGTACGCACTACGTAGAACTGTTTGCTGTTATAATAAGAAATGTCATT
>Ga0163154_10009351_pt1 | contig 11196 bp, 8 predicted proteins | sample OliLakLV19MP9P1_FD_148649 | JGI IMG/M metagenome (GOLD analysis project Ga0163154, IMG submission 148649) | Freshwater microbial mat bacterial communities from Lake Vanda, McMurdo Dry Valleys, Antarctica - Oligotrophic Lake LV.19.MP9.P1 | ecosystem: Environmental > Aquatic > Freshwater > Lake >...
GCCTTTTCCGACCGATCCGTTTCCATGGATGAAACGGATATCGCTGGGGTCTCTCGGCTTCCGTGAGAAAGGTTTCCAACCGTGCATGTGGTCTCAGACTCCGTGGGGGTAACATCGGACTCGCCATAAACGTTCGACATTACTGTTGCCTTCCCCTTGTCAGGACAAGGTCGGCCACCACAAAAGGATGTTTTCGGAGCTCAATACACAGCCCAGTTGTGCCTCTGTGAACGCTTCGCAATGACGGTTGCCCGGCACCACGCATCACTCGAGGCCAAGGCGACTGGCTAGGTCTTACCTCGTACGACTCTTTCATTCGCTACCTTTCTCCGGCTTGCGCCGACGCACCCTGACCCTTTTGATTGCCCCTACTGGGCATTGCGCCCTAGTATGCAACCGAACGTTCGTCAAGTGCTAACGGCGTCAGCCAATCGTCGCGACGAACGTAACCAACTTGGCCTTCGCTTGAACTGGCTGAACGGTTTCGGCCACTTCGCTTCCTGCGTATCTTGGCGCGAGCCTTTTCTTTTTGCTCTGCTTTCTCCGATGCGACTCGCTCATAAACCGATGTATACTGACTCTTCTCCGGAGCGTCAGCAACTCCCGCTCGAACTGGATTCAAATCCACATAGGCAGAACAAGCCAAAATCGCCGTTTCAGCAGCCAATTTTTGGCATTTGAATCGTCCCTCCCAAAAACGACCCGTACATTTATCCTCGATATTACTGCGTCGTGCGATCGGCTCGGCCAAGGCACGCATCCACCAAGAGATGTCACTCAGGCGGCTGCGCAATTGCTTGCTGCGAACGGGAGTCATCAACATCTTGAGCTCACCCTCAGTGGGAACTGCGGGCGTCTTGTCCTTGTTCTTTCGAAGCGGAAACAACTGCCACCAACGCTTAGCAACTTCCTCGTCTGACCAAAGAGCAACGACATCAGGCATGTTGCGAAGGATAACGTGAACATGGTTAACCATCACCGCAAACGACAAGCAGTCGATACCAAAGCTAGCCGCAAGCTCTTGCAGTCGATTTTTGGTTCCAAGTTCGCCGATGTTCAAGCAATTTGCCAGAAACTGGGTCTAAGCCACAAAGCCACAAAGCCACGCGCGACGAACCGTTCTCTGAACGGCATGAAAATCGCCGACCTCGTTTGGATCAAAGATATCGCGTCGATTTTGTCGAGCCATAAAAAATTCTCTAGCCAATGACAGTAAAAACAGGGAGGGATGCAACTGAGGAGATAATTCTACAACCAACAGTATGTGGATACAATAGCAAGTTGGATGGCCCTTCTAAACCAAAGCGATCCGCGCACGATACAACTCTATGACCGACGACAACGCCGAGTTACTCGAAATATCGTCGAACGGATTTCGGTCTAATTCTTGATCTTGGAATTCATTCAGTTTGCGAATCCAAGCATCCACGGTCCACTGCGGCAAATCTGTTGGGCCTGAATTTGCAATACGTTGGTTACCTCCATTGGATTTCTCTGTCTTCAGAATCGTCGTCATGCGATCGCATTCTTCGAAGGATCATTTCGGTACTGGTTTGTTAAGCGACGGTTTTTCCTTTGGGTAGACATTGTCCAGTTTCGCCGAAGGCTGCCGCTTTTCTCCTTCGTGCGGCTGAGTTGTCAATCAGCCTGTCCTCCATCCAAGGGAAATGGAAAAACGATGCAAAACTCCATAACGATCTCACGAGGTGCAATATCCAAAGGAAACAGAGACCTAAAGCAGCCAAGACGCCGATGAGCCATGCATCATTGATTGCAAGCCGAAGGGCGGAGAGACCATTCGATGTGAAGTCGTATCGATGGTGTCAAAACGCGAATGAATGTATGCTTTACTGCGGAAAGGGAAAAAATTCGAATCGATGGCAATGGTGATCGAGAAGTCAGAACTTGGATTTACAATTCTAGAGATCGAAGAAGAAGAATTTGATGACGTGGCATCCCGACAAGAAGAAAACTATGGACCGCATTGAAGCACTACTGGATCTACTCGATCGCTGGGATGATAAGATTCTCAGCGATCGAGTGACGCCGGAAGAGTTTTGCTCCGAGCACCCGGAATTGCTAGACGAATTTCGGCAACTGCTCAACCAGCGCGGCGTCTTGACGGCGCTCCTCAATGGCGACAATTCGCTTGAGCTAAAGCCTGAGGAAATGATTGACCGAATGCAAGACGGCCGCTTTCCTGTCGTGCAGTTTCACGACCAGGGTGGACTCGGTTGGATCTACTTAGCCAAGGATCGAGAGTTGGGTCGCATAGTAGCGCTCAAATGCCTGCAGCCAGAACCTGCGACGGACCCAGAAGCTCGAAAGCGTTTTGTTCGCGAAGCCGAAATCACCGCTAGGCTGGAGCACCCCGGCGTGGTTCCGATTTATGGCTTGGGTGGTCTGCCGCAGCAAGAATCACCGTCTTACGCGATGCGATTCGTGCAAGGCGAGACGTTGCGAACCGTCATCCGCGACTTCCACGTATCCCATAGCAAACAGGATTGGAGCAGCCTCGATGGAATTCGTATTCTGCGATCATTTGTCACCGTCTGTGAAACGATCGCGTACGCGCACAGCAAGAACGTCATCCATCGCGATTTGAAATCGTCAAATGTGATGATCGGGGCCTTCGGTGAAACGCTTGTCCTCGATTGGGGGTTGGCAAAACTCTTGACTGACCCTGAAGATCCATCGAGCGATTTAGCTCAAAGGACTTCAGGAACGCTGAAACCTCAGCTAGGTCCGCTGGGGGCGACGCTTTCGGGCGCAACGCTCGGTACGGTTGGTTTCATGAGTCCCGAACAAGCTCGTGGCGATTGGGCGAACGTCAAGCCGGCATCGGATATCTTTTCGCTCGGTGCGATCCTCTACCAAATCCTAACGAACCAAGCTCCCTACCAAGGTGACGGAGCATTAGCATCGGCACGCGACTGCGCTCACCTACCGCCCAAAGCAATCGCGCCCTCCACCCCAAAACCATTGGCCGCTGTTTGCATGAAAGCGATGCAAGCAGATCCGTCCCAGCGATACAATACGGCCCTAGAACTCAAGAACGACATCGAACTCTATCTCGCCGATGAACCTGTTTCGGCCCGACGAGAATCGATTTATGAACGCTTGCAGAGAACGCTTCGCCGCCATCGAGTAGCCGTACAAATGGGCGGTCTAATGGCGCTGCTGACGATCGTTATGTTGTCTGCATTTCTTTCCTTTGCCGCAAAGAAAAACGACGAGCTCAAGACGGCTTATGAGAAAGAAGAGGCGGCAAAAGACAAAGCCATCCTGCAAGGCCATCGTACGCAAGAGGCGCTCAAGGCAAGTGTCCATGAGAACTACGCGGCGAATATGGCGCAGGTTTCACAAGCCCTCAGCGATCGACAACCGGCACGCTTGGCCGACATGCTTATTAAAGCCGGCCCGCGCATTGGTTCCCCCATCGATCCGCGCGGCATCGAATGGTGGATGAGCTGGAACAAAGCATATGGTGGAACGAATCCGATCAATGTCAATGGTCTCGACATCATCGGTATGCGGCTAATCGATGGCGGGAAAAAGGCGGTCGCCTGGGATTCACGACAGAGGCTGCGTATTCTCGACACCAGATCCAACGCAACGCTTTTTGCAACGAAAGAAGACGTTAGGATTCCGCTCAATATCCTGACGGAATTTCCAAGCGAATTGCCGTGCTCTGAGGACGCATCGACCATTGCAATAACCGATGACGCGAAAGTTAAGATTTATCGCTGGGATTCAACACTTGAAGAGTACGCGTTGTCGAAAACGATCGATCAGGGCGATCGCGTTTTCGTATGCGCACTTTCGCACGACGGTCGAATTCTAGTGACTGGGGATGGTCAGGGACACGTCCATTGGAGAGACCTAAGAGCCGACCAAACCAAAAGCTACGACGTGGGGAAAGGACATGCGATAACAAGCCTTCAGATTTCACCTACTGGTCGCTACTTGAGTGACTGGAACTTCGAATCTGGCAGTTTACCGACAATTCTCGATCTCTCAAATGGAACAACCATTGCGGCGCCTGTTGAATGGAAAGGCGTCTTCTCTCGCGCCGGCTTTGGCCAATACGATACGTTGTTGGCCTGGAACAAAGAGCAAGTCGTCACATTTGCCATCACTTTTCCAAATCAACTCACAGAGATTTGGGAAACGGAACTCTCAAAGCTTGTCAACAATGATGTGATGTTCGGTCCCAGCGAATCCATTCGCGAGTGGATCACGTTAACCGATGAGTGCCAGAGCCTTAACGAGTCCACGATTCGTGAACGAGTTCATAGCGGCAATATCGTCAATACCGTGCGTTCGACTACGCTTGCAACCATGAATCCGCAACGACAGATGACGACGGAGCGCGACTATCGACAAGTCGGTTACCACCTGTTCTCCCGAGAGCCATCGAAGAAAACATCTGGAACTTCGTATTTTGATTTTCAATCAAAAAGGCCTGTAAGCATTTCGGAGTTCAGGCAACCAAATCTAGATTCCGTTGTCGACGTTGCAAGTGATGGCTCGACCATTCTTACACGTGATACCAATGACAATTATTCAACGATTTCCGCCGGCTCTTGGCTTTGGGAGTCTATCGATCGGCACGATCTCCCAGGCTCCATTCAGTCGCTTGGTTGGGACAAGAATGGACAACTTCTATCGGTAACACAACCACCCAATGCCTACAGCGATCCGTTCGCCGAGTTTGATCGGTGCGCGGCACCCTATGATCAGACAGCAAAAACAGAGCATCAGACACTATTGCTGATTGAGAGCGCCAAACCCTCCGAGGATTGCTCCGTTGTCGCAGACTACCTTGAAAATCAAATCCGCGTCAAAACGCTCGACGGCACAAAGAACGAATACAAGTTCGAGTACGAGACGAAATCGAACTCGTTCAAAAACGACATGATCATGGTTCGAGTCTATCCGTGGAACCAAAGGGACACCAAGCCTCTACCGTCCTTTGTGAATCTCGCTGGAAATGAGGTGCGTCGGCAACCATTGCGTTTACCTTGGGTCCTAGCGATTCCAAAGTACGAGACGGCTGAGAACAATGGTGACGCATTTGAGCCCGATGTATCCGACCAAAAGAGTCGTTTTTTGGTTGTGGATTACGAAGCCGCTCGCGTTGTCAGCGAACTAGACGTTCCAGACACTGCCGTAATCGCAGTAACCATCAGTCCCAATGGTCGAGGAATCGCCTTAGTCAGTGGGAATGTGATGGGGTTCGAAAAAAGTAGAAAGACACCGCTCCTTCATACCTGGTCTATCGACGATGATCAGAGCATCACAAAGGGGCAAGTAATCGCCACCGATGTTGACGCGCGTTGCATTACGATGAATCCTGGCGGCACACACGTCGCAATCGGCGGCTTGGATGGGCAGGTCGTCGTTGTTAACTTGAAGTCGGGACTAGAGGTGATGCGTGCCAATTCTCACGAAGCGTTGGTTCGCGCAGTTACCTTTTCCCCTGACGGATCCCGTCTCGCGTCAGCAGGAGAAGATCAAACCGTTCGTTTTTACTCGACACGAGACTGGCAGGAAGTGATGAATGTCGACTGCCAGTCGATACCGACATGTTTGGCATTTGATCCGAAAAGTCGATCCTTAGCCATCGGCGACGAGGCAGGCCACATTGCCATTTTGTCCGCCGCATCGCGGAAAGATGTTTATGACCTGGCGTCGCTGTGGCTAAAACAAGAAAGCACCGCCGCCAAAGGTGAAGCAGCCATCCTCAGTGAACTGTGGTCAGAGTTTGTCACCTCTCGTGGGCGTTCGGAGGAGGAGATGCAAGCAGGTCAGCAAGCGATTGAATCCCTACGAGGGAAAGTTCGCGATTTGCCGATTGATGAATTAAGGAGTCAGTTCCAAACCAATCTACCACCGTTAATTGATGACTTTTTTACTGGCGAGCGACCTGAAGCGGAAACTGTCGTAAGAAATATGAAATTGCAGCGAGTTACTGATGGGCGTTGAATTGAGAAATGACAGTGCTGAAACCGAAAAACGATCATCAAAGAATCCAAGCGGGTTTCGTGGTCGAGTCGACTACTCGGCGCGATGCAGTTTCATTCATGATCCAGACCTTAAGTTGCATCAATGCGGATTGCCTAAGGCGATTGTCCTGCAACTCTATCGTCCTTTCATTGTACGCCGCATGCTAGAAATGCGTCTTGCCTACACCCGCGAGGAAGCTGAAGCGATCCTTCTTCGACCGGTTCAATCAACGGGAAAGTTCAGTGAATCAACATGGCTATCGACTGTTGAGTGTGACCAAACCCTTGAAGCGGTGATTGCTGGGCATCCCGTTTTGCTGAGCCGCGCTCCATCGCTAAGTCAGACTGGAATCCAAGCTTTTCAACCGGTCATTACCGCCGGAAATGTGATTCGAATCCATCCGCTGGTGTTCCAGGACTTCGATAGTGAGAAAGATGGGGATCAAGTCACCGTTCATCTGCCACTTTCGCGAGAGGCCCAGCGGGAAGCATCAACTCGTATGATGCCAGCTAACAATCTCTTTAGTCCGGCAAATGGTGCTCCCATTTTCAGTCCATCGCGGGACATCGTGATGGGCTGCTACTACGTGACGCTCACAAGGACAGCATGCGATCGCCCGAAGTGCCTTGGAGATGGAATGATCTTTGCTTCACCGCGAGAAGTCGACATGGCATACGCGCTGGGCAAAGTTGCGCTGCATGCGACGGTCAAGGTGCGATTGCCAAAAAATAAACGCATTCGAGATGGACACGAGCAAAAGATTTCAAGCCGAGGCATCATTGAGACCACCGCTGGCCGAATCTTATTCAACGAAATTCTGCCGCCACAGATGGCGTTCTATGACCAGGCGTTAAACCGGAAAGACTTGGCGGTTATCATTGCCGACTGCTACGGTGAATTGGGGCAAAGCCAGACAATCGAATTGATGGAGCAAATCACACAATTTGGAGTCCGCGAGTTGACACGAAGCGGTTGCTCTGTCGCTGTGAGTGATCTGAAGATGGCCAAAGACAAAGCCACTCTGATCGCCAAGGCTGAGAAACAAACGGCACAATTCTTTCAATCGCATCAGCGAGGAATTATGGCGAGACAGGATCGGGGCAATAGCGTATTTGACGTCTGGCAGATTGCAAGGGTTTCTATCACCCGTTTGACGTTGGCATCACTCGACAATGATGAGAGCGCTTACATCAATCCCTTGTCTCCGTTGATGAGATCGGGTGCGGGAATCAGTACGGCTCAAATCCTGCGTTTTGCAGGAATGTATGGCAGCGCATCGTCCTACGGCTCAAAGTTTGAAATACCGATCAAATCCAATTTTCGTGAGGGACTTTCACTCGTAGAGTATTTCATGTCCATCATTCAGCCAAGGAAAAATCGTCTCGAAAGCTTGAAGTCAAGCAGAAGCTGGCGGTTTTTAGCTCGGAAATTAGTGCAAGCCTGCCGCCACCTCGTAATAACAGAACACGATTGCGGAACTTCCGAAGGTATAAAAGCCGGCGCAGCGTTCCAGGGAACTAGATATCAAATCCGTACGGCAGAAGCGATTGTTGGACGTGTCAGTTTGAAAAGCATCTTGGATCCAATGACGGGCGAGACCATTGTCCAAAAAAACGAATTAGTCACTCCTGAGATCGCACTAAGAATCGAAGCGATTGGATTGGAGGAAATCGTGGTTCGCAGTCCACTCACCTGCCAGACCGAGCAAGGTGTTTGTCGATGTTGTTACGGGTGGGATCTGTTAACCGCTTCGCTGGTCGACGTCGGCGTTCGTGTTGGAATGATCGCCGCTCATTCCCTCTGCAAGAGTCCTTTCAATATCTTAAAGCATGATTTCAGAATTAGATTGCGACCAGGCTATGATGGGGAATCAAAAATCTTTTCATGGGCACGTGGCGTCGTACGGTTTTCAAATGCCAGGATTGTAAAGAACTCTCTCGGTGCAAGCATCGTGATGAGTCACAATGCTACGGCAGCGATTTATGGCGACAACGATCGATGGTTGGAGGAGTATGACATTCCCGTTGGGGCTGAATTACATGTCGCTGAAAATGAACGATTAAAACTCCGACAACTAATCTGCTCCTGGAATTTTGACTGGGTTCCTATTCTAAGTAACGCCAGCGGACGCGTTCATCTTAAAGAAGTTGTGGAGGGAGTAACATCACGAACAGAAAAGGAGCTAAACGGAAATGTTTATGAAAGAATTCTGAACAACGCGAGCAATCTTAATCCTAGAATCCTGATCAAAGATTCATCCGGCAAGGTCATGGCTTGTCACTATATGCCTGTCGGTACATGCTGCGAGTTAGTTGACAATCAGCTTGTTACCCTGGGGGAAATTCTCGCCTCTTACCCACGTATTGTCCAACCTAGGCATTGTGATGTCATAGGAATTTCGCGAATCGTCGAACTTCTGAAGGCGAAAAAACTGCCTTCGTCTTCAACACTCGCCCAATGTGACGGCGAGGTTGTGATTTCAGCGGAGCGAACTCCGGATAAACGAATGATTGTCGTTCGTACCAAGGAAGGGAAAGAAGTCATTCATCTCGTCTCACCAGACGCGGGGATGCGAGTTAGGTCGAAAGACCAAGTATTTGCCGGTGATCCGCTTACCTTTGGAACCCTTGATCCGAACGATGTCCTTTCAATTTTGGGCGAGAAAGCCGCTCAAAGATTGCTATTGGAGGATCTTTGGATCCCGTTCTCATGGGAACAACATTCCGTCGATGCAAGGCATCTTGAAGTCGTTGTTTCACAAATGATGAGCATGTTTCAGATCGATGATCCAGGCGATTCGAGTCTTTCGCAAGGTGAGCTCGTCGATAGAGTTGAGTTCAAAAAGATCAATCAAATCTTACAGTCGAGTGCGCGCGTGATCGACCCTGGCGATTCGGAGTTGCGAGCGGGAGACGTTGTAAACACCGAATTTATCGACGACACGAATCGCGAATTGAATCACTCGAATAAGCAAGACGTGAAGATTGTTAAAGCACGTCCCGCCACAGAGCATGTTCGCATTTTGGGAATTGAAGAAGTCGCTAAACAGAGAGACGCCGTGAAGAGCGACCACGAAATCGTAGAAAACGGCCCACCGAATCATCCATCGACCAACCACGGTTTGCGAGTAAGGAAGTCCAATGGCTAAAACTTCCATCAGATTCTCAGTCGAAGCCTTTCGAGTTCAAAACAAGCAATCGATCGAAATGGTGGGAGAGATGACTTTGCTTTACACGTCGGTAAGTACGGCAATAGTCGGTCGATCTGATCCAATTCAACAGCAGTTCGCCATCACGTCTGAACAATGGGAGGCTTTTTGGAAGCAAGTAGACCTGCTCGATGTGTGGTCTTGGACGGAATATCACAGGGTGGCGAGGGATGGTTGGAAATGGTCCCTTGAGTTGCAAAGGGGCGATAGGCAGGTAACCGCCAGCGGTCGAAACGCCAAGCCGGACAACTACACTGAGTTCCGTCGCTGTCTAAACCAGCTGGTCGGAGGTCGCTTGGGATAGTTCCTTAAAACACACCCTCAGACAGAAAACATTTGCGACGATAGAAACCGTGTCCACTCCGCCGGGTATGAGCCGCTTTGTTAGGTATCACAATCAACATCGTCGCTGGTCGGACAAACTAACTCGCTCTGTCGGAGTACTAAATCGTGAAAAAGTTGACTGAATTTGCTGGATCTATCTGCCTCATAACGGTTGTCTTGTTGATCCGTTGCCCCAACCTTCGCCCGGATCTCAGCCCGGTTGTCCGTAGCGTGGGCGCCGCGTTCGGTTTGTATCCAAAGTCTGAGAATTCAGAAGTCACCAAGAAAAATCCTTCCTTTCATTTTGCTCCCACGACTGATGAAGTGGCCACGCGAGCGTTGGTTCATGGAATGAGCTCAAAATGACAACCCTCCTCAGTGCAGTTGAGAAACTGCCCTATGACAACAGCGAGATACCAGCCGACGTTATTGTGTTTGAGAACCAGCTTTTCCAAAATTCGCCATTGATTGACATCCATATCGATGGGATATTCGATTTAAATCACCGCTACGGCTCCATCCATAGGAATGCACCACCCCAGGAGCTGTAGCGATTCTTAGACCTTGACGGCAGTTTCGAAACACGTGCTAAGTGTTTTCGGTCAGTGCAGCATGTTTCGAGTTTTTGGATCCATTAAGAATGAAGACACAATTATCGCTACCTGCTCAACTCGACAAAATAATCAAATTGTTTTTACGTGGACTCGCAAGCACAGACGAAACATGGAAAGAGATTTACAAAGTGTTTCGCAGTCATGATCTTAGAGCAGAGAGTGAAGAAAAAGAAGCGGTTAAAGTTGGATCGATCGTGTGCGATGCACCATGTCACTTGCGGCTGCGGCAAGAGATGGCAGAGACCGGATTTTATCTTGTGGAGGAATGCGCCGAACTATCTAAACTGCCTATCGATGTGACCGCATTGCGAAGCATCGTTGCAATGCTGGATGTACCGAGTATTGGCAGAACTTGGCTAGATGACTGTACTCCTCATCACAGTAAAACAGTGCGTTCTTTTGCGGAGTGGTATCGCGAACAATTTTCATCACGCCCTGATTCCAACATCGATCGGATCCGACATACGTCAGATCTCCAACCTGGAGCGAGGATCCGAATTACGGGCCTGAGAAGCTATGCCACATTTGTAGAATCCAGCGCTAATGACCACAAGCCGCTTGCGGATGTTGGGACATTTGTAGGGTTTGCCTCTTGGCACCCCTATCTTCTCGAGAGTGCTTTCGTCTTGCTTGACCGAGAAATCGTTTCTGCGCGAGAATGTCATTGCGACGATGAAACCGATGACCGTCCCATGGCACTGTTTCCCGTAAAGAGTCTGATGATGTATGGACGTCAATGTATCAATGGATTTTGTGCCGTAGGCGAAAAGTGGTCATCCGCTGCTGAGATGTCATTGACCGTCGAAGCGCATCCCGCCTTCCCAGCTTCCTACGAAGAAATGCATCGACGTCGAGGTCGATACATGCGATGGGGTTGGGCACATCCGCTACCGATCGACAGGATGTATTGTTCTGCTCCGGATTCGCCAATCTACCTGGCAGTCAATGCCAGCTATGAAATCATTGACGATCCATCGCCCTCGCTCGTCGCGGAGATTGTTTGCGCTTCTAGGGAGTTGCATCAGGCGCTAGATGCATTAT
>Ga0163154_10009355_pt1 | contig 11193 bp, 9 predicted proteins | sample OliLakLV19MP9P1_FD_148649 | JGI IMG/M metagenome (GOLD analysis project Ga0163154, IMG submission 148649) | Freshwater microbial mat bacterial communities from Lake Vanda, McMurdo Dry Valleys, Antarctica - Oligotrophic Lake LV.19.MP9.P1 | ecosystem: Environmental > Aquatic > Freshwater > Lake >...
GCCGGTGCCTTTTTCAGTCACTTTGCCCGACAGCACCACCCCGGAAATCAAGCGAAAGTCCTGCCCTTTGAGAACGCCACCGGGCTTGACCTCGACCTTTTCCAGTGCGCGTGTCGTCCAGTTTTTCTCCATGTCGCCGCGCAGAGTGATTGTGACATTGTAGTGACCCGGCAGAATGTTGGTGATGCGATAGTTGCCGTCTGCGTCCGTTTTTGTGTATCCCCCGCCGCTGTCGTAGCCCGTTGCTCCTGCCCCGACCTGCAAATTCGCCGCCGGTTTGCCTGTCTCGGCATACGTGACGCGCCCGGTGATGATGCCGCCGGGTTTGAGACGAATCGGCGGTGCGGTTTGGGTCGCCGTCTCTGTGAGCGTCACATTCTCGTCATAACCCAGAGCCGCAAATCGTTCATCGGTGATGGCAAAATTCGCATCCGAACCCTGCGGCAGTCCCCGAAAATAGCATTCGCCTTTTGCATCGGTTTTCTGCACCCAACGCCCGCCCGTCGCATCGGGCAGAGTGAGGTAATTACGTGCCTCGTCGTTCAGATTCCTAAGCCGCACTGTCATATTCGGAACGGGCTTGCCCAACGGATCGACAAAACTGAGGCGAAGCGTCGTCGCAGGAACAATCCGTATCGTCGTCGGCTTGGAAGAGACACGCGAAGCCATCTTGAAACTGATCGCGCCATCTAAGGGTTGAACCATCAAAGCAATGTTTCGATTCGCTCCGGCTTTTGGGCGAGGTTGTGCGAAGCGGAATTTGCCCTGTGCGTCGGTGCGCTCTGTAAACAGTTGCGTTGTTGTACGTTCCTCGTGATTGTCCTCGATCCAAAGAACTTCGGCGTTCGGCACGGGCTTGCCGTCTGCATTGACTACGGTTCCGGTCACTTCGGCGGCAGAGGCTTGCTGTGCCTTATTAAGATTGTCTTGTGTTCTGCCGGTTCCAAAACCCAGAACGAGCAGACTCAGCATCAAAGCAGATTGGCGGGCGTGTATTCGCATCGGGGAATTCTCCTTGTGAGGATAGGAGAGCCTCGCTTGTATGGAGACTCGTTCAGTTGACGCGGTTCATTCGAGGGCGGTTTCAATAGAATCCATTTCGCCACCGATCACGGCAAACAATTTTCCTGCGGCTGCCCCTAACCTGCGTAGGAATCGCTCTATCATTTGGCGTATTATACCCTTGCAGAATTCTGACCCGAAGCATGATATCAGAACACAATCAAAAGGCGAACAAAAATGGCACTCAATGTACTCTACACGGCACACGCGCACGCAGTTGGCGGACGCAATGGACATACCCAATCCGAAGATGGATTGGTCAGCGTGGATTTGTCAACTCCAAAATCCATGGGCGGACCCGGCACGCCCGGCACTACCACTCCCGAAGACCTCTTCGCGGCGGGCTATGCGGCGTGTTTTGGCGGGGCGTGCGAATATCAGGCGCGGCAGCTCAAACTGCACTATAAAACGCTCGAAGTGAAGTCTGCCGTGAGTATCGGTACGACGGAAACGGGCTTCGGTCTGGCAGTCGCCCTGACGGTTGATGTTACGGGCGCGACGCAAGAGATCGCAGAGAAGATTGTTGAAGCCGGTCACGCGCTGTGTCCGTACTCCAATGCAGTCAAGGGCAATGTCGAAGTGACAATCACCGTCAACGCAACGGAATAATCACCTGAAAGAGAAAACTCAATGAACAACACCGTTCCTGTTCAATCTGCCGATGACTCGCGAAAAGTCGCCGAAGTGTTCGCGCAAGAGGGCTGCGTTCTGATCCCGAATGTACTGACCGCTGAGGAAGTCGCCTTGTTGCGCGAGAAAACTGACCGCTATCTTTTCGATGAGACGATTGCGCCCAAGCACCGCACCGGCTTTGTTTTGCGCTATTGCCACGAACTTGATCCGGTTTTCGCAGACATCCTCACCAAAGAGTCAGTCGCGCAGATTGCCGACGCGGTTCTTGGCAAGAACGCTCGGTTCAATGCGATGAACGTCATTCGGAACGCTCCCGGTCAGGCGATCTCGAATTGGCACGTTGATGATCTGGTGGAGTTTCCTCTGCCCGATGAAATCGAGCGATTCGACCCGCGAATGAAACTGCCGACCTTTTGGATGACAGTTCAGGTTGCGCTCAGTGATATTGACACGCTCGAAAACGGCACGACTCAGTATGTTCCTGTCAGTCATTATTCGGGGCGCAACCCTCCGACCCAAGACGATCCGCAATTCGAGGGGCAGGGCGCGGTTTCGGTGCTGTGCAAGGCGGGCGATGTTTATTTGACGAATCACCAATGCTGGCATCGGGGCGCACCGAACATTTCAGACCGTATTCGCTATGTCATGCAGCTCCAATATGCGGCGCGTTGGGCGGATGCACGCTTCAAGGGATATGCCTGACAGGGCAGGAAACAGCAGGGATTGCAGGATTTACGTGAAAAGTCAATGTACGCTCCGCCCGCTTCTTGATAATAGGGTCACTTTCTCTCGAAATTAGCAGACGCATCGCCTCGACGACACGCGGATCAGGATTTTGCGTTGAGAGATATTCGACGGCACGCCGTCGCACCTGTTTGCTTCTGTCCGACATGGCTGCGTCTAAAATGGGGGCGATAACATCGGTTTCAAGCGGGCATTCTTTGCAACGCTGACATGCCAATGAATGCAGCGCACAGCGGCGCACTGCTTCAAGCGCGTCGGTTTTGAGGACTCGGATCAAAGGTTCGGCGCAACGATCATCGCCTAAATGATCCATGAGCAACGCACACGATGCCCTGACTTTACCGTTGGGGTGATTTAAGCCATTAAGGAGAGAGTCGAGGGTGGATTTGCCGTGTGCCATAAGCGTTTCATAGGCGGCAGACGCGGTTGGAAATGCATCGTTGCCCAACAATGCAACCAATTGTCCGGCACTGATTTGATCCATACGATGGGCTTTGGCAGCGAGATTTCGTTGATGTTGTGCCTGTTCCTGCAACAGCCGTTTTGCATTTTTCATGGTTTGTTAATCCCTCCGATGTTGGTTTCGATGCCTCATTATAATAGGTGCTGAGTATGGTGTCAATCGGGGGTGGGGGCAGAAGATTTTTGAGGGAAACTTGTATGAAACACCAACGTCGCAGGTTAATAACAGTATTCGCTGCTATAGCGGGAACTACCGCATTCTTTGGAAGGGCGTTAGAGATGCCGACACAAACCCTCGATCATGTGCCGACTTCCGTTTCCCGCGTCTCACTCAATGATAATGGGTGGGGCGTGTGGACGACAGGGCGGCAGAGCGACAGCCAAGTTTTTTTGTGGGACGGCAAAAAAGTGCGCCCGCTCGGTCTGCCCGGACGGAACAATCGGGACGCCGTGATCAATCTCAACAATTGGGTGGTTTGGTCGGCAGATCGGGAGGACGGCAACGGCAGTTCCGATATTTACCTTTGGAAAGGCGAGGGCGACCCGATATGCCTCAGCGCAAAGTGCGTCACTTCCTCGGAGCCGCATCTCAATAATCGCGGTGATATTGTCTGGTGGGGCAGTGAGGGCGGTGAAAACGAGGGAATTGCCGACGTTTTTTATCTTCCGCTCGGTATGCGGAACCCGATCAACCTGACCGAAGGCGACCCCGAAGGAGCGAGCCGCAATCCGCGCATCAACAACGCCGGAACTGTCTCCTATGAACGCTCCACCGAGCAGAAAAGGCGTGTTGTCATCAATCTCGTTTTCGTTGATGCTGCACAACCGAAGAAGCGCGTGCAAGTTACTGACAGCAACGATCTGAATGTGACGAACGGCGGCATCAATTCGGCGGGCGAACTCGTTTATGAGCAGTACGACGACGCCAAAAAGCAGTGGCATGTGTGGAAATATACGCCAAAAACCCGTCCAGTATGTCTTACCAGCACAATCACGGGCAACAGTCACCAGCCGATGATCACCGCAGCCGGAACCGTCGCATGGCATACGGATATGCGCGGCAAAAGCGAATTGTTCTGGTATGACGGTAAGAATACAGCGGCGATTCCTGTCCCGCATACAGGCAGTTTCACGCGCCCTGTGGCAGTCAACTCTCACGGAATGATCCTCTATACGTCGGGCGATGGCAGCGGCACAGGATTCGATGTCATCCTCGCCTCGCCCGAAAAACAACGCGGCAATTCCGCCGTCATCTGGTCATTATTGATAGCCTGTTCCGGTGTTGCTATCTCACTCCTTCGCGGCAGTCAGGGGCGTTTGTATACGAACCTGTCGCATTAACTCGAACTAAAAGGAAGCCCTTATGAATCGAACATTCCTGCGCCGTACTCTCAATATGTGCGGCAGTGTCGCCGCCCTGCTCGGTATCACTGTCTCGGCGGCACACGCCCAAGAGTTTATCAAAACCGTCATCACGCATCTGCCGTCGGGAAGTGCCGCCGTCAGCAGCCTGACACTCAACGACAACAACTGGATCGCTTGGACACGCGGACTCGGAGCCGCCTCACAAGTTTCGCTCTGGGATACGGTCAGTGTGCAGGCTGTGGGGCTTGTCAATGGCAACAATCGCGGCGCGAAACTCAACAATAACAACAAATTGGTCTGGTACGGCTTGCGTGCCGCGAACAGCTCTGTCAACGACGTTTATCTTTGGCAAAACGGAACCGCCACGAACTTGACGCAGAATGTGCTTGCTTTCGCCTTCGATCCCACCATCAACAATCTCGACGACATTGCCTTTGTTGGTCCCGGCATCTTTCCCGAAGAACTCGATATTTACTATAAGGCGCACACTTCCAATCAGGTTCGCAACCTGACCGCGTTCGATCCCGACGGCGATCATATCGGTCCGAAAATCAACAACGTGGGGAAAATCTCATGGGAGAGAACAATACTAACGGATACCGGGGGACGCACCGACCTTTATTTCGCAGACATTGCCACACTTATCGCGAACGAAAATTTCTCGTCGGTCACGATTGCTTCTCAAAGTGCGGATACACGTCTTTTTAATGGTGACCTCAATGACAGCAACGTCTGTGTATGGGAACAATTTGATGGCGGCGAATATGATGTTTTTTCGTTCAATACCAACTCGTTTACCCGCAACAATCTCTCGGCGACGCTCACGGGGGCTTTCGGAAACTACAATCCAGTGATCAACAATGTAGGCATGGTAGCATGGTATCGCTGGCGACAGGGCAACCTCTACGACCTTTATTGGCGCGTCGGCAATACAACGCAGCCGATCCCCTTGAATGTCACGAATACGCGCAATTTCCCTGTTGCTGTCAATAATAATGGCGCACTCGCCTATGCAACGGGCGATAGTGCTTTGGGCTACGATATTGTCCTTGCAGTTCCGGCGCGTTCGCTCGGCGGCACAATCACGCTGCAACAGGCAGTCACAAATGCTGTTCCGCTCACCTTTACCTTCACTCCAACGGGAGGAGGAGCCTCGTTTGACCGAACGGTGACTCCTGCGGCAAACGGCGCGTATACCATTGGTCTCATCCCTGTTGGAAACTATCAGATCAAGATCAAGGGAAGCCGCTGGCTGCGGAAAAACGCTGCGGCGAATCTTTCGAGCGGCAACATCACAAACCTCAATCTCACATTGAAGGGCGGCGATGCGAGCAACGATAACTTTGTGGATATTGCCGATCTAATCATTTTGATCGCGCACTACAATAAACGACAACCCGACGCCAATTATTTGGAGGCGGCAGACTTCAACAATGACGGCGCGAACGATATCGCCGATCTGTTGATTCTCATCTCCAACTACAATCAACAGGGCGATTGACGTGGAATGAAGAAACCGAGCGTATAAGAGGATAGGGGAGTTTCCCTGAAGTCTTCTAAAAAAGGAAAGAGCGAATCAAATGGAGGGCAAGTTCGGGTACAGGAACGTACCCGTCTAAAAAACAGACGTCCTACGGACGAACAGACTGCCACCTTTGCGCTTCGATTGAGACTTCTTGGCAGCCAAAACTTCCAACGATGTCTATAACCTTCCAAGTTGTCCGTCCGTAGGACGTCTGTTTTTTAGACGGGTACGTTCCTGTACCCGGACTTGCCTTCCGTTTGATTCGCATTCTAAAAAAGGGGTAAAATCGTGCTGAGTAAGAAAATGGGAGTGATAGCGGGAGCCTTGTTCTTGTTGGGGTGGGGCATTCCGGTATTGGCGCAGGATGGCGTCGTAGCGGTTGGCGGAGAGACATTGTTCGTCATCAAAGCGGAGGCGGGCGGCAAGAGTGTGAGAGATCGTGCCGATGCCGTAACGGACAGACTGCCGGACATTTTAGGCGATTCAACGATTGATGCGCTCGATATTCGCCTTGTGCCGGGCAAGGGCAAAGATTACAATATCATGGTCAAAAGTCGGCTTCTCGTCACCGTCACACCGGAAGACGGCGTACCGAACAAGCGCAGTGCGATGCAGCAAGCGCAGGTTTGGCTCAATCAACTTCGGAAAGTGCTGCCGCAAGTGACGGCACAGCCGAACGCTAATATCATTCGTGCCGCGCCGCAATCCGTGACCGGAACCGTCTCGTATTTGCAGCGGATCGCATTGCCGCCAAACGCAACACTGGTTGTGAAACTCCTCGATGTCTCCAAAATGGATGTCGCGGCAACCGTCGTTGCCAAGAAAGTCTATACAAATATCGGGCAAGTGCCAGTGAAATTTTCCCTGCCATACACTTTGGCGCAAATCGCGGGCAGTAGTACCTACGCCGTAGACGCCGAAATCCGTTATGGCGGCAAAACGCGCTGGAGACCCAAACAGCAGTATCGCGTCATCACTAACGGCAGCCCAGATATTGTCGAGATCATCATGACTCAGGTGAAGTAGGATTTAGGGATGAGGTATCAGGTAAAAGCCCCTCTCCCAAAATTGGGAGAGGGGTTGGGGTGAGGGCTATACACTGCCAACAGTTTCACGCTCGGCTTGCGAGGGAGTGACGCGATCAAGGAGTTTGTTGAGGGCATTCAGATAGGCGCGTGCCGAGGCAACCAGAATATCGCTGCTGGCTCCGCGTCCGGTGTAAACATCGTTGCCGCGCCGCACCCGGATCGTCACTTCCGCCATTGCGTCTATGCCCTGCGTCACCGATTGCACCGAAAACTCGATCAAGTCGTTTTCCATGCCGACAATACGGTTGACCGCGTTATAAATGGCGTCAACGGGACCTGTGCCGTGATTGCTGTCTATCAACTCGCGCCCCGCTCTGTCTTTGAGGCGCACCGTCGCTGTCGGAATGCCCGGCTCCCCACTGATAACTTGAACCGAAATCAGAGTGTAGGCATTGTCTATATTGCGGATTTCATCGGCGACCAACGCCTCCAAATCTTCATCATAAACTTCCTTTTTCCTGTCCGCAACCAGCAAAAACCGGTCATAGATTTTGTCGATTTGATCGCGCTCGAACGTGTAGCCGAGTTTCTCCAAGCGATCTGCCAGAGCGTGCCGCCCGGAACGCGCCGACAAAATGATCTTGCTCTCATGGATGCCGACCATCTTCGGGTCTATGATTTCATACGTGGTTCGCTCTTTGAGAACGCCGTCCTGATGGATTCCCGAAGAGTGCGCGAAGGCGTTGGCTCCGACGATGGCTTTGTTCGGCTGAACCAGAATTCCGGTCATGGTAGATACCATACGGCTCGTCTTGTAAATCTCTTCGGTCACAACATGGGTTTCGATATTGAAAAAGTCATTGCGAACCTTCATCGCCATCACGACCTCTTCCAGACTGGTATTTCCCGCCCGCTCACCAATGCCGTTGATCGTACACTCGATCTGCCGTGCCCCGTTCAGAACACCCGCCAAAGAGTTCGCTGCCGCCATGCCCAAATCGTCGTGACAGTGAACAGAAAAAATCGCCTTGTCGCTATTCGGAACGCGCTCTAACAGCATTTTGATCAGTGCGCCGTATTCGTCCGGCATGGTATAGCCCGTCGTATCGGGAACATTGATCACCGTCGCGCCCGCTTTGATGATCGCCTCGACAACCTGACACAGATAATCGGGATCGGCGCGTCCGCTGTCCTCTAAAAAGTATTCGACCTCTTCGACATATTGCCGCGCATGACGTACCGCTGTGACGCCGCGCTCCAATGCCTGTTCGCGAGTCATTCGAAGTTTGTGCTGCAAATGGCTGTCGGAAACGCCCAAGCCCGTATGAATGCGCGGGCGAACGGCGTCCTTGAGGGCTTCGGCGGCGACATCGATATCTTTAGGAATGGCGCGAGTCAAGCCGCAAACCGTCGCGTTTTTGATCAAGCGGCTAATAGACTGCACCGCCTGAAAATCGCCCGGACTCGAAATGGGAAAGCCCGCTTCAATCACGTCCACGCCGAGTTTTTCCAACTGCCGCGCAATCTCCAGTTTTTCGCTGACGTTGAGCGATGCCCCCGGCGATTGCTCGCCGTCGCGCAGTGTGGTATCGAAAATAAAGATTCGTGTCGCCATTGTCACTTCCCCTTTGGGTCGTTAGGTCATGAGGTCATTGGGTCGGTGGAAACCCAATGCCGTTGTGATAAGCCGTTGTCTTTGTGGACAGGAAGGCTTAGATTTTTGCCTCTCGCATCGAAGGCATCTTGAGAAGTTCGCGCTGTCGTGGTGTCGCTTCGGGATAGTCGTCGGCGTTGTAATAACCCCAAGACCAAGAGAGCGGCTGTGGCGAATACTTATAAAACAGAGTACGGCGTTCATGGCTCGCATTCCAGGGCAGTGTGCCGTGCGTCAACGCCTCCGTGAAAATAATCGCGGTTCCTGCCGCCCCTGTCACCCGCGCCACCAACTCGTTCTCGTCTTCCAAATTCGCCCATTCACTTGGCAATCGGAAATTACTCTTGTGACTGCCCGGCACACACCCGAATCCGCCATCGCCAACCCCGACATCGTGCAGGTTATAGGCGACAACTGTCAACCCGCACCGAATGCGCCCGTTCTCACAATGATAAAACTGACTGGGATCGAATGGAGTTCCGCCGCCATGAAGATTGAACCCAATCGGTCCGCGCCGACTCCGAATGACATCACAATATTCGTGGTCAAGGCGCAGTCCGCCTCCCAAAATCGTCTCTAATTTCGGCAGTATGCGCGGATTGTCCAGCACATCGAGTGTCGGCTTGCCCCAATTCAGAATACGTCCGAACCGATGATTCGGCGCATCGGGCGCGACTTCTGCGGAAAGTTTGGCGTCAACAAGAGCATTAAGTACGGCAATTTGCTCCGCACTCAGCGCGTTCGGCACAACAAGATAACCCTGCAAATCGAAGAGATATTTTTCCTGTTCCGTTATCATTGACGCCCTCACTTTGCAATCAGAAAGAGAAACTCTTTGTTCGTCTCTTCCGCCTCACGTACCCATTCGTTCGTCCAACGCATTCCGCCCATGACGTTCCGCTTATAGTCAATTTCGATAGATTCAATGATTTTTCCGTTGCTTAAAATCGCTTCTTGTAACTCTTGCGCGGTTGCTCTGCCCCCTGAACTATACGAAAGAAGAATATATGGTGTCGGTGTCAGTCTCAACAGACGCTCAATAGATTTAACCGCAAGATATTTCCCTTGATCGCTCTTACGAAACTCCTCAAACACCGAGGGATTAGTTTTGTCCGATGTATCTGCTCGTCGCTTCGCCTTGCCGAATAATTCTGGCTTATCGAACTCACATACCGAAGTCCAAAGATGATAATAAGCACTATATCTGACTCGTGAAGGAGGCATTTTTTCGTTATTTGATCCATAAGGAGGATCATAATACGCCAAATCGGCTTTCACTGTGCCTATTCGGTCAAAAATGTCTCCGTGATAGACTTCATGCTCTGCACATTTCGGTAACAGTTGTGGAATTTTCAACTGCATCTGTTTATACGAGCGTGGCGACCACTCTTTGAGATACGATGCAAAATGCCCCAGTGTACTATCCACCTCATCCAGTGCCAAAATCAGACTGGTTAATGCGACCGATTTCTCAATAAACGGGAGCGAAAAACTCTCTATTTCCTCCCGAATGGCGTCCAATTTGCGCGTATTATGTTTTTGCCAAGGCTTTTTTAGACCTTCCCCGTTATCCGTCAAGTTTTCTGTGTCGCCGCCATAATGCTCGGTAAACCAACCGTCTCTTCCCGGCAAAGCGTTTAAGTGGGCGATCAATTCACGGTAATAACCGTAGGGATGCGAGTTCAGTAAATAGCAGGTTCCAAAAACTGCCGACCATATTGCAATATCATTGGAGATGACACGGCAGCCTGACTGCGCGAACGCCTGAGAAACCCGCGTTGTGCCTGCAAAGCCATCGAATATTGTCTTGGGTTGAACTTTGCCAGCCAAACGCAAAATCTGAGGCAAAAGTTTGAGTTTCGACCCTGCATATTTGATGCCTTCGGTTGGGGGAGCGTCTGATACAAATTCCTCAAAAAGAGACGAAAGATTCATCACTTACGATGCCTTTCCATCACGATAATCCTGCCTTACGCTTCTGTTCTTCAATATCTCTTTGGAGTGCAATAATGCTGGCTTCGTGTCCTTGGGATGTTGAGAGCAACGCTTGAGAAAAAAGCCGAACCAATGTCAAATTATGTGAGTAATCGATCCAACCATCGGTGAGACTATCGAAGTATTTTCTGCCATTTTTGGTATTTGTCCATAATCCGCGTTGAAGTGCATTGGCAGTCGCATCGCCGTAACGTACTTCGCAAACATAATCGCCCTTTCCATCATAAAAGCGATAGACTGGATGCTTTCTTCCTCGTCCGCTTCCTACTTCTATACGCAGAATACGGGTGACTTGCGATTTTGCCCTCAGATAATCGAATACCATGATATTACATTTTTGAGCGCGTTCATCATAAATGAGCGGCAGAACATTGATTTTACCAAAATCACTGAAAACGGAATGTTCAAGAATGCTCCGAATCATTTCTGTATCCTCGATAATCGCTTGGTAGCCTCCGAGCATCGTAAACATCAAACTATTTTTATCAGTCGAGAGTTGTAGCGGACCATCGCCATACGCTTTCAGGCTTATTGAAAACTGCGCTTGTGTAATTTCATTGACAATCTGAATATCTTCCTCACTCTGCTTCGCACGGAATAAATCTTTTCCCACATGAAGAGCGCGAAAATCATAAAGATACTGATTGATAAATTCAGTAATTGCAATTTCCGCAAGGTCGCCGTGTGTCTTGTTTCCAATCAAACGCATTGTGAAAATATTGCTG
>Ga0163154_10009358_pt1 | contig 11192 bp, 9 predicted proteins | sample OliLakLV19MP9P1_FD_148649 | JGI IMG/M metagenome (GOLD analysis project Ga0163154, IMG submission 148649) | Freshwater microbial mat bacterial communities from Lake Vanda, McMurdo Dry Valleys, Antarctica - Oligotrophic Lake LV.19.MP9.P1 | ecosystem: Environmental > Aquatic > Freshwater > Lake >...
GCACTTATCCATGAGTAGAAAAATAGCCAATACAGCGATAACTGCATACGGCAAAATTCCTTTGAGGTTAAGTTTTTCGGTATCAATATTTATTTTCATATTTTATTGTTTTTCGTTTCAGCGAACGGCGGCATACCCGCCCGTGCCGCCCGTTGAGCCTTGTGGGTGGGTTTTGGGCGGCATGGACGGGTATGCATTGATGGGCGGTTTTTGTTCGTACAATTTGGCTACTCAACTTCAACCCTCAAAGTTGCTTCACCAATCATAATAATATCACCTGCGTTTAGGCGAATCCCATTAGGTGAAATCCGATTAGAATTAACAAAAACTCCATTTGTCGATTGGTGCATTTTTTTAAAGCCATCCTTTTCATAAAATTGACCGTCTTGAATAAACCAAACTTGCTCACTATTTGGCTCAACCTTCAACAAAGCAAAGGTTGCGTGTTTGCGAGAAATCCATTGAGTTATATTTTCTGTTAATCCAATATCGTTAGAACTCGTATTGGATTTATCAAGCCAGCCAAGAGTAATTAATTTTTTATTATGTTTATTGGCGATTTTGGTAATACTGTATGTTCTATCAGGTTCTTCGCCATACATTACTCGTAGTATTACATTTCCAATCAATTTTTTTTGCGCAATTTGAGATGGAATTGATGGTATGGAATGAGTAATTTTGCCAAATAACGCTATAATATCTTTTGTATCGTTAAACCTTTTTTTTATATCAGGGTGTAGGCAGCCGTAAATCACCTTCTCTATTGTTGGTGAAACGTTAGGCTTATATTTCTTAACATCAATCCACTCACCCTTTCTTACTTTCGATACATAAGCATTGGGGTCTCCCGCAAAAGATTGAAATTCACCAAAGGGCATTCTCCCCTGTGTTACGGTCTCATATAAAGTCACGCCAAAGGCAAAAATATCTGTAAAATTCCCTGTGTCTGTATATTTTACTACATCTTTTAGTTGCTCGGGGGGCATATATTGTACTGTTCCCCAAACCTCATTGACTTTACCATTGAGCCAATTTCTTGCTGTAAATCTATTATTTAAATAGGCTGAAATTCCAAAATCTGCTAATAGAGGATTTCCCAAGTGATTAAAGAGAATATTATCAGGCTTTAAATCACGATGAATGTAGCCTTTTTGGTGCATATCATTCAAGCCTTGGAGAACCTTAATGGCAATATTGGTTATTTTACTGTCAGATAAATTAAGTTTGAGTTGTTTTGACAACGCACCACCTGGGCAATAGTCCATTACATAAAACGGATTGCCATTTATTTTGCCTCTTTTATATGCCTTTACAGAATGTTCTGATTGAATCGTACTCGCAATTTGGTATTCTAAATTAAACCGCTTGGCGATATCAGACAATTCCTGTGGCATCAACTTGAAAGCATTGAGAATTTTGAGCGCAAAAGGAACGTTTTTTGAGTTTGCAATCTTATAAACATTGGCAAATCCTCCCTCTCCAATAAATTCAACAACTGTGTAAGGTTCGCCTTCTGCATAAATAGTTATACCATCTTCAAGATGATACTGTTCAGGCACCATATTGTCAAATCTCAATGAAATACGACGATTGCCTGTACTTGACGATGAAGTCAGGGGCTTGTTACATTTTTCGCAGGCTCTGCTATTTTCTATATTGGAAAATCCACAATGACTACACCTTAGCATAGTTATTCGATTGTTTTAAATCTAAAAAATTGATTACCGATAAGCACCAACGTACCTTCTGAAATAGGGATTTTGCCAACCACCTGAACAAATGTGGCCTGATTGCTGCTTTCGTCGGAAATGTGCCAAACTCCGTCTATCTGTTCAAACCGTGCATGTACATTTGATGAAATTGAGTTGTTGTTTTTATCCAATGTGCTGCGATTGACAGCAATATCACTTCCTTCAAACTCGTAAGCCTTTCCGTCTTTTTCTGAAACCAATTGAACTTTGGGCTCAGCATTTCCTGCATTAAAACCGAAAACTGAAATCTTCATTGTTCCACCTACGGGCAATTTATCTTTCGGGTGGCTTATTGCTTTGATTACTTGCGGTGGCTTTCCATCTAGGTTATTGTTAGAGCCACAATTTGGGCAATCTGCACTAATATCTAACAAAGGATAGCCACATTTGTAACATACTTCCTGATTTGATGTAACAGGGTTAACATTAGGTTCATCCCATGAAGGCAAGTTTGAAACTCCGCCTTTTACTGTTTTTTTTCCGTCCTGTGCATTAGCCAACGGACTATTTTGATTTTGCTGTGGGGTAATAAAGGCAGTACCGCATTTTTCACAATGGGTACTACCCTCCTTACTTGCTGAAAAGCCACAATCTGAGCATCGTTTCATATATTGAAATTTTTTATTTTTTAATGATTGCCAAGAGATTCTCAGCGGCTCGTCTGCCTGTTTCTGCACCTCCGTTCATATAGCCTTGAAAATCCTCACTACAATGTTCACCTGCAAAATGAAGGTTGCCAACAGGCTCGAACTCTTTTCCTGAAATGGTTGACCATTGCCCAACTTTAAAACAGGCATAACTTGCGTTAATGAAAGGATTATTTGACCATAAAGCCGCTTTATGAGTATTGCTAAATTGCTGTTCAGCATTTGGGAAAACAGCATTCAGTTTTTTCAAATATGATTGCACAATAGAATCAGGCACAGTGTCTTTTAAATTTTGCGCTTTAGCCGCCTGTGCTAAATCAATAGAAGGTTTTCCACCTAAAAATATAGTGTAACTTCCTGCACCTTGATTGCTCGCCTGCATATGCGTATTGTCCCAACCATTATGGATATCATTATGGAAAAGATAGCCAGAATAAGAAGGTTTAGTATCTCGCCAAACTCTACTATTGAAGCCTAAAAGAAGTTTGTTGTTTTGTCCGTACCCTAAGTTCTTGATACAAGCCATTTTATCTTCACTAATAATATCAATTTTAATATCAATTGACCGTAAAATGGTGAAAGGGATAGAAATTATCACAAAGTCAGGGGAAACTTCTTTGCTTCCATTAAAGACCAATGTAGTTTTACCGTTCTGACTTCTTATAGCGGTAAGTTTATGGTCTGCATTGATTTGATTTTGTACTTTGGAACTCAAAGCCTCTACTATTTTTACATTACCTCCTTTTAATTTATAGCGTTCATCGCTTTCACCAAAAATCTTAAATCCATCGCTTACATCTGTATCTATCATATCAATGAAATTTAAGGCAGATTGCTCTCCTGCATCCAAGCCAAATTCACCAACATAGGCATATATTATTAGATCTTGTAGCCATTTTGAACATGTAAGGCTACGAGCATATTGTTCTAATGAAGTGTTATCAAGTTTCTCAGCATAAGGCGTGTCGTAATCTTCGCCACATTTTTTTTTGTCGCTTTCTAGGCGTTTTACAATTCTGCGAAACTCACTGATTACCTCTTTTTCCGTATAATGCCTATTGTTAAAGAAGTAAGCATCCTTCACAACTTTATTATCTATGATGTCCTTTTGAGTATCATATAGTTCCAAATTAAATTCTTTCGCAAGATTCAACATATCAGCATGATTGCTGTCAATAAATTCGCCACCAAACTCTGTAACCAGACCTACTCCGAAAATATCGGATTTAGTATGAATTCGACCACCAATGCGACTGTCTCCTTCATAAATCTGTGCAATAAATCCTGCTTTTTTTAGGACGTATGCGGCATGTAAGCCCGATATACCTGCTCCAACAATCGCTATCGTGGGCTGTAATTTTTCAAAATTTTTGTTTCCTTTTGTTTCTTTGGAATTCTCTTTATTCGAGCCATTGGGATCACATCCACTAAGTGGTAATAGCGAGCCAATACACACAGCACCAAGAGTTTTAGTAACATCTATCAAAAATTTTCGACGTGAATAATCATCAGCACCGTCTAACTGAATGAGAGTTTCAGTATCAATATTTTGAAATTTTTCTGCAAATGCAGCCTTGCGAAAAGATTGAAGTAAGGATTTTAAAGTTGGTGACTTAGCACTTTTCATAGTAGACAGTTAGAAATGTTAAAAATTCCTCCCCATAATTTGTTGCAATTACCGGGAGTGGAAATTTATTCTTTTGGTAAAACAATTTTATCTCCAATGTTTATTAGGTTAGCATCTGGAAATCTAGCAAAATTTTCGGGAAGGTGCCAAACCTCTTTCCACCTGGATAAGTCTTTTAACTCCTCTACGCAAATTTGAGAAAAGGTTTCTCCCTGTTTCACAATATGAACCCTAGCATTAGGGTCAATTTTTAAGACAGCAAGAGCAAGCGCATCTGATTTTAAATACTTTTTCACTAAATCCGCATATCTTGGGGAAGTTCGAATTTCATTAATTGCCTGATTTACCCTTTCCATAAAGCATAAATTTCCACTTGGCAATCCTATTGCGTAGTTACTAGAATTTAAGTTTATCTGTACAATTTGAAGCGCATGATAATTTTCTTTAAGTTCCGCAACAGCAAAAGGATAATCATAAATGGCAGCATCAATCTTGCCATTTACTACCTCTTTCATCCATACACCACTCTTATCAGAGGGGTCAGCCTTTTCAATGATTTCAGCATTGCCTATATTTGACTTCACCCACTCTAAGGCAGTTCCATCTCCCTCATAAACAACTACCTTTTTATCACTTTCATTAAGTTGACTAATATCTTTTATAGATGAGCTTTTTCTAACAATGAGGCAAAGGCCAAAATCAAGGTAACTGTCTGACCAATCAATACCTGAAATCTCACTATCTGGAACGAAGCCTGCAAGTATAATATGTGCTTTGCCGCTTTTTACTAAATCAGGTAACTGCTCATATTCGCCAATAGCATAGTCAACATTATTTAATCCTAATTTACCCGCAAGCATCCTACCAAGTTCATACTCAAACCCTTGGCAATTGGAAAATTTGTCATAATCGTTGCACCAAAACATAGGAGGGGCTTCTCCTTCTTTTGCAATTATCAATCCTTGTGGATTAGATCTGATTTTATCAAGGATCTGGCTTTTACAATCATTTACAGTTGGTGTAGGTGTTGGGGATTTCTGTGAATAATAAGCATAAGTAGCCCATATTAGACCTACGATAGTCAAAGTGCCTAAAATAAAAAGTAACTTATTTGAGTTCTTTCCTTCTTTTTCTTTTGATACCTCGCCCCCAGAAATAGGATGAGTAGTAGTATCATTATGTTTCGTACTATCTCCCCAGTAACCATTTTCCAAGTAAAATTTAGACCACTTTATTAATTCTGAAGTTGTAGGACGATTTTCAGGAACAGCATCCATACAACGTCGTACTATTTTGTTAAGTTGATTTGAAAACTTGTCGGATAAGTTAGGAACAGATGCTCCTTTGTTTAGGACAATGCCTCCTTGCCCCAACCAAGGCAAATTACCTGTTGCAATTTCATAAAGTGTAACACCCAAGGAAAATATATCAGTCTTTGCGGTGTTTATTGGAATATCTCCATATAACTCTGTCGCTGCATAGGCAATAGATAAAGCGGAGTTTGTCCTCTTTTCTTCAATTGCCATTCTACTCCTATCAACAGAATTTTTCACCGCTGTCACTCGTGTTTTTGATGAAATTCCAAAGTCAGAGAGAAGGTAATCTCCGTTGTTTCCCAACAGGATATTTCCGGGCTTAATGTCATTGTGCGTAAGCCCATTGACATGAATATACTCTAATGCAGATGCAGTATTGTAGAGTATTTTTGCTATTTCTCTTTCTGCCAAATCGGTTTCATTTTCAGAACCGTGATATAATATTTTAGCAACTTTTTTTTCTGTTTTTGAATTGTTGCTATCAAGAATGCAATCGTCCAAAGACCCATTTCTACACAATGGCATAACGATATAGCAAGTTTCATCACACTCGCCATAGTACTTCGGGGTCAAAAGATATTGGTGGGACAATTCTAATGTATTCGTAAACTCGTGTATATACGAATCCCGAATGGCTGGTGATAACCCACTTTGTGGAGCCAAGACTTTGATGGCTATTTCAGTATTATTCGCCTTAGTGTCTTCTGCACGAAACACATCAGCGAAACCACCTTTACCAATATTTTCTTTAATACGGTAACGGCTATCAATTAGTTGGTCAATATTAAATGTTGGCATCGTCTATCTAATTTTTAATGGGTGTAAGAGATGAAGAAGCATCGGCACATTGTTTAATTTTATCATCAAATTTAACAATAATGCTATGAAGACTGCTGATAAAATTAGCATCCTGCATAAGTTTCTTAGTAGTAGTAGAAACTTTAATAACATCATTGTTTTTATTGAACTTTATTATATGTCTTTTGACTAATGCGGCCTTTTCAATATTTTCAGGTTTTATTTTATCGAATTCTGCTTTTTCCTGTTTCAGAAGTTGGCAGTCTTTAAATTTCTTGGCATACAAAAGATAGTTACTTTGGTCAATCATTGATTGAGCAATTTCTAAGTTCTTTTCCCTCGTAATTGCCTGTAAATTCTTTGGGTTTGAAGTCTCTAAGCCTGATTTTTCGGTCTCTTGGGGTGAAAGGGTTTTCCTTTCTGTCAAATATTTCGCAGTCTCTTCTCTAATTTGAGAAGTCAAAATTGTTAATTTTTTTGATACTACTAAATATTCTGAGTTATTAAAGACTATTCGATGGTCAGTAAGACTATCAATAGATAAACTTATTCGGCTATCAGGCACATCTTTAATACCAAATTTTTCAAGCGACTTCGTCAAATCATTTATTTTTGTCGCAAATTCAGATAATTTGATTGCTGTCACGTTTTCTTGTTTTGCAAAACTGTCACGAGTCTGTTCATAAATGTTTATTTGGTCATTAAGTTTTTCCAACAAGTTCCTTTCATCAATTGAAATTATTTGGACTTCTCCTAGTGAAAAAGGATTATTAAAGTAATAATAACCTAAACCTGCGGCCAAAAACAGGCATACACTTAACAATATCATATTCATCCTACTCAATCCACTTTTTTTACCAATAGGATAAGGCGTTAATGCCGTCTTTTGTCCCTTAATAATGTTGGCTACAATAACGGTTGTATTGTCACGTCCACCAGCAATGTTGGCTGCATCCACTAACTGCCTACATAGCATTGTTGTATCAATATTTGGCGCAGCAATTAAACTTTCAATTTCGCCGTCAGAAAGCATTGAATTGAGACCGTCACTACAAAGTATTAAACGGTCGTTCTGTTGGATTGACAGCACCCTACTTTGAGGTTTTGGTGGTTGTTTAATATCCCCTAAACTTTGAAGAATAATATTGCTTTCATCAGAAAGGCGAGCCTGTTCAGAATTCATATTTCCTTTTACTACCTGTTCCCAAACTAAGGAATGGTCATCTGTAAAGGGAGAAAACGGTTTGCCAATTCGATACAAATACAGGCGGCTATCTCCGCACCAAGCAACATAAACCTTGTCATCAAGTATCCATGCTAAAACTGCTGTTGTACCCATCCCCACATGGTCAAGATTGCGTGTGCTTTCTGAAATGATGTTTTGATGCGCTTTTTTGATTAAATTTTCAAGGAAGTTTAATCGGCTGTTTTCATCATTTTCAACACTTGATTTTACTTCGAACTCTTTTCTAAAAGTTTCAACAGCAATGCGTGAGGCTACTTCACCTGCATTTGTTCCACCCATGCCGTCTGCAACAACGAGAAGTACACCCGTACCCGATATGGTAATGGTCTTATTTTGTGCTTTCCAAGATGCGGCTATAATATCCCAACTATCTTCATTGTTGGTACGAACACGCCCTTCATTCGTATATGCTGAAATTTCAACTATCATAGTACAGTTAGATTAATTGGATGATGAATTGTCTTTGCCCTTCTTACCTTTTTTTTTCTGCTTTTTATCTTCGGGTTTGGCTTCTTCCTTCGGCTTTTCTTCGGACTTGGTTGGCAAAGGTGTTAAATCCGTATCCTTTATAAGATTTTTGGGGTTTTCGATAACTTGGGTTTTTTCTGCAATTTGTGTTTTGACACTTGTTAGATACTCCAATATCCAGTCAATACCAGTATGCTTGAAGACTGCAATGGGAGCGTACTTAACTGAACCAACTTCAATCAGTTCTGAAAATAATATACCTCCAACAAAATCAATTGGAGGTAATTGGGCATCAAGTAATTTTGGTTGCATTTTATCTGTCCAATCTACTTTAACCTTTTTCACATTTGGCAAAAGTACTAAACTATCCGCTTTGTTATCTCGAACAAAATATACAAGGTATGCAGAAATTGGTGTTGCCGTTGTGGGTGCAAATGAGGGTTTGTCTAAATTTACGACAATTGAATTAATCGCCGTATCAAGTGTAAAATTAACGATTTCTAATGCACCATCAGAAACTCGCCGTATTGAAACTTTATGCAATTTGGGTTGCAAAGTATCAAATAATACGAGTAATTCCTCCCCCTTCCACGGCTCTGCCAATTGGCTTGGAAGCGTCAAAAGACCATTTACTAACGGTGCAATTCCAATTTTTTTACCAAAGTATTCATTGCCAGCCCTTCCAAACTCCTTTTTAGTTTTTGGTGAAACTAAAACATATTCGGATTGGGCTATGTAGATACCGCTCTGGGTAGCATTGTAGCATAATTCGTTTGCTGTACCTTTCAAAACCCCCGTATTGAATTCAAAACTGGGCTGTGCGCTAATAATATTGGCTATTAACGCAAAAATAAATAAAAATAAAATTTCCTTATTCATATTAATGGATTTGAGAGATTGGAACAACAATGCCGATTTCAGAGCCTATACCTGCTGAAACTATACCAATGACTTTATATGTATTGGTTGATTTATCAATGACAAATACTGGTCCTCCTGAATTTCCAGGGCCAAAATTGCGGTCAGTAACATTAATTACACCATTTGTCAGCTCATCTTGGGCAATCATAGATTTACTATAAAGAGGTTTTGGTATCCTATCTTGTAAATCATCGCCATAAGAAAATCCTAATATATGTACTTCTATTTGTGCTTTTGGATGTGCTGCAAACTCTGGCAAAGCTTGAACATAAGATTTGTCACCTCTTTGGTTATAACCTGTAACAACAGCCCAGTCATTTTCGTTAAGACTGGCTAATTTAATTTGACCATCTCCCAAACTTTCGCTTTTATCACTTTTGTCATTAACACTTATTCCACTTCTACTTTTACTATCATATTGAAAGTTAAGCGTATTGCCGTTGGTTGATACAGCTTCAAAATCTACAAGTACCCTACCACCGTTATTTTCAACCAAATTAAGAACGACCATCGCTTTTTCATCAACGGATTTGATGAATCTCCAACCTTGAATACAATGCCTTGCAGTAACAAAACGTCCATCACTAAGAAGAAACCCTGTACCTGTCCACCCGCCTTGCAAATCATCACTATTATTTCCTAATTCAACATGTATATTTTTAACCCTCAAAAAATATACTTGATTTTTTATTTCATCTGGAATGGCAGCAGGAGGAGTTTGAGTAATACTACCAGTATTGCTATTCGCACCACCACTAATTACAGTATTTTTAATGCCACTTACTTCTTTTTGCAAAGAAGCAATACGCCCTGTGTACTCTTTCTTTATTTTCTCAACTTCCTTTTTATGGTTATCTTCAGCTTCATTGAACTTTGTTTCATTCAAAACTACTTTTGCATTTAGATCGCCTTTCTGTTTTTCATTTAAATTAACATATTCTCCAAACTCTTTTTTTGTTTGAGCGAGGTAATAAGCAAGACATGAAGTACTTACTAAAAATATTAACCCTAAAACAGAGAGTGCCGCTTTGTAAGGTTTTATTGCTTGCTCTACTACTAATTTTGCCTTTTGAGTAAACCCTATTTTCGCAGTTCCAGTCGGAGAAGTATTAAAGCGAAGTTTTGGACCTTCCATTGAAAGTTGTATAACATCGCCATTATTTAGATACCATTCCTTGTTAATTGGTCTGCCATTGACAAGCGTAGGGTTTGAAGTACTCAAATGTTTGATGACTACAACATTCTCAGCCTGACGTTCAATTGCGGCATGAGTTCCGCTAACTGTCGGAAATTCATTGTGTGAGAACCTAACTGCACATCCGCCGTCTCTCCCTAATTGAACAGATGGAATTACAATTGTTTCATAGTCACCTACTCGTTTGGTTGATGAGTTAGAAAGATAAGTGAGTGTATAGGCTGGAACATCAGCACCTGCTAATATCCTTGCCCCTGTCATCATCGCCTGTGTAAAGCGACCTGTTGCTGACTTTTGCTTTGCGGTCTCCCGTGACATACTAAAATATTTTATTGATGTGAAGTATTATTTCTTGTTAGGTAAAGACGAAATTTGCTTTGAGCCGTCTGTGCATTTCAACCGCCATTCCGCGACATAATCTACAAAATAACAAGCCTTTTCAACTTCATAGATTATTTTTCAGTTTTTCTCTTTTTGGATTATGGTAGCGGTATAGGGTCTTTTGCTATTTCCCCAAGCACCGTCAAAAAGAAATTTTCCTTTTACTGTAAATAGATTTTCATCGCTGCTCAAATCATCTATTGTAAGGCTACCTAAATAATCATTGGTGGCCAACTCTGAAAAATGTTGCTCCAAAATTTTTTTTGCTTTCCCTTCGCTCAAACCAATTTCAGGCGCAGGTGGAGCGGTTTGTTCCGGCTCAGTAACCGTTGCAGGTCTGTCTTTTACTTTTTGTCCTTTGCTATTTTTACCTGACGTGGTACTTGATTGAGAAGGTGTAGAGGTATCAGCACCTTTCCAATACTTATCATACCCAATAAAACCAACCAAAACCAAGATTACACCTATAAGTATGTGGTCTTTATATTTCATTTTGTTGACATTGTTTTAAAATTTGTACCCTCACCTCTAAACACCTGCGGGGTGGGTGGGGTTTGTTTTGTCGTTTTCGTTGGCTTTATTGGTTTTTATTTATATATTATATCTTTTTATTTTAGTCCCGCCCAATCTATGGTTAAACGCAACTCCCCCTATATAGACCCTATTGCGTCAAAACCCGCTTTGTATTCAGCGGTAGAGAAACTTTCAGTTGCGTCAATCCAGCCAATTTGGTTGGCTTTACGCAACTGCTGTACCAATAAATGGGAAGGAAAGAGAGGCATAAGGTTCATATGGGTGGTTGTTTAGTTATGCAAATGTACGCTGAAATTTCAAATTTCCAA
>Ga0163154_10009361_pt1 | contig 11191 bp, 19 predicted proteins | sample OliLakLV19MP9P1_FD_148649 | JGI IMG/M metagenome (GOLD analysis project Ga0163154, IMG submission 148649) | Freshwater microbial mat bacterial communities from Lake Vanda, McMurdo Dry Valleys, Antarctica - Oligotrophic Lake LV.19.MP9.P1 | ecosystem: Environmental > Aquatic > Freshwater > Lake >...
AATAACTCCTACTGGATTGTTTGAGTAAATTTGTGGCGGCTGTTCCTTTTGTACATCACTTACCCCTTGCGTACCGTCTGGAGGGTTCATTCCGATTTGTAACCCTTTGTCTACATACGCTTTTTCTTTTTCCGTTATTGCTTGGCCTGTAATGTATTTGAGTAGCGCGTTATACACTTCGCTAGGGCTAGCGGCTAGCGCGTCTGATACAGCGCGGGATACTCGGTTTAGCCATGTAACGTTATTGTCCGGTACGGTGGTTTCTGTTGTGGCGTATCCGCCTTTGATTCCAGACGTTTGATAGCCCATTGGATCGATGGAGCTTCCGGCCGCGTTAGGTGTGGCGCTCGAACTTCCAGCGCTATTAAAACGCATGTATACGAGATACCCTATCAGCGCAATTACTCCAGCGATTGCGCCCCACACCCATACAGGTAATGGCCCTAGCTTAGATTTGAAGTCGAATTCAGGCATTAGTTTTTCTTTGTATCTGGGAGTATGCCGACGTATGCTGCGCCGCTTCTTTGGCTCGACTCGTAACCTACGAGTTGATTCATCACGCCAGCGTACAATCTGCTAGCGCGGTTAGTTTTTCCCACTTCTCCCTGTACAGGATTGCTAATACCGGGAGGGGTAGCTACAGCGCCACTAAAAGGTTGTTGGCGTGTGAATAGGGATTTAAACCCGTTGCTGAATCCGTTAAAGATTTTGCTAGCGGGTAGTCCTCCAATATCTGCTTGGGGTAGTTCAGGCCTAGGCGCTGCATAGCTTGTCTGCCTGTTAGCGTCTGGATCATCCTGTTGTGTAACCCTAGGGCTAGTGAATTCGATACCCGGTCTAATCGAGTCGATTACTTTATCGTCTCGATTAGCCAATAGGTAGTAACTCATTTATGCGCCAGCCGCTGCACGCTGCACGCCAGCGAATCCGGTGAGGATTTCTTTAGCGAGTGCTGGAGCTTGACTACCGGGTCGTAACGCGATTCCTAGTCCGGTAATTACGAGCGCCATTACAAACACTGAGATTATCTTATCAATCATGGTTAGCCTTTCAGTCGTGTGATTGTATCGTACTTTTTGTCAGCCGTCAAGAGAATTTTATGTCTTAGAACAGGAATTCTAAAAACAGCTTTACATTTGTTATTTGAGAACCGCGCAACTTTACGCTTTACGCACGTTTTAGCTCTAGATTTACAGCGCGAAACTCCAGTGTTTATGCGCCCACTTTTACCCATTTCGCTCCTAAGCGAGTTTGAGCACATACCCGGCATGATTGTATCGAAACAGGGGGTAACACGCTTAGAACGCATTACAGCGTCATTTAGAGCTATACGCTGTTTACCCATTAAAACACGCTCAAATTCGAACATTAGTTCAGAAACTCCCTTTTCGAGTGATCCGCGCACCGTTTTGCGCCTCACCTAGAGCCAACTCAGAGCTTGCGCGAACGATAGGAATGCCGCGCGCTACGAGTGAAGCGATAAGGAATACCCACGCGAACGCGATAGGCAACTCCCATTTATTAGTTAGTCCTCCAATAATTGCGAGTCCTCCGAACATTACGCCAGCGCCTACGAGCGGGGTTACTCCATCGTTTCCGCGCTGGACAGCGTAGACAGTGTTAATGAGCGCTGCACTTCCCACCACTAAGCTAAGTTGTGTTGCATCGTTAGCCATGCCTAATTCACGCTCCCTGTAATGTACTTTTCAAACTGTATTCGCTTACCACTAGCGTTTAGAATATGTACATGCAAGTGTGGCCCTGTAGAGCTTCCCGCTCCTACGCTCCCTTTCGCTCCCCCTGATAGCGCTACCATTTCGAGCGCGTTTACTTTGTCGCCAGTCTTTTTCATAAAGCGCGATACATGCAGTAGCACAATCGTCGCGCCATCATCGTTAAACTTGACTCGTACCGTGTTACCACCATCCCCATTATTTGCGACATTGGTTACAATTCCCGCTTTAGGTGTAATTAGCGGAGTGCCTACAGGCATGACGTAATCGGTTCCCGCGCCCCGCTTGTCTTTTAGGTGATCCTCCCAGTCTGACGATACCGGGAATAATGCCCACGGATTTAGCCCCGTATTGCCAAACAGTCTTAACGGGCTAGCCTTAGCCGCAGTAAGTAATTCGCTATATTTTTCATTAGCTTTAGCTCTAGCCGCTGCGATTATTTCGCTAGCGTTTGCAGGTTTGGCGATGATCGCTCTAGCTGTTTCGACTGGCGAGATACCGTAAAGGCCTGAATAAACAATCCATACACCAATACTTAAAAGTATGATTCCCACGGTTTGCATATTCAGGCCTTATCAGGTTTAGGCTGTAGCTGAACTAATGGCGCTCTTAACGTCCCCGCCGAATCGTCGCCAAAGAAAATACGCGACAACGGCTACAACGATTAGTACAATCCACTTTTTGCTCATATTAGTTTTATCCTATTCTTGCGTCTTGTAGTGCGCGACTGCCTAACAGTAGAATCCCGATAGCTCCCACGACATAAAACGCGGATAGCCAAAGAGACTGTTTAGCAGTTGGAGTTTTGCTTAGCGGTTTCCCGTTTCCATCCTGTTTGGCTGTCGAGCTATTAGATGTAGCGGGAACCGTCGCGCGTTGTGGGAGTGCTCCCATAGCATCGCCAACCATCATTCCTGTTACCGTCCCTCCTAGCCAACTCACGTTAGCTATTACTTACTGTAGATAAATGCGGGGTTATCACTCGTTACAGCCTGAGTGAGAATAGCCAACTGGCTAATACCTGCGCCCCACGAATAACCCTTTAGCTGCAAGAGTGTTGCGTCGAGAGTTGCGAGCAGTTGGGCGCGGCTGTTACCGGGATCGCCAGCGAGTCCACCAGCGAACGTGTGGAACGGGATAACGTACACGCCACTATCGAGGCCGCCGATAGCGTCCAGCGCGACAGCATCGTACCCGTACTGGCGTACCATGTCGTCCTGCCACTCGGTTAGCTTGTACCGGAGCATTGGGTTATTGTCTACGAACAATTCGCAGACTGCGCTCCAGTCGGTAGCGGTTCGAGCGCCAGCAGCAGTACGCGCAATAAAGATCAGGTTACGAATCGCGTTTCCTGTGTTGTTCGAGCGCGTCAACTGTTCACCGGGCGATACTGGAGGGTTTTCTTTCTGCCAGAGCGAGACAGTACCCAAGCCGAACGGTTCCGTTTCCTGACTGATTCCGCCGGGAGTAGCCGCTACTGGAACGTCCCAGTAAATAGCGGTCGCGTCAACTGCTACGGTAGCCGCTGTCGGTGGGGTTGTGGCTGTCCAGATTGTGTTGATAGCTGCGAACTGAATTTCGAGTTGGTAGCTCCGGTTACTTGCCAGCGCGGGGATTGCACCCAACGCCATAGCGGGGTCGATTTCGATAGGAATATCGAGGAAGAAACGCGAACCGGAAGCAGCTACAGCCTCATACTGTCGCCCTACTTTAGGATCGCTAAGCCTACCGACAGCGCTTGTAATACCTGCGCCCATAGCTCCGTACTTGTTTACGATGTACCACTCGTAACCAGTCAGGGGCGCTACAAGGTTTTGACCTGCCGAATTCTTGAACGTTACAAGCTGGATCAGGTTAAACGGTGCATCCGCTGAGAACGTAGGAGTACCGCCGGAGTTAGCAAGAACAAACTCCAGCCGGAGCGCTGTCAGATAACCTACAGCGGGGATTTGTACCGGAGTACCAGCCGCAATTACTGGAGCAGCGCTCGAAAGCGTTACGAGTGGAAGTGTGAAGCTCTGGCGCTTACTTTTGCGAGCAGCAATAGTAAACGGTAGCGCCATCATTGTTTCAGCCATATTTGTTTCCTTATCTTAAGTTTAGAATCCGAGAAGTACCCACGCTTTAGACCATTTGCTATTTGGGTAGCTCAGAGTCAAAAGGTGCAAAGTACCAAACAGGATGGTGACATACAGAAAAATGACTAGCGCAACTGTTCCGCTAATCTTGAGTACCGGAATAGCTCCGTTCATACGTTTACCTTTCCGAATAAATAAAGCCAGCGATAGCCCAACTTACAGCTAACACTGGCGCCTGCGATGATTGTACCATTTTATAACCCTATGTCAACCGCGAGTATTAATAATCTGAATAGGCAATTTGCCTTGCGTATCGACGTACACAAAGTCGTGCTGATTACGCAAACTTGCTATAGCAGCTTTCGTTTCTCGAACGTCTCCCCCTAATTCTGCGAGCGTTTCTAGATCCCCTTTTCTACCAGTTTTCCCAATAAACGCATGGCTTGCTGATTGTGGAATAATTACTGGAATTCGCGCTGGCCTTTGCGTAGCGAATACATAACTTAGCCCTAGCGCTCTGCCCATAAATGCGCCATCGCCAGCCGCATTCCCTAGCCCTAACCGGTTGCTTATCCAGAGTGTTTCGTCAACTCCTACTGCCCAATTACCTTGACGATAGATTTGGTCGAAAGCATCTGCGAATACTTCCGTTTGGTTTCCCACCATACCCATAGTGGAGTCACCATTTTTAGCGCTTAGCAATATCCGTTTATCGTGGGAGCGCGGCATAAATTTGTTCATGCGAGTATATCCTCGCGCTAACGGAGATTTGAATATTGGGTCGCGCGGTTTTGTCACCATGATTACGGAGTATCCGCGAATATCAAGTATTTTCAGTAGTAGCTCTGTTTTCCCGCTACCAGTCTGCCCATTAATGAACACGTGTTCACCCTGTTTCCAGCGGCTACTGAATGCGGGGTAGAACTCGCTCCATTTAGAGACCGGGAATGAGGGTGAAGTCGCGCTCATTGTTTCCCTGAGTAGCCGGCTCGAAACTCGTAACGTCTTCCCCGCGCTTAGCTTGCATTTCAGCGCGCATTACTGCGAACACGCTAGCGAACGCCATAACGTGAGTGATAATAAGCGTAGCCGCTCCCCCTGTACTGCCAGCGCTAGCGATAGCTTTAGCCAACTTAGGGCTAGCTTTCAGAGCATCTTCATTACTAACTTTAAGTTGCTCCGCTGATTCGATCCACACGTTAGCCGTATCGGGGAGTCCGAATACCATAAGGCCTGTAGCTACCATATTGTACGCGCTATCGAGTGTTGCCATAGCCTTTTTAACGTCTGCCGGTGTACCGGCTGTAGGCGCAGTTTTCGGCGCTGCACTTGCATTAACTCTAGGCTTTCGGTCAGCCTTTAATTCCGGCTTAGCGTCATTAATAGTAAAACTCATAGTCTCACTCATTTTCAGTTACCGAACCATTCTTTAGCAGGTCTAAACAGCGGGTGCACTTTGGCGCTCGCTGGCGCGTTGTCTTCCGTTTCCGCTTCCGGTTCTACTTCTTCTAGGTCTGCTTCCACTTCATCGATAGCTTCATCGACAGCTTCAACAATAGCTTCGTCCTGTTCTGCCAGTTCTTCTACATCTTCTTGTAAGTCTTTGGCGATCGCTAGCGCGTAGTTGGCGTTTCCCTCCGCGTCGAAAAGAGTTGCGCGCATATCCATTACGTCGCGCTCCAGATTAACGATTCGCTCTACCCACTCGCTAGGCAGTTCCACACTGACTGGAGGGATTAATACAACTTCAGGCTCTGGCGTAGAATCTTCACTAGCTCCGACAATAATTACTGAATCCGACATACCCGTTTTCCTTTCTTGACATTTGGCTGGCTGGCTGTAGTGTAGGCACCACCAGGCGCTAAGGCAAGGCCCGGTAAACGCCAGCAAACCGGGAGTGTCCTTTTCATCCCCTTAGGGGGGTAAGAGGGTGCGCCCGGTGGTGCTGTCAGCAAGTCTACTTGCCTACCGTATTTGTTCCAACCGGTACAAATACAATCGCAATTAATCCGATAATTAGGAGAGCAAATAATGTCAGACCTACAGGAAATGTTCGCTTCCGCAATAGACGCGCCAGCATTTTTCAGCAAAACGTCAATAGTAAACGACAGCATCACCGGCATTATCCGCGCTGTATCAAAACGCCAAACCCGCAACCCGAAAGACAACTCGCTCCAATACTGGGAGGACGGATCGCCAATGGAGCAAGTAGTCGTCATTGTCGAATCGGCAGAGCTGGCAAAGAGTGGGGATGATGGCGCTCGTACCATTTACATTAAGTGGTGGGGAGACTCGAGAAAAGGGATCGCTACGGCTGTACAGGAAGCGGGAGCAGTAGTACCCACACGCGGGGATCGACTGACCGTGACGTATACAGGTGAGGGAGAACAGCCAAAGAATCCCGTACTGAGCAAGCCAAAGCTTTACACGTACAAGTATGAAGTAGCGAACTAAAACAGAAAAGGCCTGAGAGTTTTTAAGACTCTCAGGCCTTTTTAGTTTAGCTGGCAGGCTATGGGCAAAACACCGAACGGAGTAAGCGTAGCATGGCAACAGACAAATACCTAAGAGCGAACGCCAGAGCGCAAGCAAGAGGATACGCCAGCGCATACGCTGAACGAGCAGCGCAAGCAAAGAAACAAGGGTTTAGGGGAGTGCGCGCCAAAGAGCGCGCCGGCGGCAGGGTTCGGGACTACGAGCTAGAGCGCGAGCGTGCCCGGATACGGGCGCGTGGCGCGGGGTTCTCAAGTGTGCGCGAAAAGGCTGCGTTTCGGCGGGAAAACACAGGCCTAGGGCGTGTGGAGTGGCAACAGGCGCGTACGCTTGCACGGTTTGGAATTACGAAAGCGGGGTTTGATAAAGTTAGGAGGGCTAATAGGAAGTGGTCAAATACGTTTGCATTAGAGCAATGGACAGCGATAAATACCTATGACAAGTTTTTAGATGCTGAGTTAACAAACTGGACAGAGCAAAGAGTAGGATATGTGCTCAGTTTTTATGCTGCGATTGTGAACCCTCGAACGAATTTAGACAGCTTATACAAGATGGGTAGAAACGTAGTGAGGGACGAAAACGGTAGACCCGTTTTTAAGGAAGATGGAAAGCTCAAAAGATTCTCGAATAAAAGCCAGTTTTACTATTTGGTTAAATACACAGGGCTAATGCAGGTCGATGAATTCGAAGCTCGATACGGTAGACAGATAGTCAAAGACGCCAGAACAGGAACGGTAGAGATATGAATAACGGAATGACAGTAGTTAAGTTGGGCAGAGCGTATTTTGTTACATGGTATACAGGGGGAATAGCGAAACGGTGGAACGGGAGTAGGGAGGAGTTAATAGATTTACAATTTAAGATTAGTAAGGTACTGGATACCATCGGAGATACACGCGATGGTAAAAAAGGTGTAATAGATAAATGAGTATCGAACTTAGCGATGTGACTAGGTTCGATAAGACGGAATATCAGAGAGGGTACAATGCCAGCGAGCAAGGCCGCAAAGTGAGAACCAAGTACAGAAAAGGTAAAGGGAAACACGTTACAGACGCGCATTATTTGGGGAAGAAAATTGTTGCTATAGATGGTGAGGGGATCAACGTAACAAAGGGAGTGAATAAAGGCGCGCACTTGTATGTGCTATTGGCAGTAAGTGGCGCTCCACCATTGGTACGAGCAGAGGGTTTACGAAGCAGGGAGATATTCGAGTATTTATGGAAGTGGTTAGACGTAGGGAATATTAACGTTATCTATGGTGGGAGCTACGATTTTAATTTATGGATTAGAGATTTACTGCAAGATGAAGTAAGGGCGTTGTACCGGAGCAGCTATACGAGTAGCCCGGTACAGTTTGCAGGATACGGGCTACGCTGGATCAAAGGTAAAAGCTTCGAGATAAGTTTAGGTGAGAAAACGCTCACAATAAACGACGTTATTAGTTTCTTCCAAAGGCCTTTCGTACAAGCTTGCGACGAATACTTAGGGAGCGACTGGATAGGCCGCGACGTTATCGTAAAAGAAAAAGCGCTACGCGGAAACTTTAAAATAGAGGATATTTTAGGGATCACTGAATACAACAATTTAGAACTAGATCGAATAGTAGACCTAGTGAGCGAACTTAGAGCGAGACTAAATAAAGTGGGACTCCGACCTAGACGCTGGAATAGTCCGGGCGCGATAGCAGGAGCGCTGTTTCAGCGTGAGGGAGTCAAGCAGCATAGAAACGAGAATCTACCGGAAGCTGTACAGGAAGCAGGAAGATACGCATACGCAGGGGGCAGATTCGAAATGCTCAAATACGGGAAAGTAGATCAAGACGTTTACGAATACGACATAAATTCTGCATACCCCGCAGCAATGCGCGAGCTACCTAGCCTGATAGGAGGGGAGTGGAAACACGCTACAAAAGCTAGCGGGAAAGAGGGAAAATTTACGCTATATAAAGTGCGGTTTACCGGGACGAATACGAGCGCTCCCGCGCCTATGTTTGTTCGAGGAAAAAACGGGACGATATGTTATCCGCTACAAGCTGAAAACTGGATATGGAGTCCAGAGTTCGAAGTACTGAAAGAGTATTGCGGGAAGATTAAAGGCTCTAAATATCGCGTGCTAGAAGTATGGGAATACATACCGTCAACAGATTACAAACCGTTCCACTTCATACAACCGCTCTACGATATGCGTAAAGCTCTAAAAGCGGCTGGCGATGGCGCACACGTAGGAATTAAGTTAGCGCTGACTTCTTTATATGGGAAGCTAGCGCAACAGGTCGGATGGATCGCGGCTACTAGAAACTATCCAGTACGAGTACCTACCTATCACCAGCTAGAGTGGGCAGGATATATTACGAGTTGGTGTCGAGCTAACGTACTCCGGGCAGCGCTAACAGATATAGACGCTGTAATAGCTTTCGAAACAGACGCAGTATTTAGTACTCGACCGCTAAAAGTGCAATTGGGTACAGGTTTAGGAGAGTGGGAAGAAACGCGGTTTAGCTCGTTAACGTATGTGCAAAGTGGGCACTACTACGGAACTAGCAAAGGCAAAGAAATAATTAAGTGTAGAGGAATTGATAAAGGGTTTATCAGCAGAAAAAATGTAGAAGATTTGCTAGGAAAAGTTGAAAGCGAGCGAGTGCTAGAAGCAAGCCTGACAAGATTCTACGGAGCGGGAATAGCGCTCGTAAGAGGGCTAGCGGAATATTGGTGTAAATGGTTGACAGAACCTAAGTACATGCAACTCATGCCCACGGGAAAAAGACTGCATGGAGACTGTCACTGTAACGGAGGGGAACTGGAACTAGGGATATGGCATACAACCTACTGCCCAATAGCTGGAGGAAAAAGTAGCGAGTATCCTGTCGCATGGATCAATCCAGATAGAAACATGAGTGAGCTAGAGGAAGCTCGAAACTCCGAAAACTTTTTTACCGATTGACTTGCCACGCGGATTAAAGCGCGTGTAAGGTTGGGCTATAAGCGGGAAACGTCCGATAGAAACCTAAACAAAGGAAAACAAAATGCCTGAAATTGTACTCGAAGATTTTACAGCAGCGCCAATAACGCCCCACGAATACCAGCCAGTCATCCAGCAACTTATTAAAGCTGGAGTCAACAAAGTTGCCACGGCATACTTCAAAACAGAGGAAGACGCTACGGCATACATTAAGGGTATGCAGGTAGCCGCACGACAGCTTGACGTATCAGCACTCAAGCGCTCCCTGTTCCAAGTCGCAAAAGTCGCGGAAAAGAACGCCGGACTCTACAGCGCAAGCGTAAGCGTTCGATCCAAGATCACTCGCACGCGAGTCGCAAAGTACCAAGATCACTCGCACGCGAGTCGCAAAGTAACGTAGTCGCTAGGTTAGCTATAAGCAAACGTTTATAGCTTTCCTAGTTATTATGGGTAGCTCTACTGTAGTAACGTCGCGGGAAACAGGGTTACAGGGAATAAATAACCTGTATAAGCCACCGTTTTGTTAGAGTTAGTAGTCGGCTGGAGCGTTCTAGAAACTCCAGCCGACTACGGGCCTAAACCAAAGGAAGAAACGCCAATGATTATTCTGGAAGACTTAGCAGACGCAGACGAATACGCAATAGGAGATACAATAATCTGCCTAGCGCCGTTATGCGTGGGAAGCAACCACACCGGGTACATAGTAAGCGCAAAAACTGGTGGATGGTACATCGTGCAATACGACGATAGAACCGTTAGCGAAATAGCGCACACTCGTTACTTTAGCCGCTTACATGCGTAACCGGATCGCGCTAGGGTTATGGAGCTTAGCAATACTCGGAGCGCTAGGGCTAATCGCTCTTTACGCAGACGCTCTAGGCATGTGGATAGTAGGAATAGCTGTAGCTGTAGCGCTAACGACAATAGGAAGAAAAGCCGATGAGAAAAAGTAACGCCAGATACATTAAGGCTAGCCAAATAGAAATGGGAGACTTAATACGAGTAGCAAGCCAATGGTTAGACGCTGATCGCGTGTTAATCGGGCGCGTAACGCATCGAGAGCATGAAAGCTACGGCACAGAATATGTTACCGCGCTAGGAATAGTTTTACATACAGAATTTCAGGACGGATTAAAAAAGGTGCAAATAACCTTGCTGGATCGCCCCGATCAAACATAAAAGGAATGCTAGAGGGGTTAGAAAATGTATCTTAGACTCTACAACGGACTAGAAATAGAGATACGGTACATAGCCCTACATGGAGAAACGCACACGCGAATAGTAGGAGAACGGCTAACAAACTGTAGCCTAGAGTTTCCACTATTCGAGCCAAACAAACATACGCCAGAACCGAACGCGAGAATGTGCGCCAAATGCGAACGGACAATAGAACTAGTGCAGAGTGTGAGGGTAGCGGAATGAAAATTACGGGTAAAAATACGAATGCTAAACACACATTTGATTTAGAGTTAAACGATGAAAAATTAGTGCAAAACTCGGATATAGACTATTTTGTATATGCAACTATAAATGTGGGAACTGGAACGCTTAAAGCGTATATAAGAATTCCAAAAAGCGAACTAGAAACGCTACTATGGAAAGCAATAGATAGCAAACTGCGAGCATGAGTAAAAGTTGGTGGTGGGTAATCATACCCGCGCTAGCGTTCGCGCTACTCGTAATAAGTGTGATACAATTCTGATACGAGCAAAACCAAACACCAAAACAAAGGAAAACAAAATGGTTTACGGGAAAACAATAAGCACACATCGAAGCGCTGGATACCAAGAGGCTCTGGCAGATATAAACGCGCTAATAATAAATGGTGGTGGATTAGATCGAATAAGCGAGTGGATTAAAGATAACAGAAATAGCGCTTTAAGCGCCATGTACGATGAAAGAGTAAACGAACTGAACTGGGGCATGTAG
>Ga0163154_10009362_pt1 | contig 11191 bp, 9 predicted proteins | sample OliLakLV19MP9P1_FD_148649 | JGI IMG/M metagenome (GOLD analysis project Ga0163154, IMG submission 148649) | Freshwater microbial mat bacterial communities from Lake Vanda, McMurdo Dry Valleys, Antarctica - Oligotrophic Lake LV.19.MP9.P1 | ecosystem: Environmental > Aquatic > Freshwater > Lake >...
GCGCCCCATAAACTGCTGCAAGCGCGGCAGATCATAACAATATTGGGTCTGAATAAAATCGGCGCCGGCCTCAATCTTCTTGGCTAGACGCAAGGGTCGCCAATCAAATGGCGGCACAAACGGGTTCTCCACCGCGCCTAGAAAGAGTTTAGGCGGCGTACTCAGCTTGCGTCCGCTCAGAAACATGCCCTGGTCACGCATGATGCGGGCTGTCCGTAACAGGTGCATCGAATCAAAATCAAAGACCCGTTTTGCCTGTGGCTGGTCACCCGCCGTCACATCGTCACCGGTTAAGCAGAGTACATTTTGCACCCCTAACGCCGCCGCGCCCAGCAGATCGCCTTGGATCGCAATGCGGTTGCGGTCGCGGCAACCAATCTGGAAGACGGGTTCGTAGCCGGCACGCGTCAGCAGGGCGCAACAGCCCAGGCTGCTCATGTGGCAGTTGGCGCCAGAGCCATCGGTGGCGTTGATCGCGTCGCATACCTCCGCCAATACCAGTGCATTGCGGTAGACATCTTCCGGGTTGGCGCTGTCCGGCGCGTTCAACTCGGCCGTCACCGCAAAGCGGCCGGAACGCAAGACGCGCTCCAGCCGGCTGTTGGCGCGTACGGGACGATGATCGGTATGCTGCTCTGCCATATCGTCTCTCTAAAAATCTGTGTTTATCTGTGGAAATCTGTGTGCAAATTTTTGCTATTGCGTTGTACGATCACCGCGTGCCGCGCGGCGAGCTTCGCGGGCGGCGCGCCGATCATCGCTGGCGTCGGTCACAACGGCTACCCCGCTTTGGGTGGCGGCGGAAGCTTTGGCGGCGGCATCCGCTTTGCGCGTCTGGATCAAGTAGCGCGTGCAATCTTCATCATGGCCCATCAGCACATCTGCCGCGTAGATGGTGTTGCGAATCGCCTCTTCCAATGGATTGGTGATAGCGCAGGTCATGCCAGAAGCCATTGCCATGGCGATAAATGCACTGTTGATCAGGTGACGATGCGGCAAGCCAAAGCTGATATTGCTGGCCCCGCACATGGTGTTACAGCCTAATTCTTCCCGGATCATGCGCACCAGGGTAAAGAGATCGGCGCCGGCCGTGCGGATTGCGCCGACCGGCATCGCCAATGGGTCGATAATCACGTCTTCGCGGGCGATGCCGTAGCTCTCAGCCCGCTCGACGATCTTCTTGGCCACGGCAAAACGGACGCGCGGATCATAGCTGATCCCCGATTCGTCATTGCTGATTGCAATCACCGGCACGTTATACTCGGCCACCACCGGCAGCACCGCTTCGAGCCGATCTTCTTCACCGGTCACGCTGTTGATGATCGGGCGGCCCTTGGCCACTTTGATGCCCGCAATCAAGGCCGGGACGACGCTGCTGTCGATGCAAAGCGGCACATCGGTAACCGACTGGATCAGTTCGATCACCTTGACCATCAGATCGGGCTCAGTTTTATGCGGCTCGATGCTCGTAACGCCCACATTCACATCCAGAATATGTGCACCAGCAGCGATTTGCGCTTGTGCATCGCGCAAGACGCGGCTAAAATCGCCGGCCAACATCTCGGCTTCCAACTTCTTGCGTCCCGTCGGGTTGATGCGTTCGCCGATGATCACAAAGGGATAATCAGGGCCAATCGAGACTGATTTCGTCGGGGATTTCACAACAGTTTTCATCTTTACTCCTATCACTTACTTGTTACAATTATTTTTTGGTCAGCCTGCGCTTGAGTCTACTTTTCTAATTCTGACAGCGGAATCCAACCGGTTGGGTGTTGCTGATCAATGCCTTCGAACATGTTGATCCAGGCTGAACTGTTTTGTAATTGACGGTTAAGCGGTGCCTGTAGATCCAGAATATCGTTGCCATCGATGGGCATCGCACGGCTACGTTCCCAGGCCTGCACCCAAACACACTTCATCTCTGGGATCACTTCGCAGTTTCCGTTGGCGCGCACGCCACCACAAGGGCCGTTGCGCAAATTTTTGGGGCAGTTCATCGGACAGGTCATGCCCGTGCTGTGGAGAATGCACTGGCCGCACATTTGGCAGTTGAAGAGATAGCCTTTGCTTGTCTTTTCCGCCCAGATCATCAACCGTTCTGTTGCGACAGGGCTAATGCGTTTCAAAAACGGATAGAGCACCTTTACCCCGCGTTTGGTCCAGGCGTAGCTGCGTTCTAACAGCGCTGGGTGATTTTTGATCCATTCGCTGCCCGGCCAGCGTTTGGCTTCTTTCATCAGTGTGGTTGTCATAATTCGGCTGGGTGGTGAAAATCGCCATTTTGTTTGGTGCGCAGCGCGAGTGCTTGAATGCGCTGGGAAAGACGACCGGCTGTTGTTACGATCAGCCGGATCAATTCGTCGCGTTGCTCGGGTGGCGGAAAGCGAAAGAAAGGGCCAAACATACACAGAGCGGCGACAACATGTTGATCGGCGTCGTGGATCGGCGCCGCAATGCTCACCAGATCAGGATCACGTTCGCGATAATTCCAGGCATAGCCCTGGTCCCGAATCTGCGCCAGCTCCTGGCGCAGCTGTGCTGGAGTGGTCAAGGTGTTGGCTGTATATACTTCGAGTGGGCGCGCTAGATACTCATCCAAGGCCGCAGGGCTCCATTGCGCCAAGTAGAGTTTGCCATCCGACGTGCAGTAGAGGGGCAGGCGCTTGCCAATCCAGTTGCGCAGTTGCCATTCGCGCCAGCTATCGATCTGATCGACCGTAAGGGCCGTATCGCCATCGGGCATGCTCAGTGAAATCGTTTCACCTGACAGCTGGGCTAGTTCCTGCATATAAGGGCGAGCTAACGCGATCAGGCTGCGGGGATAGGCCACCTGGGCGGCCAGCGTAACGATCTGATCGCCAATCCGAAAGCCTTCGGGCTGGACAACGCGCTCGACCGCGCCAATCGTTTCCAGGGTGGAAAGCATGCGCGATACTGTGCTTTTGGGCAATGCGACCTGACGGGCGATGTCGGCTAGACTCGTCCCCGCGGGCTGGGCTGCAACTGCACTCAGAATCTCAAATGCACGCTTGAGCGATTGAACATCCGCCATTGGTCAAGTTACCCTGTCCGTCACAGAAGAAGGTACAATAATACATGTCCTTGTGCATGAAGTGCGTTCCGCATTGTGGAACGATTCCATCATGTGGGTTATAGTGAATTGTACTAAAACAGTTTGCGTCTGTCAACTAGGTGGGAAATCAGATTAGCAATCATTGAAGTCACCAAAAAGGCTACCTTATGCCCCAGCTACCAATCGCCGTGCCGCCCCAGTTTCGTATTATCGCCCATCGCGGCGCTTCTGCCTACATACCAGAAAATACACTGGCGGCCTTTGAACTGACCTCTGCGATGGGCGTCGATGAGATCGAAACCGATGTGCAATTGACGACCGATGGCGTTGCTGTGCTTTGCCACGATCATACCCTAGCCCGTTATGGCCACGGCGAACGTGTGGTCGAGGATCTGGATTGGGCTACGCTGACCGAGCTCGACATGGGTTCTTGGTTTTCCCCACACTTATTTGGCCAAGCGCGTATGCTTACGCTGGATCAATTATTTACGCATTATGCTGACAAATTCACCTATCATGTTGAGCTGAAAGGGCACGCTGCGCAGTTGCCAACTGTCACCGCACGCATCATTGCCGATCACCAATTGCGCAATGCCTGCATTGTCACTTCTTTTGATTACGCCTCACTGGTGTCCATGCGCGCCGCCGATCCAGACATCCGGCTGGGTTGGCTTGTCCACACGCTCGACGATGAGGCGCTGGCAAAAGCCCAGGCGCTCAACCTTTATCAACTCTGCCCACGTGCCGACCAGGTGACGCGGGAAAGTGCAGATCGGGCACGCACCATCGTCCCCGAAGTGCGCGCATGGGGTTTACAGGGCGACACTGTAAGCGGCCAAGCGCGTGAAGTTCAAGCGCTGATCCGCAACGTGCTTGTCGCCAATTGTGACGGCATGACCATCAATTGGCCGGATTGGGTACGCCGGTAAACAAATCAGCCTAATGCAAAGACGCACGGCAGTAGAGCCGCAAAATTTTGCGGCTCTACTTCATCAGATGAGAAAGAGGAACAACCAGCAATGAACCAATCACAGGTTTTTGAACGCCTGCGCAACAACCTAAAAAATGAGGGGATCACAGTCGATGATGCCCTGCTTGCGCAGATCGAGGCCAAGGGCTGGCTGCAAACACCGGCGCTTTTTGACGCATTAGCGGTCGACTATCCGTTTGATCTGATCCCCGATTACCTGGCCGAATGGCATGAAGGTGATGGCAGATCTCCCGCGCAACCCACGTCCTCCACCCTTAGCGCAACGGCTGCAAAACCAAGTGTGCTGGTGGATTCAATTATGGCAATAGCCGAAAAGTTGCGCAGCCAATCGCTCTCGCCTGTGGCGTTAACCCAGAACGCCCTGGCGCGGCTCGCCGAGCGCGATCCTATCCTGCATGCTTTTCAACTGGTGCTGGCCGACCAGGCTTTGGCGGCCGCCCAGCGTGCCGAAACGGAAATTCAGCAAGGCCACTATCGGGGTCCTCTGCATGGGGTGCCGGTGGCGATCAAAGATCTGCTCGACCTGGCGGGGACGCCAACAACCGCCGGTTCTAAAATTCAGGCCGGTCAGGTGCGCACCACGAGCGCCGCTGCTGTGGAACGGTTGGAAGCTGCCGGCGCTATCATTCTCGGCAAGACCTGTCTGTCGGAGTTTGCCTATGGTGCGGGATCTGTTAACAGTCATTACGGGCCCACGCGCAATCCGCACAATGTAGCGCACGACACGGGTGGCTCCAGCAGCGGTTCAGCGGCGGCCGTGGCGGATGGGATCGTCTATGCCGCCCTGGGCAGCGATACCGGCTGCTCGATCCGCATGCCGGCGGCCTTTTGCGGCTTGGTCGGTCTCAAGCCGACCTTTGGCCGTGTCAGTTTGTATGGTGCGACTACGCTCTCCTGGTCGATGGATCACTTGGGGCCGTTGACCCGATCGGTGGCCGACGCGGCGCTGCTGCTCTCCGTATTGGCTGGGCCAGACAGCCGTGATCCGCGTACGCGACCGGGATCGGCACTGCGTTTTGAACAGTTAATCAGCAACGAACCTTCTGTACGCGGTTTGCGGATTGGCGTGTTGCGCAGCGATGGCACCACCGAGCCCTTGGCAACGCCAGAGGTGCTCGCCGCATGGCGCGCAGGTTTGGTGCGCTTGGAAAAGGCAGGCGCCGAACTGATCGAGATTGACTGGTCAGAGATGAACGCCTTGCGCATTGTGGGCAGCACGATTATTGCCGGCGAAGCGTTGGCCTTTCACCAACCAAACTTGCGCACACGTTTTGCCGATTATGGTGAATTCTTGCAACAGCGCATCCTCCCCGTCTATGCGTACGCTACGGGGGCATTCATCCGTGCGCAACAACTGCGCCAAATTCTGCGCCAGCGCGCCAATGCCATTTTTGACCAAGTCGATTTGCTGAGTACACCCACCATTCCGCATGTGGCGCCACCCTTGGGCACGATTGGATCGACCGCACTATCGATTCCGTTCAATCTGCTCGGCTGGCCCGCCATCACCATCCCTGTTGGCAAAACGCCAGAAAACTTGCCGATTGGGTTACAATTGGTGGGCAAACCGTGGGACGAAGCAACGGTGTTGCGTGCCGCGCAGGTTCTTGAAATTAGCCTGAACTAGCCATTATAATAAATAACCGATAGTCAAAATGCTCATCGCGTGATGAGTCGACGAAGAGGCTCAATCATGTCCAATCTACGCACCGATTATGATAGCCCGTGGAAAGAAGTGTTGGAACGCTTTTTTCCCGATTTTATGGCATTTTTCTTTCCGCAGGCGAATGCTGAGATTGACTGGAGCAAGCCGCATGAATTTTTAGACAAGGAACTTCAACAAGTCGTGCGTGACGCTGAAACTGGTCGCCACACTGTCGACAAGCTGATCAAAGTCTGGCGCAAGGATGGTGCAGAAGCTTGGGTACTCATCCATATCGAAGTGCAAAATCAGGTTGACTTGGACTTTCCTGGTCGTATCTACGTCTACAATTACCGCCTGTATGATCGTTACAAGCGACAAATCGTAAGCCTAGCCGTATTGGGTGACGATGATGCAGATTGGCGTCCAGAAAGCTACAGTTACGAATTATGGGGCTGCGAAATTCGTTTACGTTTTCCAATTGTAAAACTATTAGATTATGCAGAGCAGTGGTCGGCGTTAGAGCAGAGCCTGAACCCGTTTGCGGTAGTAGTGATGGCACAGGTAAAAGCACAGGCTACGCGCCGCCAATTCACGCATCGGTTGCGCTGGAAGATCGAGTTGGTGAAAGGGTTATACACACGCGGCTACAGCCGAGTACAGATCTTTGAACTATTTCGATTTATCGATTGGGTGATGGCGCTACCAACCGCATTAGAACAAGGTTTTAAGAAGACGATTCACGAATATGAGGAGGCACAGCAAATGCGCTATGTAACAAGTGTAGAACGATTGGCATTGCAAGAAGGCATCGAACAAGGCATCGAACAAGGTATACTACAAAATGCACGTGATAATGTGCTTGAAGTTCTCCGCCTACGCTTTCAGGATATTCCACCGTCTCTGCTCCATCTAATCGGTGAATTGCGTGATCCAATCCTGCTAAAATCGCTCCTCAGGCAGGCAATCATGGCATCATCTTTGGTTGAATTTCAAACCATGCTTACTACTTTAGGAAAAAATGCCGAACCTGGGGCAACGTCAAGTGATCGTGTGTCAAACTGATGACGCAAGCTATGCTCTCTTCCAATAGCCTTGTTCTGTATAAAAATCGTCCCAACCGCGTGACGAGTATGGGTGACAAGAAAATTGAGATTCAAACCGAGCAAGGCGAGACGCTCAGCTTGCGTCCCAAAGATGTGATTTTGCTGCATCCGGGGCCACTGCGCAGCTTGCAGGATCTCAAACCGTTGCAGGGTGATGTAACCGCGGCCTGGGAATTATTGGCGGGTGCCACGACCAACGTGGCAGAACTAGCAGAATTGGCCTACGACGCCTTTACGCCCTCTACTGCTTGGGCAACGTGGCAACTAGTGATGGATGGCTTGTACTTCAGCGGTTCGCCCGATGCGATTGTTGTCAATTCGCCGGAAACTGTCGCCAGCATCCAGGCCGCGCGCGAAGCCAAAGCTGCTGAAGAGCGTGCTTGGCAAGCCTTTCTCGCCCGCACGCATGCTGGTCAATTTGCCCCCGAAGACGCGCGCTATCTCAGCGATGTGGCGCCGTTGGCTTTGGGGCAGCGCGACCAAAGCCGCACTTTGCGCGCACTTGGCCGCGAGCAGACTCCGCAGAATGCCCACACCCTGTTGCTGGCTACTGGCTATTGGAACACGACGGTCAATCCCTATCCACAGCGGGCTGGGGTGACGGTTAAGCAGCCGGATCTGCCGTTGCCCGCTTTGCCAGATGAAGAACGTCGTGATCTAACCCACCTGGTGTCGCTTGCCATCGATGACGAAGGCTCGCGCGACCCAGACGATGCCGTTAGTTGGGACAACGGTCGGCTATGGGTCCATATTGCCGATGTTGCCGCCCTGATCGCGCCGGATAGTCCCGCCGACCAGGAAGCGCGCGCGCGCGGCGCTAATCTCTATTTGCCGGAAACCACAGTCCACATGCTGCCGGCGGCCGCCACCGATGTGCTGGGGCTGGGGCTACAAGAAATTTCGCCCGCGCTCTCGTTTGGTCTGGATGTCAACGCCAACGGCGAGTTAGAGCAAAGCGAAATTGTGCCCAGTTGGATACGTGTCACACGTCTTTCTTATGCAGAAGCCGAAGAAAAGCTCGCAGAGACGCCATTCAACGAATTGTATGCCTTGGCCCAAAACCACATGGCGCGGCGACGGGCAAACGGCGCGATTGAACTAGACTTGCCAGAGGTGAAAATTCGGGCAGTTGATGGTACGGTAGAGATCCGGGTGTTGCCCCCGCTGCGCAGCCGAGCCCTGGTGCGCGAGGCGATGTTGCTAACCGGTGTCGCCGTTGCGCGCTATGCGCTAGAGCACCAAATCGCCTTTGCTTTCAGTGTGCAAGACGCGTCCGACGAAGCCAGAGCGGCCACGCCAACCACGCTTTCCGATATGTTTGCCTTGCGTCGTATGTTGCGGCCCGGCCAATACAAAAGTGCCCCAGCGCCGCATGCCGGATTGGGGCTGGATGCCTATGTGCAGGCAACGAGCCCGCTGCGTCGTTATACGGATCTGCTGGCTCACCAACAATTGCGCGCCCATTTGCGTGGTGAAGCCCCTTTGGCGGCACAGACTGTGATGGAACGCAGCGGCGAAGCGAGCGAAGCCATGCGCACCACCCGCCAAATCGAGCGGGTTTCGAACATGCATTGGACGCTGATCTATCTGTTGCAAAACCCAGATTGGCGCGGTGAGGGTGTTGTGGTCGAAAAGATGGGCAACCGTAACTTAGTGCTGATCCCCGAACTGGCGCTAGAGACCGAAATCTACGGGCGGCCCGACTTGCCGCTCGATGGAACGGTGAAATTAGCGATGAGCGAAGTGAATCTGCCGCTGCTAGAGGCGCGCTTTCGTGTGGACGCGTAATAGCTTAAGGATGAGGCTTATCAACTTAGCCTGATATATTGATCGGTAAATCCAGCCGTTCATATGATACAGACAAGCACGCTGTGCAGGAGATGGAAAAGGAGAAAACAAGCGATGACTTTGGTTCAAGAACGACCATCTACGCTAGAACAACAGACGGTAGAGGAATTCGAGCGCTTTCTGCGCTTACCAGAAAACCTTGACCGTCTCTTTGAATTGATTGATGGGGAGATTGTCGAAAAGCTGCCAACGGAAGAACATGGATTGGTGGCGGTCAATCTGGTCGCAGCCCTGGGTTCGTTTGTGAAAGCGCATAAACTGGGCCGCGTTGGGGTCGAAGTGCGCCATCGGTTACCCAAGGATAACCGCAATTCACGGATGCCCGATGTGTCGTTTACCAGTGTGCGCCGGCCTTTGGTGAAAGTAGGCAGTGTGCCCCAAATGCCAGATCTGGCGATTGAAATCCAGTCGCCAGATGACACAATTAAGCAACTGCGCGCAAAAGCGGCTTACTATCTGGAGAACGGCGCGCGTTTAGTCTGGTTAATTTACCCGCGCAAACGCTTGATCGAGGTCTATTCGCTAGATTCTGATGTTGAGATTTTGTTGGAAGGTGATCTGCTCACAGGGGCGGACGTGGTGCCCGATTTTTCTATGCCGGTGGCAGATGTCTTCGCCGACCCGTTTGGCGATTAATTGCGCAAACTATGAATCGGCGCTGGAATGCGCCCGCCAAAGTTGACGAAGCGCGCCGACTGGCCGGCGTTGCGCACGGGTAAAATTGCGCTCTCGCCAAACAGGCCGCCAAAGCTGACAAAATCACCCGCGGCTTTGCCCGGCACCGGGATCAAGCGCACGGCGGTCGTCTTGTTATTAATCATGCCGATTACCATCTCGTCGGCGATAATCGCCGCCATGGTGGCGGCGTCTGTCGAACCGGGGATGGCGACCATGTCCAGCCCGACCGAGCAGACGCTGGTCATGGCTTCTAATTTTTCCAAAACCAGGCTGCCGTCGGCCACGGCCTGGGCTAATTCACGATCTTCACACACGGGAATAAAAGCCCCACTCAACCCGCCTACACTCTGGCTGGCAAAGGAACCACCTTTCTTGACGGCGTCATTGAGCAGCGCCACAATCGCCGTCGAACCCGGTGCGCCAATCGCATCGACGCCCAGAATCTTCAAAATTTCACCCACGCTGTCACCCACGGCCGGCGTCGGCGCCAGCGAGAGATCGACAATGCCAAACCCAATGCCAAGCGCTTCGGCCACCCGTTTACCCATCAATTCGCCCGCCCGCGTTACCCGAAAAGCCGCCCGCTTGATCTCGTCGGCCAGATCGTGCAACCCCAGCGGTGTGGCGCCGGCCTGCTCGATGCGTCGCTGTAAGGCACGCGCCACCACGCCCGGCCCACTGACGCCCACATGGATCACTGCCTCTGGCTGGCCCAGGCCGTGGATCGCGCCGGCCATGAATGGGTTATCATTAGGCTGGTTGGTAAAGACGACTAGTTTAGCCGCCGCAAAACCGCCCGTATCGGCGCTCACTTCAGCCAGATCTTTAATCGTCTGCCCTAGCAGCACAATCGCATCCATGTTAATGCCATAGCGCGTCGAGCCGACAGTGGGCAAACACAATATTTTGTTAATACGTAAAACATTGGTTTGCACACTTTTCACAGATGAGCCTTCAAGTGTTCCATTTTCGGATCGTAGAGCGGTTCATCGCGCACGGTGGCCGGCAAGCGTTGCCCGAAATATTCGACTTCAACCGCTGTGCCCGCTTTACTCTGCTCGATGGGCAGATAGCCGTACACAATACATCGCCCGACAGTATACCCGTAATTGGCGCTCGTGACATAGCCTACCACCGCACCGTTGCCCCAAATCGGCTCTTTGCCCATCACCACGGCCTGGGGATCATCAAGCGTTATACAACAGAGCTTGCGCTGGATGCCTGTCGCCTTAACCTGTTGCAGCGCCTCACGCCCCAAGAAATCACCCTTGTTGAGCTTGACCGCCCAGCCGATCCCGGCTTCGTAGGGATTGTACTCGCTGTGAATATCTGCACCCCACAGCCGGTAGCCCTTTTCCAACCGTAGCGAATCGAACGCACCACCGCCGGCGGCAATGATGCCATGCGCTTTGCCAGCCTCCCACAAGGTGTCCCACAAGCGTAGACCATATTCCCCTGGCGCGTAGAGTTCCCAGCCCAGTTCGCCGGCATAGGAGATGCGCAGTGCCAGCACCGGCACATAGCCGACGAGCAATTGTTGCGCCGTATAATAGGGAAAGGCAGCGTTGGAAACATCACTTTCGGTCACGCTCTGCAATACTGCACGCGCCTTCGGCCCCCACAGGCCAAGTGCGCCGTAGCTTGAGGTGACGTCGGTGACGGTCACGGAGCCATCCTGCGGCACATGCTGGCGGATCCAAGCCAGATCGTGCATACCGACACCGCCACCGGTCAGGACCAGGAATTCGTTCTCGCCCAGCCGCGTAATTGTCAGGTCGCACATGATGCCACCTTGGTGGTTGAGCATGGCCGTGTAGACTACTTTGCCAAGCGGCGCGTCGATCTGGTTGGCG
>Ga0163154_10009366_pt1 | contig 11185 bp, 8 predicted proteins | sample OliLakLV19MP9P1_FD_148649 | JGI IMG/M metagenome (GOLD analysis project Ga0163154, IMG submission 148649) | Freshwater microbial mat bacterial communities from Lake Vanda, McMurdo Dry Valleys, Antarctica - Oligotrophic Lake LV.19.MP9.P1 | ecosystem: Environmental > Aquatic > Freshwater > Lake >...
GCTTTTGGGCTGAGCCTTCCCGCGCGTGGAGTCCTGGCAGCGAGTGTGTGTTCCGTTTTCGCAAGGTTGTTGAGGCTTAGTCCTCTTGACGCTTTTTGAATTTCTTTGACCCTTTGAATCTTGGATACTTTGAAGCAGACCGCGGCGAAGCCGCGGTTCACTGAAGGCCCCGATAATTTCGGTGGCTTTTTTTGTTTTTACTTTTATTTTCTTTTTTGTTCTTAAGTTATGGGAATTATTTTCTTTTTTGCTGGGGGATAATGATACAATGGAGAGAAGAGGTTCTTATTAGCTCATTTTATATTGTTGTGCGAATTCAAGATGAACAACTTAAGCGTTTTGTACTTGATGCAGGCTTGATTAAAAAGTCTGATATTGCCGCGGTGGAAAAAGTAGCTAAAGATGAACGGCGTTCGCTAGGAGAAGCGTTGATAGCTCAGGGTCACATGACCGAAGACGACATGAGACGGGTTGAGTCCTATATTTCTGGAGTACCTTTTGTGTCGCTAAAAAATATGAAGATTGATTTTGAAGTTTTGACTCTCATCCCCGAGCCGGTAGCTCGTAACCACAATATTATTGCTTTCAGGAAGACCGACAAAGAGCTCGAAATTGCCATGCTCGACACGGCCGACTTGCCAGCGATTGACTTTATCAAGAAAAAAGTTGGGTTAAAGATTTTACCCCGCCTGACTGACACTGAGTCTATGCGTGGCGCACTTCGGCAATATCAAAAAACTCTTAAAGATGAGTTTGGTGAAATCATCATGAAGGATGCTTCAGCTCTCAAGGTGATTGAAGATGGCGGAGAGGAAATGTCGGAAAAAGATCTAAAGAAAATGGCCGAAGATTTGCCAGTGGTGCGCATTGTCGATACTTTGTTGCGTCACGCTATTATTCAAGGCGCGTCTGATATTCATATTGAACCGATGGAAGAAGAAGTAGTAGTGCGATACCGTATTGACGGTATTTTGAGTGACGCGATGAAGCTACCAAAGCATGCTTCAGGTACTTTGGTGGCGCGTATTAAAGTGTTGTCGAATTTGAAGCTAGACCAAAAGCGGCTGCCACAAGATGGACGCTTCAAGATGGAGATGGACGGCCAGAAAGTGGCTTTTCGTGTGTCCATGCTGCCCGTCTTCTTTGGTGAAAAGATTGTTATGCGTTTACTTCGCGAAAGTCGTAGTGGTTTTTCTCTCGAAGGCATTGGTTTCCATGGTTCGACCCTAGAGCGGATTCACAAAGCCACCCGGGCAACTACCGGAATTATTTTGGTCACTGGTCCAACTGGTTCAGGTAAGTCTACGACCCTCTACACGATTTTGGACCTGCTCAATTCTCCAGAGGTAAATATCTCGACCATTGAAGATCCGATCGAATACCAGATGCCGCGAGTCAATCAATCTCAAGTAAAGCCAGAGATTGGCTTTACTTTTGCCGCCGGACTACGGTCGCTCATGCGTCAGGACCCTGACATTATTATGGTGGGAGAGGTGCGTGACCAAGAGACCGCTAGCTTGGCGATCAACGCTGCTTTGACTGGTCACTTGGTACTCGCTACGGTGCACACCAACTCAGCTTCAGGAACTGTGGCTAGACTAGTAGACATGGGAGTGGAGACGTTCCTATTAGTGTCTACGCTTAGAGTAGCTATAGGGCAACGTCTAGTGCGAAAACTAGCCGAAGACAAACTAGCTTATTTTCTCTCAAAGGCTGAGAAGGATGAGTTGGCCTCACACGTCAACCTCGACAGCGTTTTGAATGCTCTTAAAGAAGAGAAAGTAGTTAAAGATGATGCCACTTGGAATGATATTCCTTTCTATCACCCCAAAGAAAAAGGCGAGACCGAAGACGGATACAAAGGTCGAATGGGTATCCATGAAGTACTGCAAGTCTCTCCGACTATCAAAGAGATGGTGATGTCACAAAAGACTGGAGACGAGATTGAAGTCCAAGCTAGGAAGGAAGGTATGCTCACAATGCTCGAAGACGGTATATACAAAGCGGCCACAGGGATGACTAGTATCGAAGAAGTGCTACGTGTCATCAATGAATAATTTTTATGTCTAAATTTACTTATGAAGGCGAAGATCAGGAAGGGAAGAACGTTACCAAAACGGTAACTGCTGCTGACCGCTACGCCGTCTACGATATTGCCAGACGTGATGGTGATAAGGTAACTAGTATCGAAGAAGTATCGGGTCGGAGTTTGGGTAAGATGTTCAACTTAGAGAAGATCAACATCATGCTTAGTCGCGTCAAAGACGACGAACTAGTGATGATGACTAGAAACTTAGGTTCAATGCTCAAGGCGGGACTAACTGTCACCAGAGCCTTGTCGGTAATGGAGCGACAAAGTAGTAATCCAAAACTAAAAGCCATTTTGGTAAGAATTGCTGAGAGGATAAATAACGGTGAGCAATTTCATGAATCGCTAAAAGAATCACCAGAAGTTTTTAGTGACTTGTATGTGGCCATGATCAAGTCTGGAGAGGAGAGTGGAAACTTAGCTGAGTCGCTCCAAACTCTAGCCATCCAGATGGAGCGATCTAGTAGCCTGACAAAGAAAATTAAAGGTGCCATGATCTATCCGGGAATCGTGATGAGCGTGATGGTCATCATTGGTATCTTGATGATGATCTTTGTGTTGCCCGAGATCACCGGTGTGTTTAAAGATATGAAGATTGATCTGCCGATTACGACTGTCTTGCTTATCAATACCAGTGATTTCTTTGCGAACAACACACTCTTGGCTTTGGCCGGATTGATTGGTGTCGTGTTCGGAACTATATATTTTCTTAAATCAAAAATTGGTAAAATATTTTCATCATGGATCGTCACTCGGCTACCAGTGGTTGGTGCTATGGCTAAAGAAACCAACTCAGCTCGTACAGCCCGAACTTTGTCTTCACTTTTAAATTCTGGTGTGGATGTTATCCAAGCGATCGGTATTACCGGGGAAGTGGTGCAAAATGTTTATTATAAAAAAGTGCTGGCTGAAGCGCAGCTACGGGTAGAAAAAGGAACGCCTTTGTCTGAAATCTTTGTGGAGCGGACTGACCTTTATCCGATCTTAGTCGGAGAGATGATTTTGGTGGGAGAAGAGACCGGACAGATCTCCGGCATGCTTGGAGAACTCGCTATCTTTTATGAAACCGAAGTAGAAAGAAAGACCAAAGATTTATCGACAATCATTGAACCAATCATGATGGTGGTGATCGGAGTGGTGGTGGGATTCTTTGCTCTAGCGATGATCTCACCAATCTACTCTATCTCAGACGGTCTAAAATAAAATGTTAAATACCAAATACCAAAAAAACATCGCTGGCATTTCTCTCATAGAGGTGGTGGTGGTCTCTGCCCTGATTTTGATTATTTTTGGTGGTTTGTTTGCTTCGTTTGATTTCTCACTAAAACTAATTGCAGAGTCACGAGCCAAGCTGTCAGCGATTTCGCTGGCTAATGATCGCATGGAATATTTTAGGTCACTGCCATACAATTCTGTTGGTACTGTTTTAGGTATCCCGCCTGGTATCATTCCGCAAAATAGTACCACCACCTTAAATGGTATTCAGTTTATAGAACGTGTTTTGGTTGAATATGTAGATGATGAGGCTGATGGATTATTGACTGCGACCACAACTGACAGTAATGGTATTTCCTCTGACTATAAACGTATAAAACTAGAGTACAAATGGAGTTTTGCCAACCAAGTGGGTGAAATTTTTATGGTCAGTAACATTGTCCCTCCTTCGATTGAAACCAATATTGGCGGTGGAACAGTCAGGGTAAATATTTTTGGACCAGATTCTTTACCGCTTTCCGGAGCTAGCGTCAGGTTATATAACACGACCCCTGGTATTGCGATTGATGTAACTAAATATAGTGATGTTTCTGGGGTCGTACTTTTTTCCGGAGCCCTCGCAGGGAGTCTGTACGAAGTCTCTGTGACGGGTAATATTGCCGGAAAACAGTACTCAACTACTGGCACCGTTCAACCAAATGTTGTTGACCAGCCAGCATCACCTCCATTTTCAGTGGTGGAGTCTGGAATATCAACTGTGAATTATCAAATAGGGGCTCTAAGTGACTTAGATGTGGTTTTGAATTCCGGTATTGCAGAGGCTAATTTTTTAGATGACTTTTCTTCATTAGCAGCAGCCTCAAGTTCTGACGTCGTGGTCGGTAGCGGACAGCTTACTTTAGAAAGTACTGCTGGGGTTTATGATAGCTCAGGCTTTGCTTTTTTAGGACCAATTACTCCAGTCCCTCTTGATAGTTGGCGTACTTTGCGAGTTGTAGGGACTAAACCGACTAATACTAATTACATATTACGGTTTTATACTAGTCCGAGTGTGGGAGTTTATACTTTAATTTCGGACTCAGACCTTCCTGGAAACAGCGCCGGTTTTGGCGACTCTTTAGTAGATATTTCAACAATGAATAGTTCTCTGTCTTCAGTTTACTTAGGTATTGAAATGTCTACTAGTAACTCCTCGGTTACGCCAACTATAGATGAGGTGGCAGTTTATTATCGAACGTCAACTACGCCGCTCTCTAGTTACACTTTTAATATACGTGGGAATAAGATTATAGGTTTAATGAACGACAACTCATCCGTTTATAAATTTATTAGTACTACTACCTCTAACGGTAGCGGAGAGGTTAGTTTCCCCGATTTGGAATTTGATAATTACACTTTTACTTTTCCAGGTCGGAATATAACTTCACTATGCCGAGCTTATCCGATTGTTCAGACTGCCGGTATTGATGGGGAAGCAGAGTTTCTTTTAGGTGGGACGGCTACAGACTACCTACGAGCAGTTGTCAGAGATGATATGGGTCGTCCTGTCCCCGGTGCTAGTGTCAGACTAAGTCGCTCCGGCTTTAATCAAACTGTGTTTACAGACACTTGTGGGAATGCTTATTTTGGTAGTGGATTAACCACTGATCCAGATTACACTTTAAATATTACAGCTACAGGCTATACCAGTATCAGTCTTACTAATATTTCCTTAGGCGGCGGCCTGGTTGGTGATTACGTTTTGACTCCATAATACATATGTCAAACCACTTTAAAAAAATAAATAAAGGTATGACCTTGGTTGAGGTGGTGATCGTCGTGGGTATCTACACCGTGCTGAGTATTGTCATTATGACTAGTATTGCCAATTTTTACCGCATCAACTCGTACACCATCGAGCAAGCTGAAGAAATTGAGAATGCTAGACGGGGAATGACCCAATGGAACCGGGATGCCAAAGAAATGATCGGTGCCGAAGATGGTAATTACCCTGTGGCAGTGATTGATCGGCATCATTTTGGCTATTACAGTGATACTGACCAGGATGACTCGATTGAGTATGTTGAATATATTTTAGCCTCAACTACCCTAAAAAAGTTTACCTATGAAGCTACGGGTAACCCTCCGGTGTATAATTTAGTCACCCCGAACAAAGAAGAAATTTTGTCATTGTTTGTACAAAACATTGTTCAGGGCACCTCAACATTTATGTACTTTGATAATGCTGGGATGCAACTAAGCTCGACTTCTCCTCGAATTAATGTGCGATACATCACGGCTCAGATTATTGTGAATATCGATCCGTTTCGTTCTCCAGGAGAGTTTATGCTTCGGTCAAGCATCGCTCCACGAAATCTGAAAGATAACCTATAAAATATGTATAACATTACTAAAAACAAACAGTCACCAAATCAAGGTTACTTATTGATTTTAGTTTTGGTATTCGGGGGAATATTTTTTGTTTTGATCAGTTCTTTTATTGGCTATATTATTACCCAAAATCAAGTCGTTAATTTTAGATACGAGCAACAAAGAGCGACTGAAATAGCCGAGGCTGGACTCAACTATTATAAATGGTACCTAGCTCACTATCCTGGTGATGTGACTAATGGTACTGGACAGCCCGGTCCATATGTCCATCAATTTAAAGATCCGGAAGGAGGTTTTATGGGAGAGTTTTCTTTAGATATTGCGAGCACTTCATATTGTGGCAGTGTCGCTTCAATTGATATCGCCTCTACTGGTTTTACTTATGAGAAGCCAGAAGCAAAAAGCACTGTTAGAGCCAATTACAGTCGGCCAACAGTGGCGAATTATTCTTTTATCACTAACAGTGGAGTGAATTATGGATCAGCTTCGGTAGTGACTGGACCAATTCACTCAAATCAAGGTTTACGTATGGATGCCTACCATAATTCATCTATTGGCAGTGGTCAGGCCACCTGGAATTGTGATAGTAGTTTTGGTTGTTCGCCAACAATACCGAACGCTCCTGGAGTCTATGCTGGTCCCGGGGCAAATTCTACCCCCGGCCTTTTCACATTTCCGGTTTCTCCAATTGACTTTGCCGGACTTACTCTAGATTTAAATGATATGAAGACTAGAGCAATAAACAACGGAGGAACATATTTTGGTCCTTCAGGTAGCCAGGGCTACCATGTGACTTTTAATGGTAACAACACAGTAGATGTAAGAAGAGTTACTTCGGCGAATACTTATTGGGCTTACGATTCTACTCAACTATGGCATCAGACGGAAAGAAATGTAATAAATGGGTCAACCTTTTCAGGCGGAGGAGCAAATGATCTAGCTATCAATAGTTCTTGTCCACTATTATTTTTTGAAGACAAGGTTTGGGTTGATGGAATAGTCAATCAAAAAGTAACTTTAGCGGCGGCTAATTTAGCTTCCGCTGTTCAAACTAATATTGTTATCAATGGAAATATTACATACAGCCCTGGTTCGGATGCGGGATTACTAGTCTTGGCTGAAGATGATGTTGATGTTGGGCTACTAGTACCAGATATTATGACCATAAACGGTATCTTTATTGCCCAGAATGGTCGTTTTGGACGAAACCATTATTGTCAAAACGATTGTTCTGCAACCACTGGTGATCAAGGTCTTTCCGCTACGCTTGATGGTTATGTCGTCAGAAATTCTCTCGGTGTTCTGGGGACCATTGTTTCAAATCAGAGATCTGGAGTAACGTGGGGTTCTAGTGGTTTTTCTACGAGAAACTATTCATTTGACCAAAACCAGGTTGATAATCCACCACCGCTGACTCCGGAAACTTCAGACGTTTATATTTTGGATAATTGGCAGCAGGATGGGTAGAACTTATAGGAAGAGAGAAAAAGAGGGTCGGGCGAAGTCCGACCCTCTTTTTCTATATGCTACAATTTTCTCATATGAAACATAAGCGAGCCCTAGTTATTGGAAATTGGAAATTGAATCCCGGCACCAAAGCAGAAGCCAAGACATTATTTAGCAATATTAAAAAAGGCCTGAAGAAAGACCAGGACGTAACAGTAGTAGTAACTCCACCATTTTTATTTATTCCTGAAGTCGAGAAATTAGCTAATGCGCAATTAATCTTAGGGGCTCAAGATGCTCACTATGAAGAAAGAGGTGCTATTACCGGTGAGATTGGTCCAGCCATGCTGGCGGACTACGGCGTCCAGTACGTTATCGTCGGACACTCGGAAAGACGTGCCTTGGGGGAAACTGATATTCAGGTCAATAAAAAAGTCCACGCTCTTTTGAAGCGAAAACTGACTCCAGTAGTTTGCATTGGTGAAAGTAATCGCGATGGACAAGGGCAGTTCTTCAATCACCTAGCGGCGCAAATAAAAGCTTTGACTACGGGTCTGATTCCGGCTCAACTGACTAAAGTCGTCATTGCCTACGAGCCAATCTGGGCAATCGGAACTGGAAAAACTGCCACCCCAGAAGACGTCAAAGAAATTCAGATATTTATCGTTAGTACTCTAACTAAACTATTTGATCGGAAAACTGCTGAGAAAGTGCAGTTGATCTACGGTGGTTCAGTCAAAGAAAGTAACGCGGAGTCACTATACAAAAACAGCGGCATGACAGGTTTCTTGGTTGGTGGCGCTAGTTTGGAAGCGGCCCAGTTTATCTCAATTATTAAAGCGACTCAAAAATAATCTATGGATCTAAAATTAATTACGGCAGCAGGTGACCTTAAAGGAAAGACAGTTTTAGTTCGTTCGTCTTGCAATGTACCTTTGGTAGATGGAGAAGTACGCAATTCTTTTCGCTTGCGGCGAGCCGTCCCGACTCTTAAGTTCTTAAGTGAGCAAGGCGCGAAAACGGTAGTTGTTTCACACATCGGTCGCGACACTACGGATACGCTACGCCCAGTCTTTACTGAACTAAATATAATGATCCCGTTAACCTGGGCTGGAACTATCGGATCTACTGAGTACGATACTGCTTTAGCCGAAATGAAAGAGGGTGAAATTCTTTTTTGTGAAAATTTGAGACAGGATGCGCGCGAAGAAGACAACGATCCAAGTTTGGTAGAAATTTTAAAGAGGGGTATGGACCTCTATGTGAACGACGCTTTTGCCGAAGCACATAGAGATCATGCTTCTACTTTTGGTGTCGCTCAAAAATTGCCCGCTTACGCTGGACTTACTTTGGCCGAAGAAGTATCCGGGGTAAATAAAGTGATGAATCCAGAAAAACCATCCCTCTTCTTGCTCGGTGGCGCCAAGTTTGAAACCAAGATGCCGCTCGTAGAAAAATATTTAGAACTCTATGACCACGTGTTTGTTGGTGGCGCTCTGACCAATGACGTACTAAAGGCCCGAGGCTTTGAAGTGGGTCAGTCTTTGGTTTCTGATATCTCTCTTGTTGACGCACCATTCCTAAATAATAGAAAACTACTTTTACCAATTGACTTGGTTGTTGATGGGCCTAATGGTAAGCAGATAAAAAAAGTTGATGCGGTATTGTCTGAAGAAAAAATATTTGATCTTGGTCCAGAAACGGTAGCGATGTTATCTGGATATATCACTGATGCCAAAACTATTTTATGGAACGGTCCTTTTGGAAATTATGAAGCTGGATACGTAGAGGGAACCGAAGAGATAGCAAAAGTAATTGCTAAGGCTTCTGGCTATAGTGTGATCGGTGGCGGAGACACGGTAGCGGCTGTAGAAAAACTGGGTCTAAATGATCAGTTTGGTTTCGTCTCTATCGGCGGTGGCTCCATGCTGACTCTGCTCGAGCACGGTACGACTGACGTCCTCGATACACTAAAATAATTTAGAGAGCTGCAATAATTTTTGTGCGGGCCGATGCAAAATCTTCAGCCGAAGCAGTAACATGCTTCGGCTTTTGATATGGGGGATTACGATCATCTTTCAGTCGAGGCACTATGTGAAGATGAGAGTGCCACACCTCTTGTCCGGCTTCCTCGCCATTATTCATCACTAAGTTTACCCCTTCAGCCAGTCCCGCTTTCTTAAGAGCCAAGGCAATTTTTTGTCCAACTTTCATCATGTGAGCCAGGGTCTCAGGGTCACCGTCAAAAATATTCATAAAGTGTTTTTTAGGAATCACCAGAGTATGTCCATGGTTGTTGGGAGCAATAGTTAAAAAAGCCAAGACTACCTCATCCTCATAAACAATGTCCGCCGGTATCTCGCGAGCTATGATTTTGGCAAAAATATTATCTCTCATAGAAAATAGTATACCCTAAATTGACCTCGTGGTAACATGACCTCATGTCTAAATTTGAGGTAATGCCACCACCAAATGCTGAAACTAGGGAGGCTTTGGGAGAATATTCGGATTTTCTTGTGAGTTTGCTCCATAACCGAAATATCAAAACTGCCAAGGAGGCCGAGGCTTTCTTAAACCCTTCCTACGAAAACCACATGCATGACCCCTTTTTATTACATCAAATGGACGAAGCTGTTCTGCGTATTTTGCAAGCGATTAAAGACAATGAAAAAATAATTATTTATAGTGATTATGACTGTGATGGTATCCCTGGGGCTGTAGTCCTGCACGACTTTTTCAAAGCGATTGGTTTTTCAAATTTTTATAACCACATTCCCCACCGGCACTTTGATGGCTTTGGTTTGACTGAAAAAGCTGTCGTGAAACTAAAGGAAGAACAAGATCCCCAGCTCCTCATTACCATCGATTGCGGAACCACAGATATTGAAGCGATAGCTTTAGCTAAGAAAAACAACATTGACGTCATTATCACTGACCACCATGAACCAAAGAAAAAGTTGCCGGAGGCAGTGGCGGTAGTTAATCCCAAAGTTGGTAACACTTATCCGTTTACCGGGCTTTGTGGGTCGGGAGTAATTTTTAAATTAATCCAAGCCTTGATTTCAAAAGGAGAGTTTAAATTAATTGTGGGTCAGGAGAAATGGTGGCTCGACATGGTGGGTCTAGCTACTATCGCTGATATGGTACCACTTACAGGTGAGAACCGCGTCCTGGCGCTCTTTGGCCTCAAGGTGCTACGTAAGTCACGACGTCCGGGTATCTATCAACTGCTCAAGAAACAAGGAGTCAATCAAGCACTAATTAGTGAAGATGATATTGGTTTTACCATTGGTCCAAGGATCAACGCTGCCTCAAGGATGGATACCCCAGAAGACGCGTTTCTCTTGCTCTCAACAACTGACGAAACCGAAGCCAAGACTTGTCTGACACATCTTGAGAAACTTAATACAGAGCGTAAGTCAGCTGTCGCTCAAATCACCAAAGAAGTTCATGTCCGCATTAAAGCCAAAGAGACCATTCCTTCAGTTATAGTTTTGGGCAATCCTGACTGGCGTCCGTCTTTGGTGGGGTTGGCCGCCGGCAAGCTAGCCGACGAACAAAAGCGTCCGACTTTCCTCTGGGGCAGAGATGGCAACGGAATAATTAAAGGCTCATGCCGATCGGGTGGGGGGATTAGTGTCGTGAAATTGATGAATGAAATCCCTGAATTCTTTTCTGAGTATGGTGGTCACCATGCTGCCGGGGGTTTCTCGGTGGTGGAAGACAAAATCCACGAACTAGCTGCTGGTCTAGAAAAGGCTTTTATAAAATTAGGCGAAGCTGCCGTAATAAGTGAACCGTACTTAGTGGATATGGAGCTGTCTCTAGACGAGATTTCGACACAACATTTAAGGGCGCAAAACCAGTGTGCGCCGTATGGTGTCGACAACCGAAAACCCTTGTATTTAATTAAACAAACTTTAGTCAAAGAAGTGGTTTCATTCGGTAAAGCTAAAGAGCATACTAAGTTGGTTTTCAAGACTACTGGTCTAGCTAAAGAAGCGATCGCTTTTTTTAAAAAACCGGAAGATTTTTCTTTAACTACAGAAGAGAATCAAGTGGTGT
>Ga0163154_10009373_pt1 | contig 11178 bp, 8 predicted proteins | sample OliLakLV19MP9P1_FD_148649 | JGI IMG/M metagenome (GOLD analysis project Ga0163154, IMG submission 148649) | Freshwater microbial mat bacterial communities from Lake Vanda, McMurdo Dry Valleys, Antarctica - Oligotrophic Lake LV.19.MP9.P1 | ecosystem: Environmental > Aquatic > Freshwater > Lake >...
CCATCCAGCGGCGGGTCGCGCGCGGGTTGGCTGGGCGCGGCGCGGGCAGGGCGGCATCATCTTCAAAACCGATTGCCCCGGCGTCGTCAAAGTGCGGCACCCCCGCCCCATCGGCAAAGGTGATGCGCGGCGCGGGCGTCGGGCGGCTGGTCTTGGCTTTGGGGGCATTTGAAGTGGAGGCGTCCTCGCCGCGGGGGGAGGATTCGACCCGCGCTGGAACTTCAACGCGCGTTGGAGGTTCAACGCGCGTCATAGCCGCCAATGCCGCCGCCACAGGGTCATGAACACCGCCATTGGGTGGGGATGTGGGCATAGGCACTGGTGGCACCTCCACCGAATCGATCACCCGACCAGAACGGCGCATCCGCTCCAGTTGGGTTTGGCGTTCTTCGCGCCGTTTGATGGCGAGGACGCGCTCCAGCTCTTCAATACTCAGTTCATCAACAGGGCGTTTATCGCGCATAGGATAGGTAGATTACTCTTGGACGACAGGGGTAACGACCGCAAACACCTCGCGCTCGAAAAACCAGCGGAAGGGCGGCACACGAAACACGAAGGTGCGCAGATTATCGATCACGGCGCTTTCGCCACCCTGTTGGGGTGGGCTTTCTAGCCAGACCTTGCCGCGAAAGCCGTTGGCGCGCAGGGTACGGCTCATGCTCCACATCGATTGTTCGTTGACATGGACATGCTCGTTGACCGACACGAGGAAATTGCGCGGATTCTTGGGATATTTATCCCCTTGTCCCATGATCGTGCGGACGCGGCGGACGACGGGATAGGCATAGCGGTCATACCAAATGTTGGGCGCGGTGTGGATGACGAAGTGTCCCTTTGGTTTTAAGACCCGCCGGACTTCGGCAAGCGCTTGATCCAGTTCCCATGGATGGAGGTGTTCGACTACATCAAACATCAACACGCGGTCAAAATGATGAGTCGGGAAGGGCAGTTTTTTGGCATCCGCCTGAAACACCGCCGTATGACCGGGGGCAACCCCGTTGATCGGCTCGATCACCTGCTGCGAGAGATGTACCGCCACCGCCGCATAATCAATGCCATAGGCATCTGCGCCTAACTGTGCCGTATGGCGCAAAATCTCGCCCCGTCCACAGCCGACATCAAGCACTTTCATGCCCGGCTGGATCGTGGCAAGCGCAAAGGCGGAGGTCAACCGCCGCGAAAGGTGCAGCCCTTCGCTTTGGTTAAACTCATCATAGCCTTCACAGGCGGTGCGAAAATATGATTCGTCGTACAGGTCGGACGAGATCGGCGCTTGACGTTCATCGAGTGTTTGCATCGGGCACAACTAATCTTCTTCAACGGATGAGGGGGAATGCTGGATGGCGGGCACTCTATAGACTGCCCGCCATCCTTTTCTAGGGGTCATTATACCGCACCCGCGCCCCACCGCAACCGATCAATCGTCGTTGAAGTCGAGGGTATCCGCGTCTGTTTCCTTTTTGCTCTCCAACCGTTGCAGTTCATGCTCCACGCGCTCGATCATCAACTGCGTGATCGTCAGCGGTTGGGGCGGGCGGGGCGCGGTCGATAACACCGTTAAACCGTTCAAAAACGACTCTAACGGTCCGCGCACCCCGATCCTCGGCAAGACTTCATCAAAGGTGTTTAATGCCTGACCCGAACGGGCACACGCCAACAAGCCATTGATCAGGTCAAAATATGCCCAATAATCGGTCGGGTGATTGTCGATGCGCTTCTCCGCCAAAACGACGGTCTTATCAAAATAGGGCACCGCTTTTTCGACATCGCCGCGCCGAAAATAGAGCATCGCGAGGTTGTTGAGCGGGTAGGAACGATCCGGCGTGATCGCCGCCGCTTTTTCATAACAACGAATGGCATCATCAATGCGCCCCGACTGGCGATAAAGCGCGCCCAACATGCCGTACACCGATTCGCCATTGATATCGCGCACGAAGTCATCCACGCGCAGCGCCTTCAAGAAGCGCCGTTCCGCAGCAGAATAATACTCGTTGCGAGAATTAATCTGTGCCTCGTTATCGCCCTGCAAGCGCAGCACATAGGCGAGCGCGGCTTCGGCAGGTGGGTAAATATTCCCCTTTTCGTCTTCGTCCTCCGTCTTGCGCAGATGAAATTCCGCCTTGGTCAGGTCGCGCTGCATGATGAACAATTCGCCCAAGTAATAATTAACGGCGCGATTATCCGAGTCGAGCTTGCAGGCTTCTTCAAAAGTGCGCTTCGCCGCTTGCCAGTTACTCTCTTCCATCTGTTGCTCGCCCAGTTGTACCAGCGTCAGGGCGCGGATGGCGCGGTCGCCCCGATTGCGCACCGCCAAGATTTCGCCTTCGATTTTGGCTTGCATCGCCTCTGCCGATTCACGCTGGCGGTCAAAGGCATCTAAGCCCGTCCGCAGACGGATTTCAAAATCACGTTCCAGCCGTTGCAACTCGTCGCGGGTGGCGAGCATGGTGGTTTCCATGTCCTTGCGCGACTCTTCAATGCGTTTGCGTTCTCCTTCCACATCGCGGCGCAGTTCACGAATCGAGGTAAAGCCGAAGATCGCACCAGCCGCAAGGATGAGCGTCGCGACGCCTGCCAAGACTTCAAAGAAATTTAAGACCAGCCCGACATTATCAATCAAGTCGTCTGAGCGTCTCAAAGCCTGACCCGCCGCCGCGACCACCTCATCAGGACTTGGGGTTGCGGTTGTCCCCGCACTGTCCCCGCCCTGTGCCGCCTCAGCGGTCGGGGCACTAGTTGGCGGCGCATCGGTCTGCGCCAACATGCTGGTTGTCCTGCTTAGACACAACAGCGAGACGACGAGGAGGGTGAGCGTGAGTTTGAAACGACGGGTCATGATGCTCCTTTGGCGGGGTCATTTTTGCTGTCCAACCTATTGAGTTCTTCTTGCACCTGTGTGATTAAATCATTCACAATGATGATCGGTTCTGGCGGGCGGGGCGACCGCGCCAACACTTGCAACCCGTTCAAAAACGACTCTAAAGGTCCCCGAACGCCGATTCTCGGCAAAATATCGTTGAAGGTCTTGATCGCCTCATCCGGGCGGGCACAGGCAAGGTGTCCATTGATCAGGTCGAAATATGCCCAATAATCGGTCGGATGGTTATCAATCCGTTGTTTCGACAACCGGATCGCCTCATCAAAATAAGGGGTTGCCGTTTCGACATCCCCTTTTCCATAGTAAATCATTGCCAAGTTGTTAAAGGGATACGAACGCGAAGGCGTCAGTTTTGCGGCTTCTTTATAATGGTGAATCGCTTCCTCACGATGCCCCCATTGGCGATGGAGCGCGCCCAACATGCCATGAACTGACTCGCCATTGATGTCTTTGACATGGGGGTCTTGTTCTAACGCGCGTGAATAATAATCCACCGCGCGCCCATAGAATTTATTGCGTTCGTTCACATTGCCCATGCTTTTATACACTTTATCGCCCGTCAAGCGATAGACATATGCCAATGCCGCAGTCGCTGGTGGGAATAAGATGCCACTTAACACCTCGTCCGATAATTCATCGCTGACGAAGGGGGCAACTTCTGGATCCGTCTCGGAACTGTAGTTCATGTGGGCGTTTTCGAGATGGGTGGCAGCTTGTTTTAAGTCACGTTGCATGATGTACAGTTCACCCAAGTAATAGTTGGTGGCGCGGTTGGTGGAATCCAGCGCAAACGCTTCTTGGAAGGTGCGCAAAGCGGCTTCAGGATTTCCCTCGCGCATTTGTTGTTCCCCCAACTGCACCAGCGTCATCGCGCGGATAGCGCGGTCATTTTGCCGGCGGATTTCCGCAAATTGTTGCGGCGCTTTTTTAGCTTCACTTAATATCTCCGCAAATTCGTTTTGCTGAGCTACAAGCGGCAAGCGATCTTTTTCAAGTTCTAGTTTTAGCTCAGCCCGCAAATCCGATTTCAAGTTCAGCAGCGATCTCAACCCGAAGAAACCGCCAACACCGACGACGAGTGCCAGTAATCCGCTCAGGGCTTCGACGATATTGAGGAGCGAATTAAAACTCTCAATGGACGCATTGAGATCAGTAACGGCATTTTGGGCTTCGGTCAATGTTCTATCGGCAACGCCTAAAGTCGGTGCCGCCTCAGCTGTCGGGGCAATGGTTGGCGGCATCTCCGTGACTTCTTGCGCCAGCGCCGTCCCCACCATACCGAACACCAAAAACAGCATGACGAGACCTAAGAGTCGCTTTTGTATGATCATCCCCTACCCCTTCACATTCGCTTTGACTATAAAGATATTAACATAATATCATAGGCAGGAGTCAAATCACGGTTTCAGCAGATTCCGCGATTGGGGGGCATGACTACCCATGCCCCCAACTGCGCCCCCGCGAATAGCGCGTCTGAAAGCAACGCCTGATGGACAAGCCCTATCCTCGTTAACATCTCCAACTGACAACATAATCGTAAACGTGGGTACTATCCCCCCACACGTCTAAACGATAGGTGCCGCCAGTGGGAGTCGTACAACTAAAGGCATCGGAGCCGCTGGTATAGACGGGCACTTCCCCGACCTTGACGCCTTGCGGACTGAACAACAATGCCCCTACACCCCACTCTCCCACGCCATTGGTGACGCTGATCGACACCCGAATCGTGGCATTGGCTCCGATCGTGATCTGTTGCGAGCGCTTACCATCAAACGAAAATAGCCCGGCGGCGCTGCCTTGCATTGTGCCCGATGAGCATGTCCCACTAGGGGCATTGGCAGTAGGCGTAACGGGGGTATTACTAGTGATCGTCGTCACGCCACTGCTGGTATTGGCACCCGTTGGGGTATAGGTCGGCACGACCCGCGCCGAGAGCAAGCTACTGTGGATATAGCCGACCCAATCGTCCTCTGTGCGAATGTGGTACCAAAGGCTCGTGTTGTTAGAAGAGTTCTCCCCCAATCGTTTCGCCGATAATCGTCACCCGTTCCCCGTGAGCAACCGACGTGACGATGTTGGCGCTCGTACTCGTCCGCGACTCGGAACGAACATTCACGGTGCTATCGGTCGTCGTCAGAACCCACATACTGCGCTCTGGATAGGTGGTCGCTGTCAGTGTCGCAGTAAGTAAGTACCTGCGTTGATGTGAGGCTGCGACTCGCGATGCTCGTCTCCACAAATGCCACCGACGTGGCATTTTGATCGCTGCGGATCTGTGCGCGCACGGTGCCCGTCAAATCAATGAGCGGCTACTTGCGTTGCCGTCAATCCAGAGGCAAGCGTCCCTTGCGGGTCAAGGAGGATGGGCATTGGGCTATGGGTGGGAGAGAGCGGAATCGTCACTGGGGGATTTTCGGTTGGAAGGACGATCAGGGGGGGCATCACCGGGGGCATATCGCTCGGCATTGCGCCATTGGTGGGCGTTTCGGTATCGGTGAGCGTTGGGACAAGCGTCAGCAATTCTGGACTCGGAGTCTGGAAGCGACTCAAGAGAGAGGACGCAGCGACACCAATCACCACCACCAGCGCCAGCAGAATCAACAAGCCCGCGCTATAGCGCAGTGTACGAGTCCGTCCACCATTTATGACCGGGCGCAACCCGCGCCGCGAATGAGGCGATCGACATCTTTATGAAAGTCTGGATCATCACGTATGAAATGCGCATTTTTATAGACCAGCGGCTGTAAACTGTGAGGAAGTTCGGAGGCTGAAGGCATGGATGCGCCGTCGATGAGGATCGGGATCATTTTGATAGCGGGGCGCTGTAAGCCCGTTTCAATTTCAACGTGGACAAAATCATCAGGATGATCGAGACGGCGTGTCCCATCATCGTCGGTCGTGGTCAGCCATTTTGGACCGATGATGACCAGCATCACACGGCAACTTGAGGTCGCCTGTAGGACAACCTCGCGGAAATCCTCCCCATAGGGAATACTGTCTACGTCTTTGAAGATCGTGTCTTTCCCGAACGCAGCAACAAGGCGATCATAGATACGATTCGTAAACGTCCGGCTGTCAGCACGGCGATATGAAATGAATAGACGAGTCTGCATGGTGGTCCCCCCACATCAGATTGTTTATCCATCGGATAATGACCGCAATAATTTGATTATGCAAAAACGTAACTGCTCAGCCCTCACCCAAAGCGAAGCGGCAAACCCTCTCCATAAGCGAAGCGGCGGGGAGAGGGACTTTCTACCGCTTTTCTCCCCCTCTCCTGTAAAAGCGAAGCGGCTGGGAGAGGGGGTGCCGAGCGCGCTCGGACGGGGTGAGGGGTACCTGAGTAGTTATTCTGGTTCTATACCTGAGCCGTCACGCAAAAACTTCATAGGGCATATCTTAAATCCGATGAGGGGGCATGACCATCCATGCCCCCAAGTGCGCCGCAACCCTCACGCCCGCAGCTTCGCACCCAACAGTTTCTCGCACTGCTTCACGATGCGCGCATGGATGGGTGCCACTTCTTTGTCCGACAACGTGCTGCCCTCGCTTTGATACGTCAGCGCGAACGCCAGCGATTTTTGCCCGTCGGGGATGGGTGCGCCCGTGTACACGTCAAACAAGCGCGCCTCTTTAAGCAAGTCGCCACCTGCCGCACGGATCACCGTTTCGACTTCCGCCGCCGTCAAAGTGGCGTCCACCACCAGCGCAATATCCTGCAAGACGGGCGGGGTTTGCGGCAAAGGATTGACCGGAAACAAGCGATCCGAGGCGGCGATCAATGCCTCTAGGTCAAATTCGCCCACCAAAATAGGGGTCTCCGTCAGCTCGAAATTCGCCGCCACCAAAGGATGCAATTCGCCGAAGGTGCCCACCAGTTTGTCGTTCACCAAAATGCTGGCGGAACGACCGGGGTGGAAGGTCGAGTGTGTCGCCCGCACATAAACTGCCCCGCCGACATGCAGCCCGTGCAGCAGGTCTTCGACCACGCCCTTGAGGTCATAAAAATCCATCGTCGGTGGTGCCGTCGTGCCGTCGTTCCAGCCCGCTTGTGTGCGGACACCGGTCATCAAAATGGCGACTCGGCGCGGTTCATCGGGCAAGGCTTCGCCCGCGCGTGGCAGATACACCGCCCCGATCTCGAAGACCGCTTGGCGCGTCTGATAACGAGCGTTGGCGTGGGCTGTCTCCAACAAGTTGGTGATCAGCGTGTGGCGCATGACCGTTTTGTCGTTGGTGATCGGGTTCAGCAGGGTGACATAGGGCACCGCTGGCAACGACGATTCCGCGCCGGGCGGCACGAGCGCCGCTTCGCGTTCGGGCGTCGTCAGGCGGTAGCTGATATTTTCGTGCAGCCCCAAATCGACCAAAATATCGCGTGCTGCTTCTTCTAGTTCCAATGCCGGATTCGGGTTTTGGGGCGGCATGGCGTCGGCGATCATCGTCGCTGGCAAGCGGTCATAGCCATAGACGCGCCCGATCTCTTCGATGATATCCGCCGCGCCGATCACCGGATCGCTGCTGATGTCCATGCGGTAGTCGGGCGCAGTCACATTGAGGGTATTGCCACTCTGCTTGACCTCGAACCCGCCGCGCTTGAGCATGGCGGCGGCGTCTGGTGCCGTAAACTTGACGCCCAACAGCCGCTCAATTTCGCTGGTGTGCAGTTCCACCGTTACTGTCGGCGCGACCGCCGGATAGGTGTCGATGATGCCGCGCGCCACCTGCCCGCCGCCCGTCTGCCGCATCAGTTCGATGCCCCGTTTGACGCCGAGCAGCGCTTGCGAAGGATGCACACCCCGGCTGTAACGATAGCTGGCGTCGGTGAAGACTTTTTGCGAACTCATGGTGCGGCGGATGTTGATGTAATTCCATGCCGCCCCTTCGAGCAGCACGTTGGTCGTCGTCGCGCTGATCTCGGTCTCCGCCCCGCCGATCACGCCGCCGAGCGATAGCACGCCCGCCGTGTCGGTGACGAGGATATTGTGCGAGTCGAGCGACCGTAAGACCTCATCGAGCGTCTTGAGCGTTTCGCCCGCTTCGGGGGTACGGGTGATGATGGTAGGCACGTTGCCCACGCCGGCGCGTGCCACCAATTTGTCATAATCGAAGGCGTGGAGCGGTTGCCCGATCTCGAAATTAACGTAGTTGGTCACATCGACAATATTGTTGATCGGGCGCTGACCGGCTGCCCGCAAGCGCCGTTGCAGCCATTCGGGCGATTGCTTAACGGTACATCCGCGCAAGAGCGCCAGCGTGAAACGGGGGTTCAAGGCGGGATTGCGAATTTCGATGGCGGCGGCACCCTCGATGGCCTCGCCTTCCATCAACACCTCGAAGGACGGCGGACGCAATTCCTTGCTCAAAATCGCCGCCACTTCGCGGGCGACGCCATAAATGCTGATGGCGCGCGCCAAGTTGGGGGTGAATTCGATCTCAAGGATGATGTCCCCCAAAACATCTTGCAGGGGCGTGCCGGGGTTGAAGCCGAGGCTGTCGTGCATCAAGATGATGCCGTCGTGTTCTTCGCTGATGCCCAGTTCATAATCCGAACACACCATGCAGCGATTGGGGATGCCGCGCAACGCCTTTTCCTTCAAAATCATGCGTTGGCGCGTCTCGCTGTGCCCATCCCACACTTCGGCACCCTCGCGCGCGAACGCCGTCCATAACGGTTGGGGCAACACCCCCAAGCCTTTGAATTCGAGCAAGTTGGGGGCACCGGTGACGGTCGCTTCTAAATCACTCACGCCGTGATCGACCATCGCGATCACCAAGCGGTCGGCGTTGGGGTGGGGCTTCACTTCGTGGATTGCGCCCAACACCAGTTTTTCACGATCCCACACCAAATGATTGGATGGCGGCACACGCAGCCCTTCGACGTGCGTCTGGGGCACGCCGACATAATGAATCTTGGCGACTTCCAAACCCGCCAGCGTCAGCTTTTCAGCCAACAATTCGGCGGGCACATCAATTTGTACGTAGGCTTTTAACCATGACAACGGTACGAGCATGACCGCTCCTTTTAGGGATCAGGAATTAGGGTTTAGGGATTAGGGGGACACCCTGTTGGATTCAGTTGAAAAAGTCGGACACCCCGTTGGGTGTCGTGTACACCTCGTGTCGCTATAAGCCACGCCATTGTAGGGACGCGCAACGGCATTTTGTTGAAAAACACGGGCAACCCCATTGGGTTGTCCCTACGAGACCCGCTGTTGTAGGGGCGACCCAATGGGGTCGCCCGCCGATTCAAACCCTTTTTCAACAGAATCCCGTGGGGTGTCGTCTACACTTCGTGTCCGCATCCGGCGCTGGTCTTTAGAACTGCTCTAAGAAGCGCAGATCGTTGCCCCAGAAGTAGCGAATATCTTGAATGTCGTGCATCAACATCGTCACCCGCTCGGGACCCATGCCAAAGGCGAAACCGCTCCACACCGAGGGATCATAGCCGCCATTGCGCAGCACCACCGGATGCATCATGCCCGCCCCGGCGATTTCCAACCAACCGGCATACTTACACACGCGGCAGCCGCTGCCCTCACACAAGAAGCACTCGACATCAACTTCGATGCTCGGCTCGGTAAAGGGGAAGTAGGACGCCCGGAAGCGGACTTGGGCGTTGTCGCCATACATGCGCCGCGCGAATTCGGCGATGGTGCCCTTCAAGTCGGTCATGCGGATGCCCCGCCCGACGGCGACGCCTTCCACCTGATGGAATTGAATCTCGCTTCGGGTGGTGATCTGCTCAAAGCGATAGCACATGCCCGGCAAGATCACGCGGATCGGTTGCGTGCCGTCCGCGCCCAGTGCCCGCATCGACCGAATTTGACCGGGGGAGGTGTGCGTGCGCAAGATGACGTTGGGCGTGGTCGTGTAGAAGGTGTCTTGCATATCGCGCGCCGGATGATGAGGCGGCATGTTCAACAGGGTGAAGTTGGTGTCGTCATCCTCGACCTCACGACTGCGGAACACCTGAAAGCCCATCTCCGCCCAGATTTCGCGATAGCGGCGCAAGGTTTGGGTGGAGGGGTGCAGCCCGCCCACCGACAGCGGACGTCCGGCAAGGGTGATATCAATCTGCCCTTGCGATAAGTCGCGCGCCAATTCTTGCGCCTTGATGACGGTTTCGCGCGCGCTATAGGACTCTGCCAGCGCGGTTTTGACCTCATTGGCGCGTTTGCCAAACGCAGCGCGCTCTTCGGAGGGCAACCCGCCCACGCCGCGCATCAGTTTGGTGACAGCGCCCTGCTTGCCTAAATATTTGAGTTCCCACTCGCGCAGCGCATCCGACGAGGTGACTGTTTCCAGTTCGGTCGTCGCTTCTTGGTGCAGCGAATTCAATGCTTCCTGCATGTGTCCGGCTCCGTATGTCCGTGTGTCCAGCCCAATAGACAATAAAAAAAGCGCCCGTCGCTTGCATGGCAAGTCATGTCAACCATGACCCGCTGCAAGGGACGGGCGCTTATTGTTCACGCCCGCGGTACCACCCTTGTTGACCGTCATCGGCACAGGTTGCCCGACTGACCGCCCACTCGTTAGCTCTGATGACGGCAAAGTGCCGGGCGGACTACCCAATTTAGGCACACCTGCCCAAATCTTCACCCGCCAGCGTATGATCCTATCTTGTGGGATCATCCCGATGAGGGAATTTCCGCAAGTGCCCCCTGCCGCGCTCTCAATCTGTGGCGCTGGCTCCCTGTTGGGCGTCGGTCTTGCGTACTTATCTCATCTATCGCTGTTGTATGGCTTGCGCCATAGGGCATTATGCCAGCGGTGGAGGGGGAGTGTCAAGAGACGGCGTGTTTGAAGGGTACATTTCACTTTGGTGCATCGCTATGATTTCATAACAGGTAAACGGGCGGATATTCGGCGCGGCGACTCTTGGGGTTGGGGATTGTTCCACGAGCGCCTAATCCGCCCCTACATTTACGTTGATGAGACGATAGGGGTTGGCAACAAAAAACAACCCCGCCCTATTGTGGTTAGGTGCCCGCAACGGAGATCGTTGTAGGGGCGGATTAGGCGCTTGTCAAATGTTATCAACTCACATTGTCCCCGCGCCGAATATCCGCCCTTTGAAACCCTACATTTCCCCCGGTACCATGACGAGCATATTTTGCACTAAAGTGAAATGCACCCGTGTTTGAAGGGTACATTTCACTTTGGTGCATCGCTATGATTTCATAACAGGTAAACGGGCGGATATTCGGCGCGGCGACTCTTGGGGTTGGGGATTTTTCCACGAGCGCCTAATCCGCCCCTACATTTACGTTGATGAGACGATAGGGGTTGGCAACAAA
>Ga0163154_10009374_pt1 | contig 11178 bp, 8 predicted proteins | sample OliLakLV19MP9P1_FD_148649 | JGI IMG/M metagenome (GOLD analysis project Ga0163154, IMG submission 148649) | Freshwater microbial mat bacterial communities from Lake Vanda, McMurdo Dry Valleys, Antarctica - Oligotrophic Lake LV.19.MP9.P1 | ecosystem: Environmental > Aquatic > Freshwater > Lake >...
GGTATCGTCGCCCGTCAGCACCTTGGTCCGCTGCGGCTTCATGCCGCCGGTCTTTCGCATCGACGGCGGCATGAAGCCGCAGCGGACCAAGGTGCTGACGGGCGACGATACCAACGCCCTCATGAAGTCCATCACGCCCGAACGCTGCCAGGCTGAGCTGGCCGAAAAGGGGGGCACCGACTTCGGCTTCGCCTTCAAAGATCTGGCCCGGTTCCGCGTGAGCGTGTTCAAACAGCGCGGCCAGATTGCCATGGTGCTTCGGCAGATTCCCAACAAGCTCCTCACGCCCGAGCAGCTCGGCGTGCCCGAAATCTGCAAGAAGCTCGCGACGCGGCCCCGAGGACTCTTTCTCGTGACCGGGCCGACCGGCTCCGGCAAGAGCACCACGCTTGCCTCGCTCATCGACTACATCAACAACAACTACGATCACCACATCATCACGATCGAAGACCCGATCGAGTTCTATCACTACTCCAAGAAGAGCACGGTCAACCAGCGTGAGATCGGCAACGACGTGCCGTCCTTCTCCGAGGCCCTGAGGCGGGCCCTCCGGCAAGACCCCGACGTGATCCTCGTCGGCGAGCTCCGCGACTTGGAGACGATCGAGGCGGCCATCTCCGCTGCCGAGACCGGCCACGTCGTGTTCGGCACGCTGCACACGACGGGTGCCCAGGGCACCGTCAATCGAATCATCGACGCCTTTCCCTCCAGCCAGCAGGAGCAGATTCGCACGCAGCTCTCGACGGCCATGCTGGGGGTCGTGTCGCAGACGCTCCTGCCGAAGATCGGCGGTGGCCGGTGCGCGGCGTACGAGGTGCTCGTCGTGACGCCGGCCATCGGCAACCTCATCCGCGAGAACAAGACCTTCCGCATTAACTCGGCCATTCAGACGGGGGCCAAGCTCGGCATGCGATTACTCGACGATGACCTCTTCCGGCTATGGAACGAAAGAAAAGTCACCGAAGAGACCGTGCTGGCGAAGGCCCAGAATCTTGATGAGCTCGCTGCCCGGATCAGCAAGGCAAAGCAAGGGATCTTCGACGACGACGAGACGGTGACGCGGCGAGGGGCACGGGAACGGGAACTGGAACACTAATAATCGAGCGGGGCCCGTCGGCCCCGAATGCAAGCAAAAACCATGGCCATCAAGCGCATCGGACAAATCCTGATTGATCTGGGCTTCATCGACGAGTCTCAGCTCGCGACGATGCTCGAGGAGCAGCCCTCGCGGTCCGACCTGCTCGGCCGCGTGGGGGTGGCGCTCGGGTTCTATTCGGATGATCAGCTTGGGGAGGCGCTCGCCGAGCAGTGGGGCACGACCTTTGTCACGCTCTACGACCGCGAGATTTTGAAAGACGCGATGTCGTCGGTGAGCGAGCCGATGGCCCAGCTCTACCGGATCGTCCCGCTTTCCCTGAAGGGCAACACGCTCACGATCGCGTCGGCGGAACCGCAGAAGATCCAGATTGCCGACGAGCTTCGCACGCTCCTGGGCTTCGATATCCATGTGTGCGTGGCCACCGATCTCGAGATTCAGCGCGCCATCGAAAAGTACTACTCTTCGAGCTCCGATAGCGTCGAGTCGCTCGTGGACGATCTCGAGCATGACGACGAGCTCGCCGCGGCCGCCGCGGCCGTGGGTCGCGAAGGGGTGACCGACCTCACGAGCGTGGAAGCCCTGGCCGAGAGCGCCCCGGTGCGGAAGCTTCTCAATATGGTGCTCCTGCTGGCGATTCGAGATGGTGCCAGCGACATCCACTTCGAGCCCTTCGAGTCGGAGTTTCGCATCCGCCTGAAGGCCGACGGCGTGCTCCAGGAGATGGTGCCCCCGCCGAAGCATCTCGCCTTCGCGATCACGACCCGCATCAAGGTGATGGCAAATCTCGACATCGCGGAGCGTCGGCTGCCGCAGGACGGCCGGATCGAGCTCACTGTGGGTGGCCATCCGGTGGATCTCCGCGTGAGTGTGCTGCCAACGCTTTTCGGTGAGAGCGTGGTGATGCGAGTGCTCGACCGGGGCGTTGTCTCGCTCGATCTCGAGAAGGTGGGGATGGAGGCGCCGATGCTCGCGAAGTTTCGCGAGATCATCCAGCGCCCCAACGGCATCGTGCTCGTCACGGGCCCCACCGGCTCGGGGAAGACGACCACGCTCTACTCCGCGATCTCGGAGCTCAATACGGTCGAAGACAAGATCATCACCACCGAAGATCCGGTGGAGTACGACATCGACGGCGTCATTCAGGTGCCGATCGATTCCGAGATTGGTAACACGTTCGCCGCCTGCCTGCGGGCCATCCTCCGGCAAGACCCCGACCGCATTCTGGTGGGCGAGATCCGCGACGTCGAAACGGCCGAGATTGCGGTTCAGGCGTCGCTCACTGGGCACATGGTCTTCTCCACGCTCCACACCAACGACGCCCCGGCCACCGTGACCAGGCTCCGCGACATGGGGGTGCCACCGTTTTTGATCACGGCGACGGTCGAGGCGATCCTGGCCCAGCGGCTCGTGCGGCGGATCTGCTCGAGCTGTTGCGAAGAGGTGATCCCGGCGGCCGATGTGCTGGCCGACCTCGAGCTCACGACCGATCAGATCATCGGCAAGAAGTTCTACCGCGGCCGCGGCTGCGAGAAGTGCAACCGGTCGGGCTATAAGGGCCGCAAGGGGCTCTATGAGCTCCTCATCATGAACGACGAGCTGCGCGACTTAGTGATGCGCAATGCCTCCACGGAAGACCTCCGCGAGGCTGCCCGACGCGGCGGCATGGTCACCCTCCGCGATTCGGGGATGGAGAGTATTTTCGCTGGGGCGACGACGGCCGAGGAAGTGATTCGCGAAACCATTATGGATGCCTGAGGAAAGAATCATGCCCACATACCAATTCGAAGCCATCGACGCATCGACTGGCCAGGAAATTCGCGACACGGTGGACGCTGCCACCGAGGCCGAAGCCCAGGCCACGATCCGTTCCATGGGTTACATGGTCACGAAGCTCAAGGCCCGCCGGGTGAAGGCTTCGGCGAATGCCAAGCGATCCAAGCCTGGCCGCGGCTTCACCATCGGCGGCGTGAGCACTCGGGAGCTCACGATGTTTACGCGTCAGCTTTCGATCCTCCAAGACGCTGGCCTGCCCATTCTTCGGAGTCTCAAGCTTCTTGCGTTGATGCAGAAGCCCGGGCGTCTCAAGAACAGTCTGCTCGACGTCTGCGACGAGATCGAAGGCGGTGCCACGCTTTCTGAGGCCCTCTCGAAGAGCCCGAAGGCATTCGATCGCCTCTACTGCAACATGATTCGCGCGGGCGAAGCGGGCGGTGCGCTGGAAGTGATTCTGCGGCGGCTGGCGGAGTTTATGGAGCGGAGCCAGGCCCTCAAGCGGAAGGTCAAAGGCGCGCTCATCTATCCCATCGTGGTGGTGCTCGTCGCCGTCGGCATTCTCGCGTTCATCATGGTCAAGATCGTGCCGCAGTTCAAAAAGATCTTCGCCGATTTCGGCAGCGAACTGCCGCCGATGACGCAGATTCTCATCGATATCTCAAACTTCGTCTGCAATTACTGGTATCTCATCCCACTGATCCCAGTGAGCGTCATGCTCATGATCAAGGCGATCAAGCTGATCCCCTACGGAAAGTTCGGCTGGGATCTCTACGTGCTCAAGGTGGTGGTATTCGGGCAGCTCATCGAAAAGAATATCCTTTCCCGCGCGACGCGGACGCTCGGCACGCTCCTGGCCAGCGGTGTGCCAATTCTCGAGGCGCTCAATATCACGAAGGAGACATCGGGCAATGCGATGTTCGAGCGTCTCTTCGCGCGAACTTCAGACGCGATCCGCGACGGTGAGTCCATCGCCAAGCCGCTCAAGGCCCATGCGATCCCTCCCTTCAATGTGATGGCGCTCTTCTTCTGGACCGTGTTCGTGCCAGGGGTCGGGGCACTCATCTATCTCATGCGATACAAGAAGCCGGTTGTAGACGATCTCGTCGTCAACATGGTGGACGTGGGTGAAGAGTCGGGCGAGCTCGACACGATGCTCTACAAGGTGGCCGACAACTATGACGAGGAAGTGGCGGTGCTCACCGAGAGTCTCACGAGCCTCATGGAGCCCTTGCTCATCATCTTCCTCGGTGGTGCCGTGGGTTTTATCGTCGTGGCCCTCTTTATGCCGCTCATCAAGCTGATCAATGACCTGGCGTAGGAACCTGCTGGAAGGGAGAACGATCGTGAGGTGTGTCATGCGTCGCAAGGCGTTCTCGCTCGTGGAGCTGCTTGTCGCGGTGTCGATCGTCTTGATCCTCATGGGGCTCTTGGGGGCGGCGCTCTCGGCGACACAAGCCCGCGGTAGCAAGGACAAAACGCTGGCTTCGATTACGGCGATCGACGAGATCCTCCAGCGTCACTTCACGGCGACCGAGTCGAGCCGGGTCGGGGCCAGTGTGCCGACGGATGCGCGGGGCGCCGCGATTCGCCGGCAGATCACGGCGGATATGCCAGACAGTTGGCAGGAGGTGACGCACATGAAGACGGACACCACCCTGTTTTCGTCGGCCCGGCAACGGGGTTACGTGGCCACGCTCGATGCTCTCATTGTCCTCAATCCGGGGGCGAGTGGCCTTGTCACGATCAACCAAAATGCCGACGCCGAGTGCCTCTTCATGATCGTCATGCAGGGTGGGCTGGCCGACTGCCTGACATGTACGGTGCTCGATTCGATTCCCAAGGGAGATGTCGATGGCGACGGCGCGCCAGAGTTTCTGGACGCCTGGGGTCAACCGATTCGGTATGTCCTGTGGCCCGCGGGCTTTGAGCAGCCGATTGGCACGAAGTACTTCGATCAGACGGCACCGTTCGATGGCCTTCCGGCGACGGGCGCAACGGGCGGCTCGATGAGGCCGCTCGTTTTTTCCGGGGGGCCAGACAAGAAGTCGTCTACCAGGTTGCCTGCCCCACCATTCTCGTACCTTGCGCTAGGCAACGCCTGCGGCGATCCAGCCGACGCCACGATCGCGATTCTGGGAGGCTGGGATGGGATTAGTCCGGACTACCGCCCCGACAACGTTACGAACTTCATCGGCGAGGTGCAGCGATGACCCTTCAGCGACGTGGCTTCACGCTCGTCGAGCTTCTCGTGGTTGCCGGCATCCTGGCAGTTCTCTTCGCGCTTGTGGTCGGCAGTAGTGGCCAGCGGCCGACCGCCATCAGGGCAGCCCAAGAATTAGCCTCGATGCTGCTCTCTGCCCAGAGTCGTGCGCTCGGCCGCACGGAAGGGGCGGCGGTCATCATCGAACCGGATGCCAGCGTGCCGCGGAACGGTGCCGTGGTCCACGACGGCACGATGCTGCCGCCGATCATCATCGCCGCGCCAGCCGGTGTGCTTGGAGCCCATCCGGATCTCGCCAACGGCTACAAAGTGCGGTTCCGCCAGAAAGTTGGCGCAGTGAGCCCCACCAGTTTCATCACCATCTCGCCGTGGCTGGCCCTTCAGGCGGGCGTGCCGGTGCGGCGGGAATCGGCCGGGCAGACCGTGGCCAACACGATCATCAAGCCGGTGGGGGCTGCCATCGAGGCCCTGGTCGTTCGGTATCCGACGATGGGCCCAAAGCCAGTCAAGCTGCCGACGACGATCGCCGTCGATCTTCGGCACAGCGGTGTGGGTGAGGACCCTGCGGCGGCGCATGGGCATGGCCGATTCGAGAATCAAGGCCCGATTGCTGTCATCTTCGATCAGACCGGACGGGTGGCCGAGGTCATCATGCGGGTCGGCACGCCCGGGGGGACGGAGCCGATCGTGCCCAACGAGATCATCTATTTCTATTTCGCTGAGCGTAAGGACATCAATGCCAGTCAATCGCTTGGCAGTGACCGATCGGCCTGGGTGGCCATCAACCCACAGACGGGCCGGATCAATGTCTCCGCCAATGTGCAATCGGCCGAAACCGGTCTTGTTGCCGCCCGCGACAAGGCACGTAAGGCCATAGCTCTGGGGAAGTAAGCCATGAACACACAGGCGACTGCCACCACATCTAATCGAGCCGGGATGACGCTCCTCGAAGTGCTCATCGCTTCTGGCATCCTCGTCGTCGGCCTCTCGAGCGTCGCGGCCATTCTCCCCGCGGCCGGTTCGCTCCTCGGCGAGGCGTCCATGATCGATCGCGCAACAACCTTGGCGGCCAATGCAGCAGCCGATCTCGAGTTTCAGCGCACGCTGCTGGCAAGTGATTTCAATGCCATTCAGGGGCCTACCCATCCGACTGCGTACACCGCGGCCAACGGTGAACGGGTTACGGCGGTCGTCATGGGAGCCGTCTTTGCGGCCCCCGCGATTGATCTATTTTACAGGACCACGTTTCGTAGAAGACTGCCGCCAAACACCCAATCAGCCGCCGACACAAGTGCGTACGGATCGACGTGGTATATCATGACCGCCACGCCGGCGGCGCCTCTCCCTCCGCCCGTCAAACCACTAAGCCCGCTACTCGACCCCATCCCGGCAGCGAACAAATATACGGCTGGGATGCCCGTCCGAGTCACCGTGGCGGTCACGAGACGCCCACTCACCGCGGTGAATTCCGATACCGCCGGTGTGCTATTGGCGCGTGTGTCGGAAGGTGTGTATCGCGTTGTCGTCTCGGGGACGAATCCCAACCCACCGCTTTACACTCTCACCCAACGCTTCCAGCTCGAGGCAACGAGGAAGGCCTATCTGTCGCCCTGTTCATGGGTGTTGGTATCTTCTCCAGGCGGCGTTCCCACCTGGCTCCGCATTGGCAGCTCCTGGGCGACCTACGACCTTGGCGTCGGGGGCCAGGCCGGCGAAGTCGCGAGAAGCCTTGTGACCTTCGCCGACCCAGCCGCGGCGACGGCCGCCGAAACCTCTGGTGGATTTTCAGCCCGCTGCTTCGCCGGCGTCGTGCGGATCCAGGAATTCATCCTTCCCTTGAATTGACCCTCTGGATCCGCCATTGGAACGGGAGCCATGACAACCATGCAAACCATTCAAAACATACGAAGGCAAAACATACGAAGGGACAGGCATCGCCGCCGTGGAGTGCTCCTCCTGTTGGTGCTGAGTGTCCTCACGCTTTTTCTGATCATGGGAGCCACGCTCCTTGCCGTGGCCAACCGAGCCCGAACGGCGTCCCGAGGCTTCGAGACGGCGACGAACAACCAGGAGGGCGCGTCTCCGATTCCGCGGGCAATGCTCGATGAGGCACTGTTCCTGCTCATTCGCGGATCGAAGGAGACGGGCGTGCAGGCGATCCTGACCGAGAGCCTGTTGAAGGACATGTATACGACCGACAACAACCTCGTGCCCTACCGGGAAGAGGCGTATGATGCCTTCGACAGCGCCAATACCTTCCTGACCAAGATCGCTGATGATGGCACCGTAGGGAGGGCTGCTTTTGAAGGCACTCGGACGAAAGAGGTCGACAACGATGGCGACAGCGTGATGGACGGCGTGTGGCTCGCCAACGTTCTTCTGAAGATCACAGGGGCGGGGGGCGGGCAACTGTCTTTCCGGGTGTCGTACCTCGTGCTCGACCTCGACAGCCGGATCAATGTGAACGCCCATGGTGGTGGCGGCAGCCCGGTCGGCCCCGCCTCGATCGACGGATCCTCGCTGACCGCGTTCGCCGGTAATCGTTGGACCGTCATGCAGAATGGGGGAACGCCCGCTGCGTCAACCATGACGATGAATCTTCGGCAGCCCCCTGTGCTCGGGCAGGCCATCCTCGGCCGGGGCAGCAGTGCGTATGCCTTGCGGCTCGACCGAGAGGCTCCACGGCCCGCTGCGCTGACCGGTACCGTGGCCCAAAATCCCTTCACGCTCGGTGAGCTCGAGCGGGTGCTGAGGCCATTCGACCGTGATTGGTCAGCCCTGCCGCCGCGGCTGGCCGCGATTCTCGATGATCTCGACAATTCTGCCCGCCAGACGGTCACCACCGACAGTTGGGATGTGACCTACAGAACCGGTGGGGCCGCTCCTACCGGCACCAGCGTGCCCCCCGTGCCGCAGTTCGATCTGACGAGCTTCGCGGGTGACAAGGCTGGCTTCGCGCAAGCCTTGTACACAGCCCTCACCACCGTCGGGGACCCCGCGAAGATGCCGCCCACCAACGGCGTGACGGCCCAGTGGTGCGCGAACGTCGCGGAGTTTCGCGACCCAGCATCGGGAGCGACGGCGATCGAGATTCCCGCCGCCGGTGGCACCTCCTACACGGGAGCGAAGCCTTCGGACCTCAGCGGTGCGGGGGGGGCTTGGTCCGGGGGCTTCGAGAGCAACGGCGACCTGGTTGGCGTTCCTGTCGGAACTGCGATCGAAATCACGAACATCCTCGGTGGTGTTGGCATCCTCAAGTCGCTCGTTGCCGATTACGGGGCGATCCTCGATGCGGTCTCCGTGCCATCGCGATTCGCGGCGACCATCGCGCAGAGCGCGGCCCGCGAGCCGGGTCGGGTGAACGTCAACACATGCAGCCAGACTGTCTGGAATGCGCTCACTGGCTCCGGAGGCCCAACCCCAACGAAGCCTGCCGGTCCGATCACTTCCCAATGGGGTCTCATTCGGGACACCGCCTTCGCCCAGCCCCCCACGGAGGCTGATATCCGATTACTCAGAAACAACGACCGCGCGACGGCCAATCGCATGGCGTCGGCTGCCACAGTCCGGTCAAACGTGTTCGCAATCTGGATCACTCTGGAGGTGACCGACGGTGCCTCGACGGCCGGTTCACCCACCGGCCACCGTCTCTTTGCCATCGTCGATCGATCGATCCCCGTCGACTTTGTCGAGGGTGAGAACAAGAATGTTTCCAAGACGATCCGTCTGAAGCGGTTCCTCAACTAACGGGCTCTCGATATGCGGAACTCAATCACCACGACCGTACTCTCACGCGATGGTCGCCTTGCGCTGCGAGCCGGGTTTAGCCTCGTTGAGTTGCTTGTGGCCGCGGCGCTCAGCCTCCTTGTCATGGCGGCCGTCACAGCCCTTCTTGGTGACTTCGGCCGTTCGGTTTCGGATGGCCGAGCGATTGTGGATCTCAATTCGCGCATGCGAAACGTCGCCTGGCGGCTGCGGCAGGATCTCACTGGCCTCACCTGTGTGCCTGCAGCGCTTGTTCGTGCGGAAGAGAACGCCGGCTACTTCCACGTCATCGAGGGGCCACTCACGGCAGCCGGGACAGTACCACCACCTGCTGCTCCAGCACCATACGACGCTGACGACGTTGACGACATCCTCGCGTTCACCACCTCAAGTCCGTCGGCTCCATTCGTTGGGCGTCTCGAGGGGGCCAAGGGGTTTGAGTCGCCAACGGCGGAAGTTATTTGGTTCTGCGTGTACACGGGCGTGAATTACAAAACATATAAGCTTTACAACCTTCACCGCCGTCAGTTGCTCGTGTCGGCCACGCCGGAGGCGGGAGTCTTTGCGAACAACATTTTTGCCCCCAATGCCCCTCCCGTCGTTGGTGACCCGAGACCTAGCGACATTTCGTATTCTGGCACGCAGGTCAACAGCCTCGGCGACCTCTCCACGACCGCGAACCGGTTTCTGGCCACGGCTGGCGTGAACCCGAAGCTCACGGGAACCCGCGAGGGCGAGGACGTGCTCCTCGGCAACGTCATCGCCTTCGATGTGCGACTCATCGACTCAGCGGCCGCGGCGGTCACCGATCAATCGTTTGAAACTCGCGTGGACGGCAACCCAGCCACGGCTCCGATGCGGGGGATCGACGTGCGGATCCGCTCAATCGAGCCGACGACCGGTCAGATTCGCGAGCTCAAGGTGGTACACTCATTTGGGGCTCGGTAGCCAAGCGGTCATCGGAATCTGATGGTGGCGACGATACCGGACAGTCAGGCTCAGGACACCCACGCAGGGGAGATGGTCATGAAACGCAATCATTTCGAACGGAGCGGGTTTACGCTCGTGGAGTTGTTGGTGGTGATCACGATCATCGCCATGCTCATGGCACTGCTTCTGCCCGCGATTCAGAATGCTCGAGAGGCCGCTCGGCGGACGGCCTGCTCAAACAACATTCGCCAGCTTGCGATGGCGGCCGTGCAGTTCCACGAGGCCACGCAGTACATTCCAGGCTGGCGCAACCGCGACCCGTTACCGGCAGGTGCGAACACCGTCTCCTGGCCGGTGCTGCTTCTCCCCATGATGGAGCGGAAGGACATTTACACGCTGTTTCAGAACGGTACGGTCGCCCCGCCGCCAAGTGTAAATCAACCGCCCTCCATCGGGTTTTTCATCTGCCCGTCGAGCCCGCCCGAGGTGTCCGGGCAGCCGACGCTCTCGTATGCAGGGAATGTCGGAAGCGGGAGCAATGGGAATTCTGTGCTCCCTTACGACGGTCGGAAATGGGATGGCGTGATGCTCGATACTACGATCACGAGCGGGCTCAATTCCGGGCTCATGAGTTTCAGCGACATCAGCGGGGCTGACGGCGTTTCGAACACGATTCTGCTCACCGAGCGGTGTGGCGCAGGCAATGTGAGGAATAATCTCCCGCTCTATCAGGGCTGGTGGGACCGACGCGGCCTGCCGGCCGCTTTCGCGTACGCGAATGTCGCGAGCTATAACCCACTTGGCAGTTCACCCATCCCGGGCATCGGAATCACCATCGCCGCGCCGGCGGCCGGTATGAAGTTCATCAACAATGTCGCCACCAATGCGGCCCCCGGCTTCTGGAGCCAGCCCTCATCCAATCACGCTGGCGGCGTCGTGACCACGTTTTGCGACGGCTCCACGAAGTTCGTCAAGGATTCGGTCGCCGTGCACGTCTACGCCCAACTGCTCTCGAGCGACTCAGAGCTGGCATCTGTCGTGTCAAAAGGGACCGCAGCTACTTTCACGGACAACTGGAGGGCCGGAGGCTACCCCGTGCTCAAGGAAAACGACTACAACTAGATCGCATCTGGTTATGTTGAGTCGCCAGCCTTCCTGTCGGGCGGCCACGAGCGCATAGAAGCCCACGGCGATAGCCGTGGGACTGCGGGTGGAAGGCCGTCCCGTTTGCCATTGGGAACGGGCTTGCCCAATGCCCCGCCGTCCCCTCGCTATCGCGAGGGGCTTTTATGGGGCGTGGTTGAACTTTCCGCATAGAAGCCCATGGCGATAGCCGTGGGACTGCGGGTGGAAGGCCGTCCCGTTTGCCATTGGGAACGGGCTCGCCCAA
>Ga0163154_10009381_pt1 | contig 11170 bp, 10 predicted proteins | sample OliLakLV19MP9P1_FD_148649 | JGI IMG/M metagenome (GOLD analysis project Ga0163154, IMG submission 148649) | Freshwater microbial mat bacterial communities from Lake Vanda, McMurdo Dry Valleys, Antarctica - Oligotrophic Lake LV.19.MP9.P1 | ecosystem: Environmental > Aquatic > Freshwater > Lake >...
GGGGGGATAGGGGTGATTTAAGCTGATAATTGACTTGAAAATGCTTATCCATTGAAATTTGAAAATCATTTGAATTCAAAATAGTTGTTCCATTAATCCCGCTTAAATCGGCTATAATCGGGCTTGCGATACCGACTCACCCCGCCACCATCAATATTCAGCAACGCCTCCACCTTCATCGGCAAGCCAAATAAGGCAATAAAGCCTTCTGCATCTTTTTGGTTATACACATCTTCTTCGCCAAATGACGCATAATCTTCACGATACAGGCTAAACGGACTCTTACGCCCCGCGATGATGCTATTGCCCTTATACAATTTCATCCGCACAACCCCCGTCACCAATTCTTGTGTAATCTGGATGAACGCATCCAACGCTTCACGCAGGCGGGTATACCACATGCCGTTATAAACCAGTTCCGCATATTTCACCGCCACAAAATCTTTATAGTGCATGGTGTGTTTATCCAAGCACATACTCTCTAGTGCCTGATGCGCCCGATGCAACAATGTCCCAGCAGGTGTTTCGTATACCCCATGGCTTTTCATGCCCACCAGCCGATTTTCGACAATATCGGCACGCCCAACGCCGTGTTTGCCCGCCAATTTATTTAATACCTGATACAAGGTTATGGGGTCTAAATTCTGACCATTTACGCTCACTGGTACACCTTTCTCAAAGCCAATTTCCACATATTCGGGTTCATCTGGGGCTTTTTCTGGGTCTACGGTCAACGTAAACATGGCACTTTCTGGCTCATTCCACGGGTCTTCTAGCAATCCCCCCTCATGGCTCAAATGGAAAATATTGCGGTCACGGCTATAAATAGATTTTTCGGTAGCAGACACAGGTACATTAAATTCCAGTGCGTATGCCAGCGCATCCTGCCGACTGCGAATATCCCACTCGCGCCATGGGGCGATAATTTTTAGCTTGGGATTCAGTGCCATCACGGTCAATTCAAACCGTACTTGGTCGTTGCCTTTGCCCGTACACCCATGCGCTACCGCATCCGCGCCTTCAATTTCGGCAATTTCGACCAAGTGCTTGGCAATCAGGGGACGCGCAAACGATGTCCCTAGCAAATATTCCCGTTCATATATCGCACCCGCTTGCATGGTAGGGAACACAAAATCGCGCAAAAATTCCTCGCGCAAATCGCGGATATACAGCTTGCTCGCGCCCGATTTAATGGCTTTTTCTTCGAGTCCTTCGAGTTCTTCTTCCTGCCCCAAATCGGCACAGAAACAAATCACCTCGCACCCGTCATAATTGTTGCGGAGCCACGGCACAATGACCGATGTATCCAAACCGCCACTATATGCCAAAACGACCTTCTTTATGCCCGTTTTCATCGAAAATCCTTTGTGTTATGTAGGTTACCAAAACGAATAGATGACTATTATCCGTCTACTATTTCACAATTTCTATCGTTAGTCTGCACAAAAATGGTGCATTACTAAAACGATTAGCTATGCACCATCACCAAAATGTCATTTACATCACCTCTGTGCCAGTACGGACGCACTTCTGCGCGTCCTCTGCTTCTACGCGTCCGCTATCATGGCAGATTAAAATCGCATACCCCCGCCGATACACGGCATGTCACCAACACAGTCCCACCCTGACTAACGGTGAACGCGCTCCCCAGCGACCAGAACATCCGATAATCGGCTACTGTAAGATAGGCATGTCGCCATATACATTCATTCGGCTTTACAGGTTGATTTTGCACCCCAATCTGCCACGCCTGAATACAATCCCCACTCGGAAAATTGCCCAATGGACGGCTTAAATACCCATTATCCCACTCGCTAATGCTCATCAACCCGCCTTCACCTGCAAATCCCAATCCAGACAAATTCAAATTACGCCCCGCCGTATTGATAAGCGAAAACGACTCGGCAGAATAAACCAAGCGCACATCTGCTACCCCGCGCACAGGACTATTTGCGGTTGGATTCGCAGGCACATTAGCCGAGTTCTGATTGGTATTATTGGTCGTGTTATTATTCTGATTCTGTGTATTCACCTGCGGCATAGCCGTTGGCAATGCGAGTCTGTCATCCAAATTGACCAAACACTGCCCCGTACTGACCAAACAGCTTGCTATCCGATTTTCCCACTGATACACATCAAAAGTGTCGCTATTTCGCCAGAATGTCTGCTCATTGGTGAGCCTCATCCACGAATGACGATAGCTACACATATCGGGCTTGAGCAACTGGTCATATTCCCGATTCCACGCCTGCAAACAATCCCCGCTAGGGAACGCATTGAGTGGCGCAGTTAAAAAGCCGTTATCCCACACCTGCCCAAACATCTCTCCAGAGGGGCTATAAAACGATATGCCATCAATATAAAGTGGTCTATCAGCCACATTGATGAGCGTAAAGCTATCGTAGTTATACACCAGCAACAAATCCATCGGACGCGGGGTATTGGTCGGATACGGTGTGAGGGTTGGATACGGTGTCCATGTCGGTGGGATAAGTGTCGGTATCGGCGTGGGTGTTGGGACTTGCCACAACGCCACCACACGGCGAGGCAACCAATTTTGCAACGCCAAAAATCCCGCCCGTTGCCAAACAGGAACAGGTGTATTAGTCGGCAATGGCGGAATCGTAGGGACAGGTGTCCATGTCGCCAATGCCGAAAATGTCGGTGGCAATGTGGGGGTGGGCAATAGTGGCGCGGGTGTATGGGTTGGCAAAATAGGCGTGATAGTCGGCATTGGGGTAATCGTGGGGATAGCGGTTATCGTTGACAACGGGGCAGGTGTGGGTGTGGGTGGCAGAAAATCTATCCGTGACCCCAACACCATCGTCATATAATACCGCCCAGAAGTCGCATTAAAGGTATAAGCAATGCCCACCTCAACATATAACACACTCATCATATTGGCATTGTGGTCTTGGCTATTGCGCCACTGTTCATACGCCCCCATCCCACTGGTATCAAACCGATAGAGGACATTCTCTGCACCATTGACCAATGGATAGCCCGTTGCATTAACCCTATCCCAAAACCATGTCTCATCGCTCCCCTGATGAAACAGCGCATCCTGCGTTGCCATATCATCGCTATGCCGTTGTGCCGCGCTGGTCAATTGGCTATTCATCGCCAGTGGCACAAGACCACTTCCCAAACGCGCATCATTCAAAATACCCAATATCTCCCATGCCGTTGGCGTTTGCGCCAAATTTGGGGATGAGGACATGAGCAAAATCATCATCACAATAAACCACAGTACCCGTTTCATAATTTATATCCTAAGACAACTTGTACAAAACCTAGCAAAGCCGTTACAATATATTGTATGTGGTTTAGACGATGAATTCAAAGGATGTCTTGCGATATGGACTTCAAAACAGAACTTCTCAACAAACGGGATGCCAAAACCATTCCCCACCTCAGCCAATATGCCCCTGTTTGGGTGATTGACGAAAAAATCATCGCAGAAGATGAAGCGGTGCAATTTAATGTGGTCTTTTTCCACAACTTATACGGCTGGGTCAATCGGCGTTATCGGTATGACGGGTTCAACGATGTGTTATATCACAAAGGACAAACCATCATGGACGAAACGATTGCCATCGAACTCACCGAAAATGACCCCTATATCAATGCAACGGTGGCAGATACCCAAAATTCTTACGGAGGCTAACCACCATCGGCACATTGCGCCGAATTTGGTCGTTAAATAATTGCAATAATTGGTCAGCAATGGCAGACCAATCATATTGACGGGCGAGATGCGTCGCATTTTCGCCCATCCGTCTCCGATTATCCCCATCTGTCACCAGCGCCAAAATGGACTCAGATAACGCTTGTGGGTCACGCACAGGCACAAGATAACCTGTCTTGCCATCTTGCACCAAAAATGCCAACCCACCAACTTCAGAGGCAATCACAGGCGTGCCAGATGCCATCGCTTCGAGCGCCACCATCCCAAACGATTCATAATCGGATGGCATAATCACCGCAGTCGCAGAGGAATAATAATAGGGCAACAATTCATGCGACTTTGCCCCTAAAAATTCCACTACACACCCCAAACCCAGTTGCCCAACCATAATCATGAGCCGTTCCAATTCACCATCTGGTTCTTGTGGATTTCCCCCCACCACCGCAAAACACACATTATCAAGTGCTTCTGGTTGATTATTTTTGATGAGCGACAATGCCTCCAAAATGGTATCCACCGCCTTTAGGGGTTCAATTCGACCCACAAACAACAATAATTGGCACGTCTCATCCATCCCCAAATGTCGGCGTGCCACCGCTTGCGGAATCGGCTTAAACATCTCACTTCTGACACCAGGGGGAATAATGGCAATCTTGCGCCTATCGGCATGATACAACCACAATAACTGGTTATATTCGGCAGGTGTGGCGACAATAATCACATCTGCCCAATCCACAATTTGTCGTTCTGTACCAATCCTCACATCGGGTAACGCCGATTTTACCGCGCTAATTCGATTTTTCATGTGACCCAATGTATGAAACATCTGCACAATCGGGATATTCCACACCTCTTTGAGTTTATTTGCCACCCACCCACTCAACCAATAATGGCTATAAATGATGTCATACACCACAGGGTCTTTGGCGATAAACGCAAACATCCCCGCCGTGAATTGCGATAAATAGGGATACACTGCATCGGGGTCTAATATTTGTGCAGGACCACACGGCACATGAATCACACGCACATTTGCCCCAAGCGATACATCCACTTCTGGCTGGTCTGGCGCAGATTTGCGCGTATAAATATCCACCTCAATGCCCTGTGCGCCCAACGTCTCTGCCAATTCGCGCACATAAACATTCATACCACCCGTCTTTTTGCCACCCAATGGGGCAAGCGGACTTGTATGCACACTCAATATCACCACTCGTCTGATACTCATACAATACACCTACTACTAATTTTTCGCATCCAATTGATACAGTGGCACATCCACACCACCCATGCGGTATTTATAATTTTCGTTGCCACGCAAAAAGTCAAATATAGTATAACCCCGTTGAATAGAATCGTCTATCAAATGCACCAATAACACAATCCCGACACTTAAAGACCCAGATTTATACGTCAATCCAGAGTTATAGACCCAGATTTTTTGGTCATAATCAAAGTTAAAATAGCTTGCCGCGACTTCTTCATCCACCCGCAAAAATGCCAATTGTAACCAACCAGTGGGAAGCATCCGCGGAATCAATGCCTCAAAAAAGGCTTTATGCTGTGGATTTTGCAAAAATTCGGCTTTATTGGGGCTACTTGATGCCATCAGCGCAAAAAATTTCTGGGTTTCCGCACTCAAATCATGCTCTGCGCCCACCACATACCAATCAACTTTTTCGTCAATACCCGCTTCGGCACGACGCATCTTTCGGCGCAATTCGCCACGTTGCTTTTTATCCAATGCTTCATAATACCCCTCCATCGTGGCGGGCAAGGTAATTTGCGGGGTCACTTCGACTTGTTCTCGCGTGACCTTAAACTCATACCCCTCTAATGCCTCACAAAATAAACTCAATGTGAGCGAATTGGGCGCTAAATTATAAACAGATAGCCCCGAAAAATCGGCTTTGTGCGTCATCAAAAAATCGGCAATCGCATCATAGACAGGTTTGGTATAGTCTGTATGGATGATAAAATCACAATAATCGGTCACATCCAACCCGCCAATACTACACAGCACCCTATCGGCATTCATGAATAGAGGTGCAAGCCCGATAAGATTATCGGCATCGTCACGAACAGAGATAAGCCACAACTCGCCCGCACCATACACATCCCACCATGTCGCCAAAAATTCCCATGTGCTAAATGGTGTATTTGCCCCACTATGGCGCACCAAATCATTCCAGTCTGGACGCAATATCTCAAAACTGTTTGGCTCATGATGAACAGTTATTTTCACTGATGTTTATCCTCTGTTGATACAATATACAATTCACATCAATATAGACGCATCGTGTGCATAAAATCTCACTTATGCACATTATCCACTTTTTAGATTAGAAAAAGATTGGCGTTTTGGCTTCCTTCTCCCCCAAACCCACTTTTCTGGGATAAGTCTCACGGTCATATCATTTTCAACTGTCACCTGACACGATAATCGGGGATACCGAAACCGGTTCCCAATTTTATCGTGCCAATGAGTAGGCGCTGGTTCGCCCGCTTCTATCCACACCCCACAAGTAGCACATATCCCCCTACCCCCACAATTAAGTCGTTGCGGAATCGGTGCATACGGAGACATCCCCTCGCGCAATAATACACGGCGCAAGTTCACCCCTCCATCAACTTCTATCACCCGTTCTTCATCACCCATCACATCATTAATTTTAAAGACTATACGAATTTTATATCGTTTTTGACCATCCACTGAATCACCTCATGGGGGCTAAAAATCCATCTCGATACGCTGTCTCTATCACATCAGCAGACACACCCGCCAATTGTGCCTGTGCGCTACTGAAGCCGTCTGGATACTCACGCATCACCGTTTCTAACATGCCCATCGGGTGATAGGTCGCCCAAAAGTCGTTATACACCCCTTTATCCGTCAGATAACACCATACAGGCAACCCATAGCGCGTATTTTCATCTAATTTCTGGTAACGATAGCGCATTGGCGCGACTACTTCTGCATTGAGAATCGCATCGGCATACGCGCTTAATTGCCGTTCTGTCGAATAATGCGTGTGGATATACTCCATTGTGGCTTGGCTGGTGCGCCATTTTTCGCGGATAATCTGCGCCGTTTTTTCCGCCGCCCCCACCGCATCGTCATAATCCACCTTATCAATCAGGTTTTCTGGCAACAATTCACGATGTGTCGCAATCCGTGCCACCACCGATGGCGTGCCACACCCCAAAGATTCATAAACGGCATTGCCAAACGATTCTGGAAAACTCCCCAACGAGAGTGTCACACTCCCCAAACTATAATATTGAGGCATCAATGGCTGTGGAATCCATCCATGAAACACAAAATTTTTCTCCAACCCGCGCCGATGAATTTCTGCCTCTATATCGGCATAAAATTCGCCCAATTCTGGTGTGAGCTGATGCTCCATCCACTGCGGTGCAAGCGCAATAAGGTCACTCATACCGTGTTGATTCACCAGCAAATCCACCACCGCTATTGTCTGATAAATCCCTTTGGTTGCTTCTGGGCGGTGCGGATGCAACACAATCGGCTGACCGTTGAGCTGAATCGGCAGATAATCCAAAATTTCTTTCGGCGGGGTATACGTGAATTTTGACCAGTCTACCCCGTTATGAATGACCACCGCCCGTTGGTCATATTCAGGGAAAAAACGCCCTACAGTCTGCTGATAATATTTGTATGAATACTCAGAAATGAGGATGAGTTTATGCGCCTGTGCCAAAAATCCGCCCAAAATCGTCTCTGGATACACATTATCGCGCAACGATACCACCGTTGGGATATGTTGATAGGCAAACGGGAATAAAAACTCGCCATCGTGCATATAAAAACGGTCTGCCGTAGCGAGATATTCACCCATATCATCCAAAATCGTTGCCATATCATGCGCCGTCACCCCGTATGGTTGTGGAAACGGTTGATGAAACCGCAATATCGGCAACACACGCACACGCTCATGCCAATAAAACGGCACATTCGACTCGGCAATCCGTGTGCATAGCACCGTCACCTCATGCCCCAATCCCCCCAAATGAATTGCCACACTTTGCAAATGCTTGGGCGCACCACCCATCACCATCCCTGCAAATAACGGATTAATCGAAAACATCACAATTCGCATTTTCTGCTCCTTTTGGTTATATTGGTTTTACACAATTTTGTGAGGATGTGCAAGTCATGAGTAATCCACCAATAGATAGCCAAATCACTTTTATCTACACGCAAAACCTTGCTATGAGTATTAATTTTTATGAGAATCTACTCAAATTAACCCTCTGGCTAGACCAAACCACCTGCCGTATCTATCGCCTAACAGACAGCGCCCTTTTGGGGATATGCCAAGTATCAGAGATATCGAAGGGCAACTTTATCGCCCAACCCACTAATCTCATTATCACCATCGTCACCCAACAGGTGGATGAATGGTATGCGACCCTAGCTTCACGGGGTGTTATATTCGATTCGCCCCCCAGTTATAACCCCAACTACCGCATTTATCACTGTTTTCTCAAAGACCCTAATGGATATCTCATCGAAATTCAACGATTTGACCACAACCTACCACCCGCCCCTTAATTTCTGAATAGAAAATCGTGCAAATCTGGCAATCACCGCTATAATAAAATCAATATCGAAAAATCCCAGAATGGCTATCTCGTATGATGGATTTACCCCTTTTTCCACTAAATACCGTTTTGTTTCCGGGGATGCCCCTCAATCTGCATATTTTTGAAGACCGCTATAAGCAGATGATGAATGAGTGCATCGAAAAGCGTCAACCCTTTGGTGTGGTACTTATTTCCAACGACCAACCCGATACAACCCGCCGTGTCAAGACATCGCTCATCGGTTGCACCGCCCAAATCAGCCAAGTCCAACCCTTGCGCGAGGGACGGATGAATATCTCTGCTGTCGGGCGGGAGCGATTTAAGGTGCTAAACTTTAAGCACGACCAACCCTTTCTCTCCGCCGATGTCGAGTTATATCCTCTGTTGGCAAATATCACCAATCGCACACTAAATGACATGCGTAAACTCAAAAATAAGCTAGAGGTGTATCTCAAAAATCTCGAAAAGGCGGGGCAACTCAATTTTAACGGCACAGCACTCCCCAATGACCCCACCACACTCGCCTATTTTGCATCCGTCTTATTGCAAATTGAACCCATTCACAAACAACCCCTACTCGAAATTTCTGACCTCTCTACGATGGTCGAGTCGCTCCTCACCCACTATCGTAAAGAAGTCGCTTTGCTCAATGTCATGCTCAATCCACCCGATAATGAAGATTGGCATGGCGTTTTTTCGCTCAACTAAACAGGATAACTCATGTCAGAAAAATTTACCCCACTGATGACCGCCATCACCGAGCGTCAATCGCTGGTGAAAAATTACTTATTCTCAGAGCAGAATGGACTTCATTTTGCCTATAACCACCTGCAAGATGCTGTGTATAGCTATGTCAGAGCGGGCGGAAAATCGCTCCGCCCTGCCGTATTGATGTTTGCCTGTGGCGCGGTCGGTGGTGACGATACCACCGCCATTCCTGCCGCCGCCACCGTAGAACTCTATCACACCTTCACCCTCGTCCATGACGACATCATAGACCGCGATGAAATGCGCCGTGGCGTGCCAACTGTCCATCACGATTTTGCCACCCGCGCCAAAGCCGAATTGGGATTCAACACCCAACAAGCCAATCATTACGGCTTGACCATCGCCATTTTAGCGGGTGATATGCAACAAGGTTGGGCGGCATCGCTCCTCCCAGATTTGCATTTCATCCACAACCTACCCGCACAACTGCCCCTAACACTCACCCGCGAATTATTCCGCACCATCCAAACCACCCTTATCAATGGTGAAACGGTGGATGTGATGCAATCGCAAACCTCATTCGACAAAATTTCCGAAGCCGAAGTCCTACAGATGCTCTGGCAAAAAACGGGCGTGTTATACGAATTTTGTGGGCGTGCAGGCGCGGCAATCGGACTCCGACACCCCACCCTAGACCATCCCCTCATCCATGCGATGGGGCAATTCACAGGGAAATGTGGCACAGCCTTTCAGATTCAAGACGATATTTTGGGCATCACCGCCGATGAAACCAAACTCGGCAAAAAAGTCGGTGCAGATATTATCGAGGGCAAGCGTACCATCATCGTCCTACATGCCCTGCCAAAAATGTCCCCCTCACAGCACAAATTTACCCTATCGGTACTCGGTAATCACAACGCCACCCGCGCCGATGTGCAAGAAGTGGTCGGATTATTACAAAAACACGGTGGCATCGCCCACGCCAAAAATCTGGCAGAGGGGTATGTCCAAGAGGCACTATCCCACCTTGCCCCATTGCCAGATTCTCAATATAAAGACTGGCTCGGTCTGTGGGCAGATTACATCATTGGACGCGATTTATAAATAAGGGTATGCGATAAGATTCGCAATATTTATAGAATAATATAGGCACAATGTTTGTACGGACGGCATACAAGGCTTGTCCGTAGTTAACAAAGCAAAATATGATAAAAATAGCGTGTATTTTGCCAGCCGCTGGGCGGTGAACCACTCATCTGTGCTTCTGAAACCCCGTGAACGGGGTTGTTTTGCCTATTTCCATCACAAAAACGGGTATGGCGTAGGGGTTTGCCATGGCAAGCCCGATTGTTACGGTTGGTTGCGGGGGTTTGCCATAGCAAACCCGTACATCCTGCCTATCTGACCCCTAAAAATAGGCACACCAACTATCCATTTTTTGTGATGAAAATGGGTATGGCGTAGGGGCTTGCCATGGCAAGCCCGATTGTTAGTAAATAAAGACGGTATAAAATATTTTTTATCCGTGGACGATCTACGCGCTTTGCGCTAGTCGTCCAGTACAATTCTGCCTATTTTGAGCGATGTACTGGCTGACTAGAGGCGTTAGCCTCGTATGTCAGCCACAAAAAATATTCCGTATTAAAAAACTAACTTGCATTAACGGGTTTCGGTGACGCAGGCAGGTGGTTCACCGCCTGCCGTATCCCAGAAATTCGCCTATTTTTATCACGCCCGATTTTCAAATATGAATTGTGTCGTGCAGTGAAAATTTTTGGGGAGGGGATAATTATAATTTTTTGCCCGCAAGCGGGCATTTTTGGCAGGGGGACATTCGTCCCCCCGCACCCCCCTTTAGAAATTCAGAAAATTAGAAAATCAGAAAAAATCCTTTAAAGGCGAGCCAAACGAAAACCGATGTCCCCGTTGAACCAGCTATCAGGGTCGTCCCTGAAACGGAACGCGGACACAAACCGCCCCGCCGATTCATCGTACCATGAGCCGCCCATCAGCACACGCCAATCATTATTATCTCCAGTTGTGCGGTTTTCACCCGTGTTATAGGTCGTCAAGCACCATTCCCACACATTCCCCGCCATATCCACCACACCAAATGGGCTATCTCCTTTGCCTTCATAGTCGCGCACAGGTGTTGTTCTGCCAATA
>Ga0163154_10009394_pt1 | contig 11162 bp, 11 predicted proteins | sample OliLakLV19MP9P1_FD_148649 | JGI IMG/M metagenome (GOLD analysis project Ga0163154, IMG submission 148649) | Freshwater microbial mat bacterial communities from Lake Vanda, McMurdo Dry Valleys, Antarctica - Oligotrophic Lake LV.19.MP9.P1 | ecosystem: Environmental > Aquatic > Freshwater > Lake >...
ACCACCACGCGACCACCGGTCTTGAGCACCAATTCACCGAGATCATCCAGCAGATCATCCACCTCTGGATGGCTAAAATCCTTGAACTCAACGTGTCCTGTCACGCCGTCGATGCGTCCAGGAATCTGTCGATCCGCTTCGATCAAGAGGGTGGCGATCCGTCCTGCCGCTGCGGCTTCCGCTACCTGCTTCACGTCCCCCTGGCCGAGGCCTTTGGATTTAGCCACGGCAAATTCATTGGCCAGCGTCGCCAGCCCAGCTTGGTACCGCGGTTCGAAAATGTTGCACGCGCGTTCGAGGAATTCCTTCATTGGCATGGCGTCAGGATGGATTTTAATTCCTTCCTCCAACAGGAAAGGGTTCTGGCTGTGCTTGCGGAAGTGACCGTGATGTTCTGGCAACGCCGCGAGAATCAACGGCAGGCCCGAGGGTTTCGAATGCAACTCGAGAATCGCACGATCCACCATGCGAAAGAACCGCTCCCTATCGATGTCAATTTCATCTTTCTTATCGCCATGCCCGTGCCGCATGGCCGTGCTTGCGCCGCCGGTTCCTCCGTAGGAAGCGACGGTTTGATGCGGCTCGGTCAACTCCGAACCCAATGCCTCCGTGAGGGTGCGCGGGACTCCGGGCGCGAGATCTATTTCGTCCAGCGCGTCGCGATTGCCCTCGAACAGTTTAATCTCGCTAAGACTCAATCCCAGCACTTGAAAGCGGTCCGCCGATTGCAAAAGGCGTAGTAACGGCTTGGTGTGAAAACTGTCTGCGATCACGGCAAGTTCGGGCGTCGTGCGTTGCAGTCCAAAAACCTGGAAAAAACCACGCGCGCCGAACACGACCAATCCATCCTTCGAGTGATTCCAAAAATCATGGTTTTGCGAAAGAGCCTCGAACGGTTCCAATAGCTGACGAACTTCCTTCGTCGAATATTTTTTCTGCAACGACTGGTCGAGTTCCTTGACCAGATTACGAAAGCGAATCGGGTCTTGGTGGTTGCCGGGATGATGCCGGTGGGTGGGCTGATAAAGCGAGATACATGGCGACTCGTGAGAGCCTAAAAGCAAAGCGCGAAAATCATTTGTGAGTAGATTCATATTTTTTCAATCATGTTAAAGGTGTTACTTAAAATTTTTATTTGCCGAGGCGCTTGGGGCGGCCCGGATTGCGCCAAGAGATTTCATATTTCAGTTGGTTTGCATAGTGTTCCTCATGTTTAATGTTTCAGTGAAATATTGTTTTCCACTACGACCACGCCGGGAACACCTTTAGCAATGGTTTCGGACGAACTCTTTTGATCCTCGCTCACAACAAAACCGCTCAGTTGAAATTTTCCTTTGAACGCCGCCACTTGAACATCGGGAAACTTAAATGCGGGCGAATGTCCGAAGGCGGTCTTTACCTGGTCGGCCAAGTGGTTATCTACCTGTTGTTCGTTGGAGGTTCGCACGACGGGTTCCTGTTTGCAGCCGAGCATACCGGTGCTCAAACAGAAAAGTCCGACCGTGGTCACGGCCATAAATACGCGGATTGTTTTCATTTTTTCCTTTCAAAACCGTTTCGGATTACCGGGATAGTTTCCTATCCCGGGAGAACCCGGCTAACGTGATTTGTCGGCGCATTCTTCGTTCCAATAACCTTCAAGCTGGTAATGCCGATGGAGTCCCGTCTCGTAATCCCTCGTCAGCAGAGATTCCTTCGTGTATTCGGGGGACTGCTTGATGGCTTCACGGGAAAGATTAACGAAAACTTTCGACTCGCTCCAACTCGCGCGCTCGATCCATCGCGGTGAAACCAGAACCTTTTTGCCCGGCCACCAGTTTCGCGTATCGATAATCAGGTAACGAATGGTCCACGTCTCGTCATCAATGATAAAATCCTCGACGTGGCCAATCTCGCCGTCCAGCGCCTGTATCGCATGACCCTGCACCGAGTCCGTGCTGCGCAAATGGGGATCCCACTCCTCCTGGCTGGGGATAGGCTTCGGCTGTCTTTCAACTTCGGGCTCGGCGGAGGAGCTGATGCCGAAGACGGGGCTGAGACCGAGTGGCGAGGCCCCTTGCCCTTGCCAATACCTCGGCCATCCGTAATGTCCATGGTAAGTCTCTTCAAATTGGCGGGAGACGGGTTTATCACTGTCCAAGGATGGGCTATCTTCGATCTGTTTTTTAGTCAGGTCAACGGCGATGTGCTTCTCCGCCTTGATAGCGGCGACCAGTGCATAAGGGGAAATCAACACCTGCCGGCCCGTGAGCCAACTTCCCGTATTTGCGACCAGATAGCGAATGGTCCAATTATTGTCATCAAAGTAGAATTCTTTGACATCCCCGAACTCCCCATCAAGGCTGTCCAGTTTGTAACCTTTTAGTGTCGTTGCTCTCATTAACATAATGTTCCTTTCATTCTCCGCGTTCACCCGTTGGCTTCCAAAGCAGGCAGAAATTACGCTGCAAGTTGCGAGCCAACGACAGAATGTGAATGAGAATAGAGTCTGATCTCCTATTGGGCCTTCAATCCACTGCAATCAAGCACTGCAAAATGTCGACTGTCCTTGCTCACACTTTTTCCATTGCTGCCGAATATTCACCACGGCGCGCGGCACGATTGCAATGGGCTCGTTGAACCAGCGTCAGGGCGAGTGACAGGGACAGTCACACAGGCGTTACGCTTTCTGAGAAAACAACAAGTGGATGAAAGCGTTATCGAAAAATTGCGTGTCCGTTTAACCCGCGAGGATAAGGAACAACTCGTCCGGGATATTCCTCTTGTTCCAGAATGGATTGAAAAAGTTTTCCGTCAACTGGCACAAGTAAATCTGTGAATACGTTCTCAAACCTTTCCGCGAAGGTCGATCGCCGTTTTGAACTTTGGATGTCGGGCGTGTCAGACTTTTGCTTGCGGCGGATCGGCCACTTTTCCTGACGGTAAGACATCGGGCAAATCGAGGCGTGCCACGCCAATCCGGTTGTCGGCCATCCCGTAATATACGTCGAAGCGATCCGGCGTGCCGAGGTCATCGCGCCGGTCAATGCCGGTGGGGAACACCACGTTGTCGATGGTTCCCCGGAGTTCTTCGGGCCACTCGGGTATCAGCACCGGTTCCGGCGAGCGGTAAAGAATCCTCTGCGGATGTTCCTTCGAGAGCACCATTACCCCGGCAGAGTAACATAACGTGCGACCGTTGTTGCCAGACCGGACTATTTCGCTCACTCCATGGTAAAGGATCATCCAGCCGTGCCGGGTCAGGATGGGGGGAGTGCCGCCGCCGATTTTGAGCCGCTCCCATGGCGACACCGGAGTCGCGAGTCGATGATGCGAATTAAACAGACCGGGCTGATGCGCTGCAAAACTCTTCGGCGGCATCGGACAATAGGAAATCCAGATGCTTTCATGTTCGCGATCCACCATTCGACACCTGGCCTTGCAGGCAGTTTCTTCGGGCCGGGTGCCGGGAAAAAGCGGACGGTGAAGCAGGGCCAATTGCATCTTCCCTGCGTGATTGGGAACGGCGACGGGAAAGATGCTGGCGTCCTTGTCATCCACATGAACGAAATCAATGCCTTGAAAGGGTTCAAATGTCGCTAACCCGATTCGATCCCAGTGAAATAAATCTTCCGACATCGCCAGGGCAATACGGGGTCCACTCCGTGAATGCGCCGTATAGGTCATGACGTAACGCTGGAGCGGCTCGACAAATGATATGCGCGCATCTTCGCAGCCACCACTGCCATCAAGTCTCCGCTCGTAGTCAACCTCAGGCTCCAGCGCAATGCCAAGTCGCTCGACTCCTGACGGGTCTCCCTCATCATTAAATTTTACGCGGGCGATGCCGATGCGCGAATAGTTCCCCTTTGCTACAATCCGTGGAAACAGGTAGAGCTTGCCATCAGGTCCGCGCACTGCGGCTGGATTCATAACACCTTCAACTTCGTTATGGTTGCCCGGCTCCGGTTCCATTAACATTCCTAGGCGCTGCAATTGAAAGCCACTCATCGTGTTATCCCTTTTGCCCGACTGCGGCTGGTATCGGTGTCGAATTAAACGACTCATTGGCCTCAGAATTCCACAGCGTGATCGCCGGTTGGTCGGAGCAATCGTGTGCGTAGGAGAGAATACTGATCGAAGCGGTGTTGAGCAGAAGGCGCTCCGCTTGCTCGACGGACAGTCCGATCCATCGGGCGGCCAGGACGCGGGAAAGATGACCGTGGGAAAAGAGCGCCACATTTCCATCGAGGGTTCGGAGATGAGCAACCAGGTGATCGACGCGCTCGGAAATCTGTGCGGGCGTTTCTCCATTTGGAGCGCCGTCACGGAAAAGGCTCCACTCCGGCTGCACCTCGCGAATCTCCGTGAGCGTACGGCCTTCGTAGTCGCCGTTATCCCATTCTACAAGGTTAGGTTCGATTTCAGGTGTTGGCTTCAGCGCCGCAAGTACACACGTTTGTCGAGCGCGTTGCAGCGGACTCATTAAGACATGTGCGAACGAAACGTTCTTGAGACGCTCCCCAACCTTTCGAGCCGCCGCTTCGCCATTTGTGGTCAACGGAAGGTCCGTGCTCCCTGTGTATTGGCCGGAGAGCGACCAATCCGTCTCGCCGTGACGGATGAGATAGAGCCGTAGGAACTTAGGTTTACGGGATGGCATGATCATACTTTTTCCATGGCTGCCGCATATTCACCCCGGCGCGCGGCACGATTGCAATTGGCGTGTTGAATCAGAGTTTTCTGCGCCGCTGAAACATTTTCTGGCTTGCCACGCCAGATATCCAAGGCGGGTTGCTGGATGGCGCGGGCAAACGAAAAAGACAGCCCCCAGGGCAGTCGCGATTTGAATCGCACATTCATGGCGTTCAAACGGGTAGAGGCCAGTTCGGCAGATTGACCGCCGGACAAGAACGCGATTCCGGGAACCGCAGCGGGGACGGTTCGCAAGAGACATTTTACAGTGGCGTCGGCCACATCATCCACAGATACCTGGTGTGAACAGGTCAATCCCGGCAGCACCATATTCGGTTTTAAAATGATTCCTTCCAGCATCACGCGCTGGCAATTCAGTTGGATGAAAACATTTCGCAGCGCTTCCTCCGTAGCTTTGAGACACCGCTCCAAAGTATGATCGCCGTCCATGAGCACTTCTGGTTCAACGACGGGAACAAGACCGGCCTCCTGACACAACGCTGCGTAGCGGGCCAGCGCGTGTGCGTTGGCTTCGAGGCCGCTACGACTGGGAAGACCTTCGCCAATGGTAATCACCCCACGCCACTTGGCAAAACGCGCGCCCATTTGATAATACTCTTTCAAGCGGTCCCGCAATCCATCCAGCCCTTCTGTAATTTTCTCGCCGGGATGAGCGGCCAAGTCCTTGGCTCCGGTATCCACTTTGATGCCCGGAATGATTCCCGCATCGGTGAGGACTTTAACAAAGGGAGTGCCATCCTTCTTGCTCTGGCGGATTGTTTCGTCGAAAAGAATCGCACCGCTGATACTCTCGCTGAGTCCAGGCGCGGTCACAATCAATTCCCGATAAGTGCGCCGGGCCTCCTCCGTCTGTGGGATGTCCAGTTTGGCAAACCGTTTGTTGCAGGTGGGAGTGCTTTCATCCATCGCCAAGAGGCCCTTATCGTCAGCGACAAGTTTTTTCGCTGTGTCTATCAGTAGTTTTTCATTCATTTGAGTTTGCCTTTCAATGCTTCGACTGTGTTCGCCGCTTTAAGCCATTGCAGTGCATCGGCGTATTCGGAATCCGGGAATTGTTTGACCTGCGCATGCACTAGGTGTGCGGCGATCTTGGACATATCCGTCAAAAGAACGCTGTCGCTCACCACCGCCATTCGGACGATATTTTGGTGATGATTTTTGATAAAACCCATGTGCGCCAGAAAAGCATCGAGATTCGCCCAGCCGGGGAACGCCTTTGCGTGGATCATCAGTCCCGGCAGTTTTCCGTGGTCCGCAATGTATGGATCAATCTCGCGAGCCAATTCCTCGAAGTCATCTGCTTCGAGCGGGGCCTGCGGTTCAAGAACCAGGATCTCTTCGGGTTCGATGATCTTATGCTTAAGCATAAATTTTCTTCCTTTGGGTAAATTTCATAAGCCTCTTCCAGCCACCATCTCGCCCCAGCTACGTTTCGCTGCGTTTTTTTATTCGCCGGTGGCTTCCGACGCGGCGTGGGTGTGAATAGGAAAATAAGCCGCAGCTTGCGCGCCAATGACTGAATGGGAATGAGAAAAGTCAGATCCGCTATGGGGCCTTCACTCACCCCACTGGGGCCAGGTACGGCAAATTGCCGACTTTCCTGCACATGCTTTACCGATCCTGTTATGACGACTGAAAGCGGATATTTTTCGTGGACGCCGATTATCAAGATGATGTTTAAGCTCAAGAATCCTTGAGAAGAGGGGAAAAGTATATTCCCGGACAAGACAGACGTCCCGTTATCCTCCTCCACCGGTAGCCTCCTACCTTCGATCCCTCAAAACCTTCAGTTTACTGTAAACGTGACGTCTGTCCTGTTATATTCCGAGGTTTGGGTACGGTTTCAGGGTGCAAACTCCCTAGGGAGCGCCGATGACACAAGGCGCGGGGAAAACCAAATTCTTATCAGGCCAAAAGTTATGAACACTGATCCTCAGGAGGCCGAGTCCAGGCCGCTCGTCAGCCAGATTGCCAGCCACCCATTTTTGATGGGACTAAGCCTCCCGCACGTGGAAGTGCTTGCGGATTCCGCCATGCTGAAGGAATTCGCGCCCAATGAACTTATTTTTCGAGAGGGCGATCCAGCCAACCGCTTTTACCTGATTGAGTCGGGCAAAGTCATTCTGGAGACGTCCAAAAACGAGAAAACGACGACATTGATTCAAACCATCGGCGCGGGCGATGTGCTGGGCTGGTCGTGGCTGTTTCCTCCTTACTATTGGCATTTTGACGCACGCGCCGCCGAAGCGACGAAGGCCATTTTCTTTTATGGAACCCGGTTGCGGGAGCAATGCGAACAGGATCATGACCTTGGTTATGAACTCATGAAACGAATGTTCAACGTTGTGGTCGCTCGATTGCAATCCACGCGGCGCCAATTGCTGGACATACGCGCCAGCGATAAATAACCCCCCAAAGTCGATTTCAAAAAGTATGTGAGAGTCCCTTTTTTTCATGAAGTCCAGTGCCTGTTACGCTTGGCGACAGGTCATTCTTGCCATAACTTAGTGGAAATTTCGCTTCGCAAAATAGGATGCACACAAACAAAACTACAGGCATCGCAGGTTGAAGAATTTCTGAACATTATACAGGCTCATCCCATCGAAGGTTTTCTGAGCTCCTCCCGGCTTGATTCAACAGGATGTTAGATGCAGTTTTTTATTTTTCCATATCGCGGATAAATGTGTCCAACTCATTAGTGAAAGCAATAAGTTCAGTTGTACTTAATTTTAAATTTTCGACAATTTTTCTTATCTCATTTTTGTCTATATTTTCTTTATCTAAAGTATTCATTTGCTTCAAACATGTTGCTAATGGCCTCTTTATCTTGTTCGATGTCATCACAAGCAATATTTCAAGTGAAGATAAGTATTGGGCATTTTTTTCTTCTAAAAGTTTTCTGTCCGTTATTAGTGTCCGCAATGAAAGATAATGTGTAATTTTCTTTTCCTCGTCCAAAATCGGAACGATTACGGTGTCTACCCAATAATATGTCCCGTCTTTAGCTTTATTCTTTATTTCTTTATGCCAAAGATTTCCTTTCCCGATTGTCTGCCACATGTCCGCGAAAAAGGCTTTTGGATGATGGGCAGAATTTATAATTCTATGATTTTGTCCAATAAGTTCGTGTTGGGTATATTTTGATACGTCACAAAACTTTTGATTGGCATAAACAATAAATCCTTTTGAGTCGGCGATAGAGGTAATAATATTGCAGTCAATTGCCAGCTCGTAAGCGTCCAAAAGCTGAAGTGTTTTAAAATTGCCCATAGTCTGTTTAATTGTCATTGCAGGAATTGCACATAACCCGCGCCGTGTCTATCAGTAGTTGTGCATTCATTTTGAATGGCTCCATTTCCAATCACGAATCTCAGGCAAGTCCTGGCCGTGTTTATTAATGTAGAGTTTGTGCTCGATGAGCTTGGACTTGAGTTGGTTCTTTAGGCGGATGCCCTTTTCGCTGGTCTGCGGCAAGGCGGTGAATGACGTCCATCACGAGATGGAAACGGTCCAGGTCATTCAGGACGGTCATGTCGAAGGGCGTGGTGATCGTGCCCTCTTCCTTATAACCGCGGACATGAAGGTTGTTGTGGTTGTTGCGGCGGTAGGTCAACCGGTGGATCAACCACGGGTAGGCGTGTAGGATGCGACATGTTCGGCCACCGTTCCGTTCGCGAGTGTCTGTCGCAGATTGTCTTTCGTCATATCCGACGTCAGGCCCTCATAGACGTGGCTCTTTGTCCCTGTCTCCAACACAACCCATGGTCAGGACGCGGGCTTGGTCTGGTTTTATCATTCTCATAATTCACGTTCAGGACCGAATCAGCGTTAAAATCATCTTGTAACGTTTCAGCGCCTTGAGGGCGTGCGGCTGATGCGCGGGCATGAGAATCATCTCGCCGCCTTGCACGTGATGGGGTTTGCCGGCGATGGTGATTTCCGCTTCGCCTTCGAGCACCTGCACAAGTGCATCGAACGGTGCCGTGTGCTCGCTTAATCCTTGTCCTTCGTCGAAGGCGAAGAGGGTCACGGAGCCGGTCGGCTTTTTCACGATTTCGCGGCTGACAACGGAGCCATCCTGGTAGTTCACCAACGCGATGGCTATCGCGACTTCTGCGCCGAGTCCGGCGGGTTTTGATTGAGTTGGTTCTTTCATTTTGTTCTCCGGTTCACAGGTTCACAGGTTCTAAATATTCGGCAGCAGATCGAAATATTCGTCGTCCTCATTCTTGCCGCCTTGTCCCTTGCCGAGCGCTTTCTCGCTTTCAACAAACTCGATTGATGCGATCCATTTGACCATTTTGTTCAGCGAAGCCGGCAAGATATCGAGATTGAACTGGGGATTATGCCTCGAACGCGGCACAGTGCGCGCGTCCACCACACGAGTCACCGCGTGCGTCTGAAGCAGCCTGATGAACTCCTCGATTGAACGCGTGGAATGGCCAATCGTCAGGACGATTAAAGGCTTCGACTTTGGCGTTCGTTTTTTAATGCGACCATTCATTTTAGTCTTGATGATCGCGTCCACTGGTTTTGTCGATTCCACGAATACGCTCCTTCCCGCCGTCGACGCACTCCAAAGTAGTTGTGCATTCATTTTGAATAGCTCCATTTCCAATCACGAATCTCAGGCAAGTCCTGGCCGTGTTTATTAATGTAGAGTTTGTGCTCGATGAGCTTGGACTGGAGTTGGTTCTTTAGGCGGATGCCCTTTTCGCCGGTCTGCGGCAGGCGGTGAATGACGTCCATCACGAGATGGAAACGGTCCAGATCATTCAGGACGGTCATGTCGAAGGGCGTGGTGATCGTGCCCTCTTCCTTATAACCGCGGACATGAATGTTGTTGTGGTTGTTGCGGCGGTAGGTCAATCGGTGGATCAACCATGGGTAGCCATGGAACGCGAAGATGACGTGTTTGTCCGTGGTGAACAGACGGTCGAATGCACTCTCAGTCAAGCCATGTGGATGTTCGCTTTGCGGCTGTAGTTTCATGAGGTCCACAACGTTGACCACGCGGACTTTCAGTTCGGGTAGGTATTCGCGGAGAATCGATACGGCGGCGAGCGTTTCCAGCGTGGGCACGTCTCCGCAACAGGCCATGACGACATCGGGTTCGACCCCGGCGTCGCAACTCGCCCACTGCCACACACCAATGCCTTCAGTGCAATGTTGAACGGCCGCGTCCATGCTCAACCATTGCGGTGCCTGGTATTTTCCGGCGATCACGACGTTCACGTAATGGCGGCTGCGCAAGCAATGGTCCCAGACCGACAACAGGCAGTTGGCGTCCGGTGGCAGATAGACGCGTACGACGGAGGCTTTTTTGTTCACGACGTGATCAATAAACCCCGGGTCCTGATGCGTGAAACCGTTATGCATTTGCTGCCAGACATGCGAGGCGAGCAGGTAGTTCAATGACGCAATAGGCGCGCGCCACGGAAGACCGGCGGTGACCTTCAACCATTTGGCGTGCTGGTCGAACATCGAATCAATGATGTGGATGAACGCTTCGTAACAGTTGAAAAGCCCGTGCCGTCCGGTGAGCAGGTATCCTTCGAGCCAGCCCTCGCATTGATGTTCGCTTAACATTTCCATGACGCGACCGTTTGGGGCAAGAAACTCATCATTGTTCTGGGTGCGAGCGTCCCACTGGCGTTCTGTCGCTTCGAAGACCGCGGTCAAACGGTTGGAGAGCGTTTCGTCTGGGCCGAAGATGCGGAAGTTACGTTGCTCGCTATTAAGTTTGACAACATCGCGCAGGAACACGCCCAGCTCGTGCGCATCGGCGGCTTTCACCGATCCCGGCGACGGTACATCCACTGCGAATTTTCGAAAGTCTGGCATGATGAGGTCGCTAAGCAGTAGGCCCCCGTTTGCATGTGGATTCGCGCCCATGCGTCGTTCGCCTTTGGGAGCGAGCTCGGCCAGTTCTGGAATTAATTTCCCCTGAGCATCAAAGAGTTCCTCCGGTCCGTAACTGCGTAACCATTCCTCCAGTAGCTTGAGATGCTCAGGATGTTTGGCCGGATCTGAGAGCGGGACTTGATGCGCGCGGAACGTGCCTTCGATTTGTAGGCCATCCACCCACTTCGGTCCGGTCCAACCTTTGGGGGATTTGAGAACAATCATCGGCCAGCGCGGGCGCATGGTGTTGCCATTCACTCGGGCTTCATGCTGGATGCGTTTGATCTCCTCCATCACCAAGTCGAGTGTCGTCGCCATGGTCTCGTGCATCAATGCGGGATCATGTCCCTCGACGTAATAAGGTGTCCACCCGTTGCCACGGAAATACTGGTCCAATTCCTCCGGCTCAATGCGGGCGAGGATGGTCGGGCTGGCGATCTTGTAGCCATTGAGGTGCAGGATCGGCAATACAGCGCCGTCGGTGACCGGATCGAGAAATTTGTTGGATTGCCATGACGTCGCCAGCGGTCCGGTCTCCGCCTCGCCATCGCCCACGCAACACG